>JADMIO010604057.1_pt1 | contig 36904 bp, 44 predicted proteins | sample 8958161 | NCBI WGS metagenome assembly JADMIO01 (sample SAMN16585339, study PRJNA669376) | soil metagenome | isolation source: Crop rotation soil | place: USA: Cullars Rotation, Alabama | collected 2011
GCCGCGACTTCAAGTCACGTGAATTCCAAGCTTCGGATCCCACTGTGCTGGAAAGAGCCCCTTCACCGTCTGCACGATCACGATGGGGCACAGCACTGCAGACATGGCCGTCGTGCCGCGCAGGCCGAACCGAAATCCCGCCCAGAATACAAACGGGATAAACAGGAACGCGGTCGGATAGTTGCTGCGGGAATAAGGCGAGTGCGAACCAAACACAAATTCGACCAGGAGAAGGAACGTGATGATAAACGCTACCGCTTCGGCGGGCTGGGGACGGATGCGCCAGGCGCGCGGACTGCCGAGCCAGACCAGAATGAAGGGCGCAAAGATTAATGCGCCGGTGACGTCACCCAGCCACCAGGTTCCCCAAAGGGCCTGGTAATCGCTCCACGCGGCAAGATGAGACAGACACAGGACTGTGACGCCGACGGTTGCGCTCACCAGCGAGGCTACGCTGACGACGCAGGCAAACCGAAATGCGTTCGCGGCCTCCCACAAGCCGCGGGCGCCTCCCGCAAACTGGCGGACAAGCAGCGCGCCAACGACGGCCTCGAGCGCATTCCCACCGGCGATTCCCAGCGAGGACACGACACCACCGGCGGTGGTGACATTGACGATGAAGGCTCCAACCAGAACGATCGGCCAGGCTGAAACTCCCTCCATCAGGAGGGCGGCAAGAGCAATGCCGGTCGGGGGCCAGAAGGGCGTGGCGCTGGGGTTCAGCGTGGCGAGCTGCAGGCCAAATTTTCCGGAGGCGAAATAGACGAGCAGCCAGAGGCCCAGACGCACCGATTTGCTACGCATGGCACGGCGGAGCGCGTCCATAACGGCCCCATCATACTGCGAATGCGACTCCGGAAACAGAACACCCTATTTGCATCCACTGATCGCGGATTGCGCGGCCGGTTCTATCAATGCTAAAAGTCTTGGCGCGCCGCTGACGGGCTTGGCGAGGCGCGGACCCCGTGGATGACTCAATCGAACAAGCAGGTTTTCCGCCTCGGCGCTGACGAAGTTGCGTTTCTGCGAATCGAACACTTATCGATCCTCGCGGCATCGCACGGTCCGGAGAACATCCCGTTTGTAGCGCGTGCGGTGGGCCGGCGCTTCTCCGCGGACACCCAGCGCCTGACTCTTTTCTTCCCTGCCAGCGACGCAAACGATCTGATCGAACATGCAAACCGCAACGGCATGGTCGCGGCCGTCTTTGCGTTGCCCAGCACGCACCAGGCACTGCAATTGAAAGGTTCCGACGCCAGAGCGGAGAGGCCCTCCAGGTCAGACTGCGAACTGGTCAGCGCTTACTGCCGGGCGTTCATCGAACATCTGGTGCAGCTCGGCTATCCGCGCAACATCTTTGAAGCGCTCATGGACCTTGCCCCTGATGACCTGGCGGCGATCAGCTTTACGCCTGTGGCGGCATTTTCGCAGACGCCCGGGCCGGGAGCAGGGCGCGCCATCGGGGCGACACCATGACGATCGCGCTGGAAAGCATTCGGGAGTGCCTGGATGGCGTGATTCCAGGGGCGATTGCCACGTGCGCTTCGGACGGTGTGCCCAACGTGACGTATCTCTCGCAGGTGGAATACGTGGACGGCGAGCACGTGGCCATCTCGTACCAGTTTTTCAACAAGACCCGGCAGAACATCCTGCAGCATCCCCACGCCCGCGTGCTGGTCGTGCATCCCGTGACGGCGGCGCGGTATCGCATGCTCATCCAGTACCTCAGGACGGAAACCGAAGGTGCGCTTTTCGAGCGCATGAAGGCCAAGCTCGCGGGAATCGCCTCGCATACGGGCATGGCTGGTGTCTTCCGGCTGCTCGGTTCCGACATTTACCGGGTATTGGAAATCGAAAGCGTGCCGGGCCGGTCCTTGCCGGATTTGCCGCGACACAACTGGCTCTCGGCACTCAGAAATACGGCGGAGCGAATCCGCGGATGTGGAGATCTGGAAACACTATTCCAGGACACGCTCGAACGGCTGGACGCCAATTTTCAGATTCGGCATTCACTGCTCTTCATGCTGGACGGCGCCGCGGGCCGGCTCTATACGGTCGCGAGCCGCGGCTACAAAGAATCGGGCGTCGGATCGGAAATTGCGGTGGGCGAGGGCGTTATCGGCGTGGCCGCGCGCGAGCGCACGGTGATCCGCATCGGGCACATGACATCGGAATACGGTTATGGGCGAGCCATCCGCAAACACATCGAACTCAGCGGAATGAGTGTGATCCTTGAAAACGAAATTCCGCTGCCGGGGTTACCCGAATCGCGCAGCCAGATGGCCGTGCCCATTCTAGCGATGAGCAGGCTGCTGGGTGTGCTCTACGTGGAAAGCCCCGAGGATTTGCGCTTCGGTTACGACGAGGAAGATGCCTTCGTTGCCGTGGCGGCGCAACTCGGGACGGCCATTCACGCGCTACAGCAGCTTGCCGAATCTTCGGAGGAAGCGGCCGGACGTGAGTCAACCCCACCGGCCGTCACGGGACATCCGCTGCTGGTGCGGCATTACGTCGAAGACGACACGATCTTTCTCGGCGAGGACTATCTGATCAAAGGCGTAGCTGGCAATATTCTGTGGACTCTGTTGTGCGATTATTCGGAGAAGAAACGCGCGTCGTTTACGAACCGCGAACTGCGCCTGGACCCGCGCGTCAGACTGCCGGACGTGGGCGACAATCTCGAAGCGCGGCTGGTGCTCTTGCGGCGTCGACTCGCGGAGCGCAGCGGCGAGATTCGCATCGACAAGACTGGTCGCGGGCGCTTCAGCATGGCGGTGACGCGTCCCTTGGAACTCCTGCAGATTCGCGCTGGAACACCGCGCTAAACTCATCTACGCCAGCAGCTTACGACCAAAGAATGGCGCCCTGATGCCGAGGGTGCACCTGGGCCGACTTCGTAAAAGATTCTTATCTCCTCCGTAAGAGTTTCATAACGCGCACACAAGCTTTTCGAATTGTGGTCCACTGCGCTTGCAGGCAGGCACGTCAATGAGAGGGAGAACGAAATGAGAGAATCGCAGAAAAAGACTTCAGAGCCGGCGGCGCTGTCTACGCCGACCGCCATGCTCGGCGGCATGAAGCTGATCCGCGCGTACGAGAACAAGCTGCCGGAGATCGGATTCAAGATGGTGTGCACCTCCGTGGGGCAGGAAGCGTCAGCGGTCGGCGTAGTTCATGCGCTTGGCGCCGATGATCTGATTCTGACCAACCACCGCAGCGCCGGACACCTGATTGCTCGGGGGGCCGACCCGGGACGGATGCTGGCCGAGGTGATGGGCAAGAGCACGGGCTATTGCAAGGGCAAGAGCGGCACGCTGCACATTTCGGTCAAGGAACTGGGCATCGTTCTGACGTCTACGATCGTGGGGGGCGAGCTTTCGCTGGCGACGGGCGTGGCGCTGTCGCAACAGCAACTGGAGCGGCCCGGGATCGTCGTGTGTTTTTTTGGCGACGGCGCGGCGACCGAGGGAATCTTTCACGAATCGCTGAATCTGGCGGCGCGGTGGAACCTGCCGATTCTGTATGTCTGCGAGAACAACCAGTGGCAGGCATACGTGCACCGCAAGGAAACGATGTTGACCGACCGCATGGATGACTGGGCGCGCAAGTACGGGATCGAATCGGTGAGCGTGGACGGCAACGACGTGGAAGCCGTACACAGCGCGGCGCGCGCGGCGGTAAGCAAAATCCGCGAAACGCGCAAGCCGTATTTCCTGGAGACCTACACCTACCGCATGCACGGCCACCTGGAAATGGACGACCAGTCGTATGTGGACAAGAACGAGTTGGCTTCATGGGCGGCCAAGGATCCGATCACTCTGTTCCAGGAGAGGTTGCTGCGGAAGGGCCTGCTGACGCAGGCGGAAGTAGCGCAGATCGAAAGCAAAGTCGGGGCGAAGATCGACGCAGCGGTTACCTTTGCCGGCGAATCGCCGTATCCGGAAGCATCCGAACTTACTACCGAAGTTTACGCATAAGGAGAGATGACCATGGCACAAGCGACAGTAAACGACGCAATACATCAGGCCATCGCGGAAGAGATGCAGCGTGATTCACGCGTGGTCATGTTCGGCGAGGGAGTGGCCACCAAGCGGCACGATCTGGTCGAGCGCTTCGGCGCCGGCCGCGTGCGGAACACGCCGCTGGCGGAAGGCATCATTGCCGGAACCGCGGCGGGCGCGGCGGCGACGGGTCTGCGTCCGATCGTGGACCTGCTCTTCGCACCGTTCCTCTGCTACTCGATGGAAGAGATCGTCAACAGCGCCGGCAAGCTGCGGTACATCTCGGGCGGGCAGTTCTCTTTCCCGCTCGTGGTGATGGCCATGACGGGATCAGGCTGGGGCGTGGGCGCGCAACACAATCACAATAACGAAGCATGGTTCGTGCATGCGCCGGGGTTGAAAGTGGTGATGCCGTCCACGGCGCGCGATTTCAAAGGATTGCTCAAAGCGGCGGTTCGCGATGACAACGCGGTTGTTTTTCTCAGCGATATCGCGCTGGGCTTCGAGCCGGGCGAAATCGGAGACTCCGACGAAATCATTCCACTGGGCAAGGCGGCGGTACGTCGCGACGGATCGGACATCACGCTCATCTCCTACGCGAAAACCGTGAACACCTGCCTGAAGGCAGCTGAGCAGCTGGCGGAGTCAGAAATTTCCGCGCAGGTGATCGACCTGCGAACGCTCAAGCCGCTGGATGAGGAAACAATCCTGGCCGCGGCGCGCAAGACGGGCCGCGTCATCGTCGTTCACGAGGCCAGCCGAACGTGCGGCGTGGGAGCGGAAGTCGCCGCGCTAGTGGCGGAGAAGGCATTCAATTCGCTGAAGGCGCCGGTCGTGCGTCTCGCCGGGCCTGATGCGCCCGCACCGGCGAGCTTTCCGCTGGAGCAGACGTTTGCTCCGCAGGCGCAGGCAATCGTGGAAGCGGCTACCAGGCTGGTCGGCGGACAGGAGCAGCAGGCAACCGAGGCGTCAGCCGTGTGGGCGTAGTTTCTGCGTGGTAAGCCCGGCGCGCCCAACTTTCCATTCGGGCGCGCCGGGCGGATTGTGGCGCCGCTATTTCTGCTGGGCTCTCGCGGCAAAGCGAGCCTGCATGTCGCGTGTGAGGTGCGGGACGATTCCGATCATGCGCTCGATGAGCATCAACTGGCCGCGGTGATGCATTTCGTGTTCTTTCACGGACATAATCATATCGACGCGGGTGCGCGAGGCCGGACTCGCTCCGGTTGGCATCTGCACGACTTCATCCAGAAAGCTATCGCTGCAGCTTTCCAGGAATTTTGCCCACTTCTCTCCGTTAGCGCGTAGCAGGGCGATAATCTCGTCCTTGGTGCGCGCGGTTTTCTCTTCGGCGGAAAGCCTCTGCATCAGCGCGCCGAAATCAAAACCCTCCAGAGACTTGCGCTTTTCTTCGGCATGGATCTGTTGCTGAAAGCCCTGTCCGACGGCGATGTGCGTCAATAGTTCGCCAACGCTGCGCGTATCCGGGGCCGCGCGGAAGCTGTACTTCTCCGCAGGGATTTCCTCGGCAATCTTCAGGGTGTTGTTGCGGACGGTGCGAAAGCTGTAAGCGAGTTCCTTGGCTCCGTAGCTCATGAAAGCTCCTCTCGAAACAAATGTATTAGAACGACCGGCCAACCAGGAGGCGAATTCTACCACCGCGCGCGGCGAGGAAAAACTGGCGCGCCCGGAGGGACTTGAACCCCCAACCCCTTGGTTCGAAGCCAAGTGCTCTATCCAATTGAGCTACGGACGCGCGAGGAAATCATCCTATCACCAACGGAAAGCGTCCGTAACCGAACGTCGATGGAAGATTACAACTTTCTCTGGATGGTGCGCGTTCGGAGACGGCGGTTAACGTCAGCGCCCGGAGGTGCCGCCATGGAGCAAGACGTCGTTTGCGGAATGCAAGTGGATCCAGAAACAGCCAGAGACAAGAGTGAATACAACGGCCGAACGTATTATTTCTGCTCTCCGGAATGCAAGGACGAGTTCGACAGCCATCCGAAGCAGTACATTGTGGAAGCGGCCTAGGAGTGGACGGGAGATTTCCACAAGCTGGTTGGCCGTAATGAGTTTCCTGTATTGTGGGCCGCCATCAGATGTGGGAAATCGTTGGCGGCCCCAGTTCAGAGGGGTAACTATGTCTGCAAGGAGGTTGAAATGACCGACGCCAACCGCAAGCCCACCCGAGAGCAAATCCAATTTCGCGCCTACGAACTGTACCTGCAGAGAGGCGCGCAGGACGGCAACGACCTCGCCGACTGGCTGCAAGCGGAGGAAGAGCTGAACTTGACCTCGGCGCAGCCTGCGTCTCAACCGCTTTCCGCCACCACTACCAAAGCATCCAGGCGCGAAGCCGCAGCGGCTTAGCCGTCGCCGAATCCCAAGAAATCGGAGCATTGACCGGGCGTAAACGGCGGGTGTGCGCGTGTTTGACCGTTTTTCGCAGCGCGTGCTATCTTCGCTGCAGCGAGCCGAGGTAGCTCAGCTGGTAGAGCAGTCGATTCGTAATCGACAGGTCAGCGGTTCAATCCCGCTCCTCGGCTCCAGCGATTCTCCAAGCCTTCTGCATGCAATCCAAGCCGCAGGCCCCTGCGTGCGTTAAGAGAAGATTTCACAGCAGGTAGGATCGCGAAGTGCGCGATTGCCCATGCTCCATGTTTGATGTGGTATGATCCCCACATTCTTAAGGGTGCTAATGTCGATTCACGGCATTTTTGAGTACATTGATGCCACCCGCAGTTCCACTGCCCTTCGTGAGTCTCTCTATCTCTTTCCCATTGTCGAAGGAACTCACGTCATCTCGCTGGCGCTTTCGGTAGGCCTAGTGATGTGGTTTGACTTGCGGCTTGCCGGATGGATATTGAAGGATCAGCCGGTTTCCGCGGTTTTCCGGCCTCTGCGGCCCTTCATGCTGACCGGATTCGCGATCACGTTCATTACCGGGGCGATGCTTTTCTGGTCGCTGGCGCTGCGCTGCTATGGCAGTCCTTTCTTCTGGGCCAAGGTGATCATGTTGTTCCTTGCCGGCGCCAACATCGCGGTTTATCACCTGACGATTGACCGCCGGCAGTCGGAATGGGACAAACTCATAGTCCCGCCAGGGCAAGCCCGGATCGCAGGCCTGGTTTCTCTCACTTTGTGGATTGGCATTATCGCGGCGGGACGCATGATGGCCTACTTCCTATAGGTGCAAATCGCATGTGGGACTGGCTCTATCCTTACTTTCTGTGGATCGAAAAGACGCGCTTGGGCCATGGCATCCGCGAATCCAAATGGAGTTTCACGCTCGCTGAGGTTTTCCATCTATTTGGATTGACGCTCTTTCTCGGTACGGTGCTGCTTCTGGCCCTGCGACTGCTTGACTTCGTTCTGAAAAACAAATCCGTGGCGGAAACGGCGCGGGAACTGATGCCCTGGTCGCTCGGAGGACTTCTTCTGACGATTGTGACCGGCGCGCTGCTGTTCACTTCCGAGGCGACCAAGTGCTGGGCCAATGTGGCTTTCCATTACAAGGCCCTGTTCTTTCTTCTCGCGCTTCCCTTCCAGTTCACGGCTTTGCGCGCAGTCACTCGTCCCGACCGGCAGGGCCTTCCTCCGCTCGTACGCAAGCTGACGGCCCTGGTCGCGGTGGCGCTATGGTTCGGCGTCGCCGTTTTCGGGCGCGCGATTTTCTTCTTCTAGACTGACGGGGTACATCAGGGCGCTACGGCGCTTCTTCTTCCACGTCCTTCGACGGCCCCGTGGGTAAGGTGGGAAGCGCACTGTCTTCCTCAGCTTTTTCACCAGGAGTTTCCACCTTGCGCAAGTGGCCGTACATCAGCTCCTCGACAAAAGGCACGCAGTTGTAATCGAGGAGCTGCATATTTTTTTCGAGGCGCCGGTACAGCGGCATGCTCATTTTCCACGGGCGTGTGTAGATCTTCGGATCGTCGATGGTCACTTCGTAGAGAAGTGAATTGGGGCTGGTGGGTGTGTAGCGCTCGATGACGTGCAACTGGTCACTGTGATAATCGCCCGCCCGGTCAAACCACGTATCTTCGACCTGCGCGGTCACGTCCACCACGAGTGTATCGCCCTCCCACTTGCCGCTGGACCAGCCCATCCAGGAATCAACGGGCGCTTCGCTCTTCAGGCCGATATTCACGACGCGAGAGGCAAAGTCATATCCATAGGTGAACGCGACGAACTTGGAGGACTGGGTGATCTGAAATGGGAAGCCCATATACGTCGCGCGGGGCACTCCCGGCAAGAAACACTTGACCACAGGATCCAGCGCCAAAGCGTTGGCCTCATTTTCTTTCTTCTTTGCCAACGCCTCGGGGCGGTACGGGAGAGGACCGTCCTGGACGACACCGAGACTGGGCGGGACGCCGCCCCACGCTCCCATCACGACGATAGGACCAGGCCTGGCATCATGGGCCTGGATGTCATAGTCCGCCTCGTTAATGGCCTGCCAGATTCCGCTTAAGTTGGGTCTTCCATCTGACGCGCGCGGCGCCCGGTACACCGCTGTACTCCGCGCCGCGGGCGTCGCGGTCGCGGGACGGGTTGGCTGCGCCTGCGCAGCACCCGTTGGCGGGGTCGCTCTGGGAGCAGGCTGCCTCTGCGCCGTCTGCGCAAACGACGTGGACGCGCTCATCCACAACATGCACAGCGTCAGCGCAACTTCCATCGTCAAGGCTCGATATCCGGCTGACAGTCGCATGCTCTGTTCCTCCGGCCGCTTCACCGCGCAGGCTTCGCGGTCTCAGACGTATTAGTGCCTCGCTTCCAGCAAGTGCGGGACAGGTACAGGATCGATTCGGCCTTCATCTCCGCCGGGCGATCCCCTTTGGCATCTTCCAGGATCGGGCCCTTGATTTCTACTTCGTGCCCCACCTGAAAATTGAGCATGTCCTTGTCCCCTTGAAGCCGTATCACCAGCGGTTCCTTGGCCTGAAATGTTGGCGCGCCCGCTCCGTTGGAGCGTTCGGCGCCTCTCCAGTCGGTAATGCGAAATTCATCGGCGGCCGTCTTGGAGACGCAACCGACGGAAATGAAGTTATCTCCGCGGGCGATCGACTTTGGGTAGATCGAGGTTCCGTCAGGAATACCGGGGATGCGCACCCTTTGCGTCGGGGCGCCTGCTTGCGCCAACAGACCGCACGCGACGCAAAGCGCGATGCTGAACGACCCCGCGACGCTGAGCACGCGTTTCATAAAGGCTCCCTCTCAGCGCTTCTCGCGCACCACACGAAGACCCAGGTCAAAATGGCTGTAATCTTCCTGAAAATGCTGCCGGAGGGAAACTCTCGTCAGCCACGGGCCGTCATCGTGAAAAGACCCGCCCCGTACGACCCGGCCGCCCTCGGCGACTTCACTCTCCGGGCCTTTCGGATCGGCCATCGGGCTGTTCGCGTAGTATCTCGCGTTGTACCAGTCCTGGACCCACTCATTCACATTGCCGCGCATGTCGTACAAACCCCAATCATTGGGCTTCCTGACCGCAACGGGATTAATCTGCTCGACGTTGTACCACGCCCAGTCGTCAGGCGCGGAATACCGGCCCAGCGAATTCGCTACTTTGGCTCCGCCAAACTGATCGATCTTGCCGCCCCGCGCCGCGTATTCCCATTCAGCTTCGGTTGGCAGACGGTAGAGATATCCGTCATTGCGCGCGTTGAGCTTGGCCAGGAAGGCTTGCGCGTCTTTGAATGAGACTGTTTCCACCGGCAAATCCGGCCCCTTATGCTGGCTCGGGTTTGCGTCCATTACCGCTTGCCATTCCTTCTGGGACACTTCCGTTCTCCCGATTTCAAATGCCTTGGTGATTTGTACGGTGTGCCGCGGCTTTTCTTCGGTGCTGCACTCCACAGGCTTCACGCCCTCGGAACATCCCATCGGGAACTGCCCGGGCATGATCGCAGCGAACTGCATACCGAAGCTATTTGCGCTGTAAGTGACTGCAGGAACGTCCTGGGCCGGTCTTCCCGCAAGGGGCATGCACAGGACAACAACTGCGATTGCAAGGAATGTCCAAACGCCTGCGAAACGCGCGCGGCGATCGTGATCAGCCATGCTGCGCCTCTCTGATGATTTCACACATCAAACTGCGCCAGCTTTCGAGCAATCGTTCCGTAACTGCTTACTTCTTTGTCGTCGGTGTGCCGGGAAAGTCCTTTGGCGCGCCCGGGCTGGACCCGCCCACGAAGAGCAATCGTCCGTCCGGCAGCGTGATATCGCGGCCATTGGCGCGCAGGGCGCCGTCTTTGGCGCGGTAGCCGTTGATCTTGATCACCGTGCCGGGGGCCAAAGAATTCTTCGTAAAACCAGCCCGGACCAGCGTGCCTGGAGGCCCGGCCTCGATGGCCCAGTTTTCGACGGTCCCATCAGATTTCTTGACGTCGATGTAGATCCACGAGTGCGGATTGATCCAGGCCATCTTGGTCACTGACCCGGTCAGAGTCACAGGCTTATCAGCGTCGTACTCCGCCGCAAACGAGTGATGCGCCAGAACTGAGGGAGCCACCGAAAGTCCCACGACCGCCATGAGAATCAGCATGAAAAAGTGCCGAACGTTCATGATTTTTTCTCCCGCAAAGCCATCCTTGCGACGTCAACGGAACCTGGAATCGGTTGCTACTTTCCTTCTTCAGCCTTTTCTTCCCGATCCTTGGTGCGCGCCGCGGACAAGGTGAACTCCAGGCCAACGTTGCCTTCGTGGCAGGCATATTCCACGAGTTGCTCCTGATCCGCCAGCCGCCACATGACGAACTCTACGCTGTAAGGTCTCATCCTCGTTCCGGGATCATCCTGCGTAAATCCGAAAAGCAGGTGATCTTTATCCAGCAGCTTGTAGCGTGCAGTGAGATGGCGCCGTGCGCTGTCCGCTCCGGGAAAATTCGTGTATTCAACGACCAGCGTATCCCCCTCCCAATGCCCGCGCGCGGCGCCGAGCTGAAGGTGAACGTTTTCCGGAGGACGCGGGCGCCCGTCCATATAAATCACTTGTGATACCAGCGACTCACCGCGAACAAGCACGGCGTCAGTCCCCTGAACAATCTCCAAAGTAGATTCCTGGCCTCCGGGGCCGGAACCGGTGAACGCGGGACCCGGTGTGCCGGGTCGCTGAATGCAGCGGCTTGACATCGGCCGGTCTTCGTAACTCGTAGCGCGACGATTGTCCAACTCGGCGGCGCGGTTCTGGCGGACTCTGGCTGCCAAAGTCATCGCAGGTAAGCGCCCGTTGGGAGGGTCGACCACCTGAGACGTCCGCAAACTGGTCATTGGGACTTTGAACCAATAGCCGTCTCTCCAGAAAGTGTTGTAAGCATCCGTGGTCTTTTCGCCCGGAGGGGTATCGGTCGGCTCGGTGCGCAGATCAAATTGCTTTTGCTGCGCTTCGTTCTCAAGCTTGGCGGCGGTTTCCGCGTCGATTTCCTTGTTGTCTTGAGTCCGGGGCCGCTCGACAGGCACCAGTGTGGTGCGGCTCCAAATCCCCTGCATATCCGGATGGCCGTCGGCAGTGCGCGGCACCTTGCCGACTTTGTACTCCTTGAAGCTGGCCTTCCAGTCGTAGGGTTTATCCGTTGCGCTGGCCCCGCTGCCGGCGGAAGGCTCCTCCAGGGCAACAACGCACCCGTTGCCGTGGCATTCCTCGGTCGCGGCGTTGGTCGCACTTTTCGGGGTCGCCTGAGAAGCCTGCGCTGAGACAGAGATTGGAGATGCTACCAATAGGAGGGCAATTCCTGACGCTACGCACACTATCAAGTACTTAGGACGCATGACGTGTCTCCTATAATCCGCTCACCCGAGCACGGCATCCTGTGTTTTGAAGACCTTCTATAATAGTCGCGGGGTGCTGTCAATAAGGCCTTGCTCCAGCGGCGTGTTCGGAAAACCCGTCGGCGCAACGTCAGTCAGGACCTAGCGAGAAAACGGGTACATCAGCCAGCCGATGCCGATGGCTGCGGCCAGGAAACAAAACAGCGCCCAGGCTGCATAGCCGATGCGTTGCTTGAGCGATTGCTTGGACATCAGCGCGAAGGCAATTGACACGGCCAGCGCGAACAGCATCAGGGCTTGAAAGTGGTTGGGCATCAGGAAGGCTCACTTTCCCGCTCGCGCCCATGCAGGCCAATTTCGAAGGCTTCGAGCACGCAAAGCATATTCAATACTCCCGCGGCAGCGATCAGACGCGTGCCGTAATCACCGGCCGCGTGCGCCACGTCCGGACCGACAGAGTCCAGCTTGGGAGCCAGAAAATAAAAGACGCCGCTGCCGACGTCGGCGAGGAAGCCCAGCGTCTCAAATGCATCAGCGCCGCCGGAGTGAAACAGGTTGCCGCGCATCAACATGCCCGCGCCAATCAGCGAGCCGACCGCCAGGAAATACACCAGCGCCTTGGCCCAGCGGCGCAGCAACAAATGACCTAGTCCGGGCACTCCCCAGGCGGCGGCCGCGGCGATCACGGCCATGAACGGATTGATGGGGCCCGGGGTTGCCGTCCCAACTGCCGGGGAAGGCGGGGGGTTCGATTCAACTTCCATCTCAGCTCCACTAAAATTCCAACCGCAGCGCTACATCAGGCTCAGAATTTCCGATTGCACTGGTCCCGTGACGCGCGTGCGCCGGCCATCAATATACACGTTTACTTCGCTTCGTATGCCGAACTCCGGCAGATAGATGCCGGGCTCGATCGAAAAGCAGGTTCGCGGCAGCAGTCGCCGATCGTCATGAGTCTCCAGACTGTCCATGTTGGCGCCCGCGCCATGCACATCCTGCCCGATGTTGTGGCCGGTGCGATGCACGAAATACTTGCCGTAGCCGGCTCGTTCGATCACTTCCCGCGCGGCGCGATCCACCTGCCAGCCTAGCACCGTCTGGCCCGCCGCCAGCGATTGCCTTACAAACGCGATGGCGGCGTCGCGTGCCGCGGCGACAATCGCGAAAATCTTTGCGTACTTCTGTGGCACTTCCCTGCCCAGATAGCCGACCCAGGTCACGTCATAGTAGACGCTGCCCGGGCGATTTAGTTTGCCCCACACATCGAGCAACAACAGGTCGCCCGCGCGAATGCGCGACGAGCCTCGGGCGCGCGGCTCGTAATGCGGATCGCCGGCGTGCGGGCCGACGGCGACGATCGGCGGCTCGTCGGTGACGATGCCGTCGTCGCGAAAGAAACGCAGGATCCATTGCTGCAAATCGTATTCGGTGAGCGCACTTCTCGCGAAGCGCGCACGCGATGCCGCCCGCACGAACGCGGCGCTGATGGCATCATGAATCACGCGGCCGGCATCCAGATGCGAGCGATACTGCTGCGCAGTCCAGCAGGCTTCGAAGCGCTGCACCAGATCGGCCGAACTGACTACGCGCGGCCCCTGCGCGCGGACGAATTCCACGGTGCCCGCGTCGACCATCGAAACGTAAGGGATGGCGTTGCACGGCGAATACTGCATGGCCACCGTGCGGCAGCCGGCCAGGAGCGTTCGCAAGTGACGCCGCAACTCGTCGAGGCTTGCGTAGACGCGTTTCTTGCCTGGAAGACCGTCGAGAGCAGCCGATTCGATGCGATGCACAAGTTTTCGCGGGGCGCCTTGCTTCGGAACCAGGTAAAACCAGCGGCGCGTGCCCATGCCGCCGTGGAGGCCGAGGACTCGCTCGGCAATCGGATCGCGATGATGAAAATCGTAGAACAGCCAGCCGTCCAGGCGCTGGGAGCGCAATTCAGCCTGGATGGCTTGGATGGGAGGCATCGATCTCTTATCCCCGACGGGCGGCGTTCTGCAGCGCGAGGCCGCGAACCTGCTCGGGAGTCACGCCTTGGACTTCCACCAACTTGCTGCGTCCACTCTGACCGCGGACGATCTTAACAGCCGCAAGGGGCGCGTTCAAACGCGCCGCCAGCAGGCGCACCAGTTCTTCGTTGGCCCGGTCATCCACCGGAGGGGCCATCAAGCGCACGCGCAGGGCGCCTTCCCATTCGCCGGTGATCTCGCTGCGGCTGGCGCGCGGCTGCACGCGCACGGCGAACCTGACGCCAGATTTGATTTCGCGTACATCGATCATTTCGCCGCGCCGCGAGAACCGAAAATTGCCGTACCGACACGGACTTGCGTCGCGCCCTCTTCGATGGCGACCTCAAAATCGTGCGACATCCCCATGGAGAGCTCCGGGAGCGCCCAGTTGAACTGGTCCGCCAAGCTGTCGCGCAATTCACGCAGCCTCCGAAAGGCAGGACGGGCTGCTTCCGGATCATCCACCATCGGGGCGATGGTCATCAGGCCACGCCATTCGAGGCGCGGCAGCAGGAGCAGGCCCTCGGCCACGCGCAACACTTCCTCGGGCTTGCAGCCGGTTTTTGCGGCGGCGGAATCCATCTGCACCTCCAGCAATACCGGAAGCCGGCGGCCCTCTCCAGCGGCGCGGTCGAGGCGTTCGGCCAGGGGCAATCCGTCGACAGAATCGATCGTGTGAAACAGGCTGAGAGCGCGAGCAGCCTTGTTGCGTTGCAAGTGGCCGATCAAGTGCCAAGTGGCTTCGAGATCCTCCAGCAGCGGTGCCTTGGACTCCCACTCCTGCACGCGGCTTTCGCCGAAGTGACGCACGCCAGCGTTGAACGCCTCGCGGATGAACTCGGCGGGCACGCCCTTGGATACGCCGATAAGCGTAATCTCGTCGAGGCGGCGCTTGCCGCGCAGAGCGGCACGTTCAATCTGCTCCTGGATCGCAGAAACGTTATCGGCAATGGGGCGGACCGAGCCGGGCATGGGCGCATTCTAGCAGGACGAGGCGGCAGTTAAGCCGCGGTTAAAAAGCCTTTTCCGCAATTTAACCCTTCCCCTGTAGAATCTGGGGCACTATCAAAGCATTGTGGAGGTACGCGGATGCCGGAGTTTGCCGTCAGGCGAGCTGTACTGAGTGCGGTTCTTGCGATTCTTGTCGTATCCCTGCTTTACCCGGCCGGCGCGTTTGCGCACAACGTATCCAAGCGCGACGCGTCTTTCGTGGAGTCAAACAAGGGAGCAGCGATCGGTCCCTTCCTTTACCTCGGCGCCAAGCACATGGTAACGGGATACGACCACCTGATGTTCCTGATCGGCGTGATCTTCTTTCTATACAAGCTGAAAGACATTTTCCTTTACGTCAGCCTGTTCACGGTGGGGCACAGCATCACGCTGCTTGCCGGGGTGCTTGGCGGCATCCACGCGAATTCGTACATCATCGACGCCATCATCGCACTGTCCGTGGTGTACAAGGCTTTTGACAATATGGACGGCTTCAAACGGTTTCTCGGCTTTCAGCCGAATACGCGCGCGGCCGTATTGATTTTCGGTCTGTTTCACGGATTCGGCCTGGCGACCAAGCTGCAGGAGCTGGCACTGTCGCAAAACGGACTGATCGCCAACATTGTCAGCTTTAACGTTGGCGTAGAAATCGGCCAGGGCCTCGCGCTCACAGCGGTCCTGATAGCGCTGAGCTACTGGCGGATGCACAAGAGCTACCTCAGCCACGCCTTCGCGACCAACACGGCGCTCATGGCGGGTGGATTCACGCTACTCGGCTACCAGCTCGCGGGATACTTCATGCAATGATGAACACAAACGCAGCTCCCATCGAGGTCGCATCCAAGGCGAAATTGCTGCAGGCGACGGCAATTGCCATTGCCATTGCACTGCTCCTTCTTTTCACAACGGTGCTCCCAGCCGAATACGGAATCGACCCCACGGGCATCGGAGCCAAACTCGGCCTGACCGGCCTGGCGGCATCGGGCGTCGAATCGGGCGCCGCCGCTGCAAAGACTGATGAGGCGTCCGGTCCCGTGATCGCCGCGCCGACGATGAAAGGCACCTTCGTCCCTCAACCCAAGCGCTACAAGATCGATTCGCGGGAAATCAAGCTCGGGCTCGGCGAGGGCGTGGAAATCAAGTACCACATGGAAAAGGGCGCGGGGATGGTCTATTCGTGGACCGTCACCCCAAGCAAGGATAAGGTCTTTTATGAATTTCACGCCGAGCCGGACGAAAAACCGGCGGGCGCGGGTGACGATTACTACGTAAGTTATGAGAAAGACGACCAGGTCGGAAAGAGCGAGCAGCACGGCACATTCATCGCACCGGATACCGGCATTCATGGCTGGTTCTGGGAGAATCAGACCGGCACACCGGTAACCGTCAAGCTCGTAACTGCCGGCTTCTACGACTACATCGTCGACTACTCGAGCGGCATAGCGCTGCCCGTGCAACCTCAAGACCCGAAGTAGGAATTCACAGCGCTCCCGCCGCAGAAACCTTGTGAATCGCGGGCCTTGCAGTTAGATTCAGTTCTCTCATGACCGCGCGCGGCAAACTCATTGTCATCGAAGGCGTGGACGGTTCCGGCAAGCGCACGCAAACGGAACTATTGCACAAAGCGCTGGAGTCGCGCGGCGTTTCCACTCTCACGATCAGCTTCCCTCACTATGACTCGTTTTTCGGGCGCATGGTCGGGCGCTTCCTGAACGGGGAGTTCGGCCCGCTCGATGCCGTAGACCCGCACTTTGCTGCGCTGCTCTACGCAGGGGACCGCCTGACCGCCAAACCGCAATTGGAGGCGGCGCTCGCCGCCGGGAAAACAATCCTCGCCGACCGCTACATCGCCTCCAACCTGGCGCACCAGGGTTCGCGGGTTGCTCTCGACAAGCGCGCTGAGTTTTTGTCCTGGCTGCAACGGCTGGAATACGAAATCTACGGCCTGCCGGTGGAATCGCTGGTCGTGTATCTGCGCGTGCTGCCGGCGCAGGCCCAGAAACAGGTGGAACGCAAAGCCGCTCGCGATTACACCACTCAAAAACATGATTTATTGGAATCAAATCTTGCGCACCTGGAACAGGCCGCTCTCGTGTACGATGCTCTTGCTGCGGCGCCGAACTGGGTCGCGATTGAGTGCTACGATGTCGCGTCGCAGTTAATGCGTCGGCCGGAAGATATTCATCGGGACGTGCTGGCGGCCGTCGAGGAGCAGGTGCTCTCCAACCGCGCCGTGCCATAGCAATACGGAACGACAATGCCCTTCTCTGATCTGCTTGGCCATCCAAAGATCGTCGCCACGTTGCGCGGCATGCTGGCTAACGACCGCGTGCCCTCGGCCATGCTGTTTTCCGGCCCACGCGGTGTTGGGAAATACACGCTGGCGCGCATGTTCGCGCAAGCCGCCAATTGCGAGCGGCTGCCGGACGATTTCTGCGGTGAGTGCAGCAGCTGCGTGCGCATCGCGCGACTAGCCGATCCGCGTCCGCTGATCGAAGCCGGCCTGGCCGAGCGCGGCGAGAGCGCGGACGCCGCCATGGTTGAACGGATGCCGCTGCTACTGGAAACGCATCCGGACGTCTGGGCCGCCGTGCCGGACCCGGTGCGCCTTCGCACGCCCGTGGCGCGGCCGATGCTGCGCATGGGCCAACTCCGCGCCATCCAGCGCCAGGTTCACTTCAAGCCGGAAGCCAGACGCCGCGTCTTCCTGCTGGACGGCGCAGAAACGATGGCTCCGCAACTAGCCTCCATCTTCCTGAAAACACTGGAAGAGCCGCCACCGACTTCGACGCTGATCCTGATGACCACGAACATCTTCTCGCTGCTGCCGACCATTCGCTCGCGCTGCATGCCGTTCGTTTTCGCGCCGCTGGAGACGGAGCAGGTGGAGGAAATCGTTCGCCGTCGTACCGATTTGAAGCCCGCGCAGGTGCGCCTGGCGGCGCAACTGGCTGAAGGCAGCCCGGGCGCAGCGCTCACACTGAACGTCGAGGAGGCTGCGGACCTGCGGCGGCGCGCGTTGCAACTGCTGGCTGACGCGGCGGACGCCCGCTCGTCGACGCAAATCCTCGCGCAGACGGCGCAACTTGCCAAAGGCCAGAAACTGCCGTTTGAATCCGTATTGGAATTGTTCTATAGTCTGCTTACCGACCTGCTTGAGTTGTCCGCCGGTTGCGTGAATCTGAAGCTTCGTAATCCAACTCTCTCGAAAGAGTTGGCCGCCCTGGGCAAGCGGGTGGACCCCCAATGGGTGTCTCAGGCCGTTACCGGTCTGGACCAACTGGGGAGCCGCCTGAGGCGGAACGTGAATCGGCAGTTGGGTCTGGATGCCGTGGTGCTGTCTCTATCGCTGGAACACCGTGCGGGCCATCGTTAAATCCGGCCTCGAGGGGTAACGGCGGGCGGGCTCCCTGCATCCAATCCTGCGGACCGGTCGTCCATTCGCAAGCAGGGCCTTTTTTACGGAGAGAGAGACCATGGTTAATCGTAAATTATTTCGTCCTACTTTAACCGAAGTGAAAGAACATAGCGTTGCCCGTCCTGTCAGCAGCGGTCCGCAACCAAATAAGAAACCAGCTCCGCCGGAACAAACCCACGCCGAAAATTTTTATTGGGTGAAACAGATGCAAAGCCGCACGCCGATGACGATCGTGCTCACCAACGGCGAAGAAATCAGCGGCACAATCGAATGGTACGATCGGGATTGTATCAAAGTCACTCGTTACGGCAGCCCGAATCTGCTCGTCTACAAACAAGTCATCAAGTTCGTCTACAAGGCCGGGGAAGAAGCGGCCAAGGGCGGAGTGAACGGGCAGTAGGCCAGATCCACTTAATCGCAGGTGAAATGAGCAGGGGCGGGTTTTATTGCGCCGGGGAGGTTTCGGTCACCAGTTCCGGAACTTCGATGCGGATGCGCGTGCCCTGCCCTTCCTGGCTGATGACGTCCATCTTGAAATCGGTGGCGTAGAGCACCCGCAAACGCTCCTGGACGTTGCTGATGCCGATCCCGCTGCCGTCGAAAATCTGCGGCAGGCGCTCCTGCGAGATGCCCACGCCGTTGTCTTCGACTTCAATCACCAGGCGGCCCTGAGCCCAGGCGGTGCGGATAGTAATCTGACCGCCTTCCAGGCGCGCGGCCAGGCCGTGCTTGATGGCGTTTTCCACAATCGGCTGCAGCAGCATGCTCGGCACAAACGCTTCCAGAGTCTCCGTGTCCACTTCCTTTATGATCTGCAGATTGTCGCGGCCAAAGCGCGCGACTTCGATATCCAGATAGTCGTCGACAAAGCCCAGTTCGTCCTGCAATGCGACAAAAGTGTCGTGCTTGCGCAGCAGTCGCCGCAAGATATTTCCCAGTTTCAGCACGACGATACGCGCCTGGTCGGGATCGTAGCGAATCAACGACGAGACCGTGTTCAGCGTATTGAACAGGAAATGCGGATTGATCTGGCTGGACAGCGCGGCCATGCGCGCCTGCAGCAGCAGTTTCTGATGCTGCTCGAGGTTCATCTGGATGCGGGTGTTGTTCCAGATCTTGATGGGAACAGCCACCGCCATGACCGTCGCCAGCACGAGCAGCCCTCTTTCCCACCAGCTCTCGGCGCTCAGGTGAAAGAGCCACTCCGGGCGAGCCAGTTGCACGGTCACCTGCCGGGCCAATTCGAGCGCCACGCACCCGGCCAGCGGAAGCGTCTCCCAGCCAGGGCCGGAGCCTTTGGCCATGCGCTTGATCCAGCGCGGCGCATTCAGAAACGTGAAGGGCCCGAAATCCCAGATGGCTTCCCTGGTGGGAATGATTTCGCGAATCAGGCCTCCCAGCAGGCCCGACCCGGCAGCCATCGCGATGGCCAGCCATTCGTGATTGAAAAATGCCGGCACGCTGATGATGGCGCCGCCGAGAGGACCGACGACGCGCCCGCCCAATAGGCCGAGGAGGAAGGCTCCTTCCATCATCAAATCCGCGAAACTGTACGGCTTGCTGATCAGACGCAACGCGACCCCAAGCGCCAGCGGGGGCGTGAGGCACAGCATGAGCTTCACTTTCAGATCGGAATCGCGAACTTCGGCAAAAAGGACCTTGCGGAAGATTTCCCAACGCACCAGCAGGGCGGCCAGCGACGCCGCCACGCCGACCTTCAGCAATACGGTGAACAGCAGGTCTTGTCCCGAGGCGAGAGTCAGCATGATGCGATCTTTCGCGGCGTTTCGCGCGTGCGCTTACGTTAGCCAATCGTCCTTTCGATGTAAAGCGACGGAGTCTCAGCGCGCTGCTATACTAAATGGTTCATCATGAAAACCAGCCGCAAGCAAAAACATCACCACCGGCCGGGCCAAAAGGGCTCAAAGCCCCGGATCGTGGCACGGGCTGCGCTGCCGACGCGGCACGGGCGCTTCACGATTCTCGGTATCGAAGGAAACGGCCCTGAAGAAGTCGTGGTGGTGCTGCGGAAAGGCTCAGCCAATGGACGCGGCGCTCCGCTGGTGCGAATCCACTCGCAGTGCCTGACGGGCGACGTGCTGGCCTCAGAGCGTTGCGACTGTCGCGCACAGCTGGAGATGTCGCTGAAGAAGATCGCTGCGGCGCCGTCAGGCTTGCTGCTGTACGTACCGCAGGAAGGGCGCGGCATCGGCCTGATCAATAAGCTGCGCGCCTACGAATTGCAGGACGGCGGAATGGACACCGTCGAAGCCAACGAAAAGCTGGGCTTCGCCGCCGATTCGCGAGACTACCGCTTTTCTGCCGAGGTGCTGCGGCTGCTGGGGGCGCGGCGCGTGCGATTGTTATCCAACAGTCCGGATAAAGTGAAACAGCTCGAGGAAAACGGCGTCCGCGTCGTCGAACGAGTTCCCTGCCGCCCGCGCAGCTCCAGGATTTCGCGCGCCTACCTGGAAACAAAGCGCGACAAGATGGGCCACTTCCTCCACCCGCGACGCGGCAAGCGGACCTAGCGGTCTTCGCGCCGGCTGAGCGAGCCGCCGAACTGCACTTTACCGAATCCGAACCGTTCGCGTAACTCATCTGTGGCGTGCGCCAGCTTGTCCAGCTTCTCGCGCTTGGACGCTTCCAGCAGATTTAGCTGTGCGCCGTGCGACAACTCTCCGAACTCGACGCCGACCAGGCGGATCGCGCGCCTGCGATCCCAATGCTGCTCGAAGAGCTGCCGCACAACCTCCAGAAATACCGGATCCAGATGCGTGGGTTCAGCGAGCGTCCGGGCGCGCGCGACGGTCTCGAAGCCCGCGTATCGAATCGTCACGGTCACCGTGCGCGCATCGAGGCCAGCATCACGCAGGCGCTTGCCGGCCTTCTGGCACAGGTGACTGAGCATCGCGTCGAGCGCCGCGCGATCACGCGTGTCATTCTCGAATGTGTGGCCGTGTGAAAGAGACTTCGCCTCGGCATCCACGAAGAATTCATACGAATCGTGGCCGCGGGCTTTGCGATAGAGCGCCGTGCCCCATTGACCGAATGTCTTTTCGAGTTTTTCCTGCGACAGCAAAGCCAATTGACCGACGGTCTGAATTCCAATCCCCTGCAGGGCCGCCTCGGTGACTTTGCCGATTCCCGGAATGCGTCGCACGCCGAGCGGCGCGAGAAACTCAGCCTCGATTCCGGCCGGAACCCACACCAACCCGCGCGGCTTGGCCTGGTCAGAGGCTACTTTGGCCACGAGGCGCGTCCGCGCCAGGCCCACGGAACACGGCAGATTCGTCTTGCGTCCGATCTCGCCGATCAGCGAATGCGCCGCGGCAAGCGGAGGCCCGTGCAGCCGCTCGGTGCCGGTCAGATCCAGGTAGGCTTCGTCGATTGAGGCCATCTCGACCACAGGCGAGAATCTCGCGAGGATTTCTGCCACGCGGTCGCTCCACTGCGCGTAGAGTTCGTGCCGCCCCTCGAGGAAAACAGCGTGCGGGCAAAGCTTTCCGGCGGTGCGCAGGGGCATGGCCGAGTGAATGCCGTACTTTCGCGCTTCGTAGCTGGCCGCCGAGACCACGCCGCGCCGGTTCGGCTGCCCGCCGACCACGACCGGTTTGCCGCGCAATTCCGGTCGCTCCAGCAATTCCACGGACACGTAGAACGCATCCATGTCGATATGCAAAATGGGCGTGGCGGTGCCGGCTGCAGGGGCTGCGTCGTGTTTCGCCCGAAAGTGAGCAAGCCTGGGCATGGCTGACTAGGAAGCACTATACCGCGGGGTGCGATCAACGGCGACTCAGGGGAAGAAGTCTGCTACGGCGGCACTGAAAGGCACGCGAAGAGACTTCAGCCGCCGCCGACGAGGTGCACAATCTCGTAGCGATCGCCGGGCGCGACAGCCGTTGTATCCCACTGGGTGCGAGGCAGCAGGTCCAGATTGCGCTCGATGGCTACGCGACCGGAGGTAATGCCTAAGTGCGCCAGCAGGGCGCTGACGTTCACCCCGGCGGGCACTTCCCGCGTCTCGCCATTCACCGTCACTGCGATTCCGTGGCTCATATTGGAGACACTTTCGACACCCGCCTCATTTGACCCTTGGCATGGCCGCCGTTATTATAACGGGTGCTTTGATGACAGGAAACGTGGCCCAGTCATACGCGCCGTTGCTCCTCCACATATTAGTGGCGCTAGGCATTGCCGGGGCGATTTTGCTGGCCTCGACGTTCATTGGATGGCGCCGGCCCAGCCGCGTTAAGGGGTCCCCTTACGAGTGCGGCGTGCAGCCTACCGGCGACGCCCTGCAACCCTTCTCCGTGAAGTTCTACCTGGTCGCTATGATCTTCATTTTGTTCGACGTGGAGGCCGTTTTCCTCTATCCCTGGGCCTTCGTCTACAAAGAACTGCACTGGTTCGGATTCTTCGAGATGCTGGTCTACATCGGCATCCTGCTGGCTGGATACGTGTACCTCTGGAAGAAGGGCGCGCTGGACTGGTCGCGTCCGGCTGCGCGCCGGGAGCGCGGCCAGTGAGCGACTCCCCTACCCCCGCGTTGCCGAACCCGGGATTAGCCGCAGCCGAGCGCATTCGTGGCTGGGACGCAGAGGCGGGACAATTTTCCGGTTTGCGCAGCGGCAGATGGCCGTGCGGCGGCGGCAGGGAGCCGACGACGTTGGCATCACGATCGAAAATCCACGTGTGGCCGTCCAGAGTGACGGAGAATCCGCTTCCCGGCGCGGTGATGGAAAGCAGCATGGATGAGTCGCGGCTGATGCACTTCACGAACGCACCCGGCGCAAACAGACTGTCGGGGGGCCGATATCGAGGGGTAAACTGAGCGTATCCATCGTTGCCTCCTACTAGGCGACGTTGGTATGGGGGCGCGAGCGGTGCAAACCGAGCGCGTCCCGCGACTTTTCTCCCCCTATTTCCGCTTAAAACTTCGGTTGGAACAATGGTACGGGAGTCCTACTCCGCGCGGCTTGGCGGGCAGCGCGTGATGGAGTGTGGTACGCAAAACAACAAAACGCAAAAGCGAACAGGCAGGCATGCCTGTGCTACTGGTGGCTACGCGGAAGCTTCAGACCGGGGTGATGTTGGAACGTACCCCACCCGCAACGACGGCGGGTGCGGCACCCACTTTTTCAGTTGTGTGTCAGGCGCGCTGCGACAGCGCTTTCTTCACGTTTTCCGCGGAGAAAGGCACCTGGCGGAGACGCGCACCGGTGGCGTCGAAGACGGCGTTGCCCACGGCGGAAGCGACGAGCGTGATCGAGGTTTCGCCGGCGCCCATCGCTTCGTGCTCGGGGCGATCGAGAAGCACGACATCAATCGTGGGTACGCTGAAGCCGACCGGCAAGCTCCGATAGCTGCGCCAGTCGACAGAAGTAATTTGTTGCGCGTCCCAGGTAACTTCCTCGCCGAGGGCGCGGGAGAGGCCCTGCAAGGCGCCGCCTTCCATCTGATTTTTCAGGCCATCCGGGTTAGAGATTGGCCCGGAATCGTTGCTGATGACCATGCGCTTGACGGTGATGGCGCCGGTGTCCTGATTGACCTCGACTTCGCAGAACAGCGACGCGTAGCCATTGTCACCCTCGTAAAGGACGCAGGACATGCCGCGCCCGGTGGCGACGCCGGTCTTGCGAATGGCGGCGCGGGGCGAGGGGCGCGCGTCCCACCTGAAGGCGGAAGCGGCGGCGTTGACGACGTCTTTCAGGCGCGGATCGGTGAGGTGCTTCAGACGGAATGCAACGGGATCGGCTTTGGCCTTCGCGGCGAGCTCGTCCATGAAGGATTCGTGCGCGAAAGTATTCTGCAATCGAGCGGGCGAGCGCAGCGGCGCGGTGAAAAACGGCGACGGAATATTGTGCAGCAGCGAACGCTCGGACTTGATCGAGCCGGTGCCGCGGGTCTGGCCGCCGACGGTTCCGGCGAAATAAGACGGCACGGAGTTATTGCCGTTGTCGAACTGCATGGGATCAGGCGCTGGCGAGCGAGCAGCGAAGGCGGCGGGTTCGAAACCCATGAGATAGCCGCTGACGACGTTGCCAGGCTGATTGTTTCCGGGACGATTGCCGAGGACGGCGGACCAGGCTTCGTGGTCCCATGCGACGATGTTGCCCTGCGCGTCGAGGGCGGCGCGCTCGTCCATTACGAACGGAAGGCCGTAATTTTCGCCCCAGGCGTGTTCATCCTTGCGCGAGAACTGGACGCGCACGGGCATCTGTACGGCTTGCGAAAGCATGGCGGCGTCAAAGGTGACGGCATCGGCGCCGTTGCAACCGTAACAGCCCGAACCGCGCTTGAAGATGACGTGAACGTTCTGCGGCTGCAGGCCCAGCACCATGGCGGAAGCGCTGCGCTGGTTCCACGCGCCCTGCGTGGGCGAATAGATCGTGGCCTTATCACCTTTTACGTCGGCGACGGCGCAGGAACTGCCGATCGAGCCGTGCATCTGGAATGGATGCAGGTACGTGGCTTTCAGAAGCGTCACGCCGGGCGCGGCGAGTTTCTGCTCGACGTCTTTCGAATCGACGAAGAGCGTATCGCGCGTAGGCTTCTGCGCGCGCATGTAGTCGTAGTAGCCGGCGAAGTTCGGCAGATTCGGGCCGTTGGACCAATTGACCTTGAGTTGATTGGCGGCTTGAATGGCCTGCCAGGGCTTCTGGGCGACCACGCCGACCCAATTCTTCTTGACGACGACTTTGACGAGGCCGGGAACGTTGGCGACGGAGGATTCGTCGACACTGACGACGCTCGCGCCGACGGACGGGGGGCGTACGACGCGTCCATGCAACATGCCCGGCAAGCGGACGTTGTGCACGAATTCGAACTGGCCGGTGACGAGAGCAGGCATATCGGGGCGCTTCGCGGGTTTGCCGAGAACGGTCCATTCGGCGTGAGGCTTGCGCTTGGCCTGCGGATCGAGCGCGAGCTGGAATTTGTTGCCGGCGACGAGCTGGCCGTAGGTGACTTGTTTGGAAGCATCGGTCTTAACGCTGACGACGCCGTTGGCAACCGCAAGTTGCTCGACGGGGACGCCGAGGCGCTGCGAAGCCATGCGCAAAAGCGCCTGGCGGGCGGTGGCGCCTGCGCGAGCGAGGGCGCCTTCATTGAAATTGGTCGGATGGGTCTGACTGCCGGAGGTGACGCCCTGGTCGGGCGTCATGGCGGTATCGCCGTAAACGAGATTGACGCGTTCGAACGGCACGCAGAGCTCTTCGGCGACAAGCTGAATCTGCGCCGTGGAGACGCCCTGACCCAATTCCACTTTGCCGGTGTACGCGGTGACGCTGCCGTCGGCGTTGATGGCCAGCCAGGAATCGAGCTGCTGCGGATTGGGAATTGTGGGATCGACGGCGCCGCCGCGACCGCGTCCCTGCGCGAAGGCAGTGCCGACCAGGCCACGCGCGCTGAAGGTAATGATCAGCGCGCCGGCGCCTTGCAGGAATGCGCGGCGCGAGAAGCCGGCTTTGTTCAGCGCGGCCTGCGCGTCAGGAGCCAAGGCCGTTGTCTTCGCGGGTTGCGATTTCTTCGTGGAGACCAAGGGCGCGATCGCGCTCATCGGGCCACCTCGCGTTGCGCCTGCTTGATGGCGCGCAGCATGCGCGTGTGCGTGAAGCAGCGGCAGAGCACGCCGGACATGGCCTGCTGAATCTGCGCGTCGCTGGCACGCGGGGTGCGGTCTAGCAACGCCTTGGCGGTGAGAATCACGCCGCTCAAGCAATAGCCGCACTGTGCGGCCTGCTCGTCGATGAAGGCTTTCTGCAGCGGGTGCGGCTTTTCGATCGTGCCAATACCGGCAAGAGTGGTGACTTCGTTCTGGCCGACGGCGCTCACGGGCGTGACGCAGGAGCGGATGGCCTGGCCGTTCATGATGACGGTGCAGGCGCCGCACTGGCCGAGACCGCAGCCGAGCTTGGGACCGTTCAGTTGCAGATCGTCGCTCAGCACGTAGAGCAACGGAGTGGAAGGATCAACGTCTACAGAATGGCTCCGACCGTCAACTTTCAGGCTGTAGAGGCTCATAGTGAAGCGAGGGTATGACGGACCTGCAGTTTTCGTCAAGCATGCGGGTGGGTCGGTGGTAGGAGACTGTGCGAGACGCACCCATCCTCCGGGGCTAGAGCTCCTGCTTTCTGTCGCGGCTAAAGTGGCGACCTACAAGAATTCCGCGAATCGTTCTGCGCCGTCGCCCCACCGGCGGCTCGGATGTGGCGGACCGGTTTGCGTGCTGCTACTCTTCTGCGGAACTGCGGAATAACGAGGAGCGAATGAACAAAGGGCGAATGGAAGCGTTCAGCGACGGCGTGATCGCCATCATCATTACGATCATGGTGCTGGAGCTGACGGTGCCGCACGGCGAAGAACTATCGGGGCTGCGACCGCTGCTGCCGGTATTTTTAAGCTATGTGATGAGCTTCGTATACGTGGGCATCTACTGGAATAATCATCACCACATGCTGCAGGCGGTGCACCATGTGGACGGTCGAATCCTGTGGGCGAACCTGCATCTCTTGTTCTGGCTCTCGCTGGTGCCGTTTGTCACAGCATGGATGGGCGAGAACCATTTCGGCACGTGGCCCATCGCGCTCTACGGGATCGTGCTGCTGATGGCCGGAATCGCTTACTCCATCCTCTGCTGGGCACTGATTAAACGTCACGGCAAGAATTCCACGCTGGCCGTGGCGCTGGGAAAGGACACCAAGGCGAAGGCTTCGGTCATGCTGTATGCGATGGCCATCGGACTGGCGTTTGTGAGCCGCCAACTGACGCTGGCAATTTATGTGCTCGTTTCCGTGATGTGGCTGATTCCCGACCGACGGATCGAAAAAACACTGGCAGGGCCGCACGATCACTGAGGCGGCAGCGACGCCGACTCCGCGGCGCGGTCGGGACCCTGCATGGCCTCAAACGCCACGGCGAGTCCCAACATGATAGCCGCGACATAGACAAGCCTGCCTTCACGCTGCGAAATGATGACGTAGATACCGCCGGCGGCCGCCAGAGCGACACACCAGCGCCCTGACGTGCCGGCGAAAACCCGCTTTACGACGGCGGCACCTCGGCGCGAGAAGAGCACCGTTCCCACCACGCATCCTGCCAAGACAAGCACTTGCCAGAGAAGAGTCATGGGCACGTTGATGATGGCGTGCGCGAAGATAGATGGCACGAGCGAACGCGTCCAGGCAAAGACGACGCCCATGGCGACGGCAAGGATCAACAGGCTGGCGAGCAGCGAGACGTTGTAGGCGTTCAGAAACAGATACTGGCCGTGCGCGAAGAGAAAGAGACAGGCGGTGCCGCAAATGGCCGGGCCGTCGCCCCAATCTTCGGCCAGTCGGCGCTGGCAGTAGCCGCGATAGAAAAGCTCTTCCATCAACGCGACGAATCCATAGCTCATGACCGCGGTGAAGAGCCAGAATTGCCAACGCAGCCAGGGCATGTCGTAGAGCGCCTGGCGCCAAGGTGCCGTCGGGCCGAGGTCGTAGACGCGGTCGAGCAGTTGCACAGCGATTTCTGGCCAGGCGGCGAGGGCGACGGCCGCGATGCCCGTCGCCAACAGGAATTTCCAGGGCCTGCCGGAGCGCGTAAGTCCGTATGCCTTTCGGCCGCTGCCGCGATGCCACCAATTGATCGGAATAATCAGGACGAACCATCCGGCGTACTGCAGGAAGAGCAACCAGAACAAATCGCGCGAGGCGAAGAGTAATTCATCGCCGGTCATCTGCGGACTGATGCGGGCGAGCGGATTTTCGATTTGCAGATGCAGAGTGCTGGTGAAAAGCGTAACCAGGTACTGGCCGATGACGTACACGCCCAGGACTTCGAGAAGCGCGGCTGCGCGGCGCGCGTTCACGCGTTCATCTAGAGCGTGCGGATTTCGATTTTGCGGAACTTTACAATCCCCGCGTTATTGGCTCCGGCGCCGTATTGCAGAGCGATCGCGCCGCGGGCGTGCTTGGTGTCCGTGGCTTCGGCTGTCTTGGTGCCGTTGAGCGTGACGACGAGATGCGATCCCTGCGCGGTGATTTCGAGCGTGTTCCATTGGCCGCCGGCGTTGACCTGGGCGAGAGGCTTGGCGATATCGACGATGGCACCGGTGCGATAGGCCTGATCGGGGCGCTTATCATAAATATTCACTTCGTAAGCGTTCATGGCGGTGACTTCCTGCGAATTCTCGCAGCGGATGAAGACGCCGCTGTTGGCGTCATCATCCACCCATATTTCCGCGCGGAGCTGGTAGTCGGCGTACGTGGCGCGGGAAACCAGGAAGCCTGCGCCTTTGTCGGCCTGCACGGCGCCGTCCGCAAGACGCCAGTTGGCATCTCCGATCGCGTTCCATCCGTCGAGGCTGGTACCGTTGAAGATGGTGGTCCAAGTGGCGGCGGTCTGGCCGAACGCCAGGGCGCCGAATTGAAGCGGTATCGCGAAAACGAATAAGGCGGCGGCAAGCAGGACTCGATGTCTCATCGGCAGTCTCCTTGAAACTCTTGAATCAGCAGATGCCGGACTGAAGCCCGGCGCTACACGAGCAAATTCACAATCTAGTTAATCGCGAAGCAGTAGAAAAGCCCGGCGCCGCCGGCGCTTTCGAGAGCGGCCTGGCTGCAACCATTCGTAGCGTGCGACGAATTCCAGGAATGGTTGTTGTTGCCAACGCGGTCGGAGTGGCCCACCTGCGCCGAGCCGGTTGTGCTGCTGGTCCAGTTATTACACGTGTGATCGGCGTTGTCGATGAACGCGCGGCCATCGAGTTGCGAGCCGGTGAGGATGTCGTGCCGGTTCGGAGGCATGTCGCCGACGCCATTGATGATCTCGCCGAATTCGGTGCGCGCATTCTGCTTGAAGAGATTGCTGCCGCGCTGCGCCTGCACCAGCGTATCGCCGTGCAATTCGCCGAGGTCCGCGGAGATGATGGCGTTCTGCGGCTCGCCGCGCTGCGCGTAGGAATAGTTGTACCAGGGGCCGGCGCCGATGCGATCGCGCGCGTTGACGGCGGGCTGACCCGGACGCGCCTGCGTACTGAGATAGGCGTGCCAGGTGTGGTTGCCCGCGCCGATGGCGGCTGCAAGCATCTGGCAATGCGCGTCGGCGCCGGCGAGACCGCCGAGATCGCCGCCCTTGCCGAGACCGACGCTGGTGACGAAGAACGTCATGCGGCTTTGCGAGGGAGGCTGCGCGGGACCGCGTCCGCCACCACCGCCGGCGCCACCGCGGCCCGCGGGGGCGGCTTGTCCTGCGCGCTGCGCACCTTGCTGGCCCGGCGGCGGGACCTGGCCGAGCAGCAGGCACGATGCGACGACCAACATGCAGGATATCTCGGCGAACGTACGCAGCTTGGTCATTCGCTTCTCCGCCCTTCTAGTTGATCGCGAAGCAATAGAACATCCCGACGCCGTGCGTGCGCGGCAAAGATTCCTGGCTGCAACCACGCGTTCCGTGAGACGAGTTCCAGGAGCCGTTGCCGCCACCATTGCGGTCAGGGAAACCGATCTGCGCGTTGGGCCGGCCGTCGGCGGCATTGAGATTTCCCGCGCCGGCGCCGGGATCGGGGTCTTTGTTGCTGGTCCAGTTGTCGCAAGTATGGTCAACGTTATCCGTGAAGGCCGTGCCATCGGGCTGCGTGCCAGTGAGCATTTCGTGGCGATTGCTGTACGGGGTGGTCTTGACGTAGTCCCAGTCGTTGTCACGCGCGTCGGGGAAATCATAGAGGCCGGGCACGGTGTCTCCCTTTTCCGTGAGGCCGGTGAGCTTGTTGAGATTGTTGCCGAGGCGCGCGAGTTCCATGGTGTCGCCGTGGAGGTGCGCCAGATCGGGAGCGATCATTTCGCCTTTGAAGTTGTACCAGGGGCCCTTGCCGATGCGATCGCGCGCGTTGACGGCGGGCTTGCCGGGACGGGCCTGAGTGCTCAGGTAAGCATGCCAGGTGCGATTGGCAGCGCCGGCGGCAGTCGCCAGTTTCTGGCAATACGCGTCGGCTCCGGCGAGACCGCCGAGATTGCCGCCGTCACCCATGGGCGCGCTGGTGACGAAAAAGTTCATGGCAGGATTGGGCGCAGGACTCTGCTGAGCAATCGCCAGATAGGCGCCAAGGAGAGTCGACACGTAAACGGCAGTGACAAGGAATCTTCTGTTCACAGGTGCCTCCTGCGCTCCGAACTGCAAAGGGGTGTTAGGGCCGCTACGGTACCACAAAGCGCACAAAATCGGTGTGTGACCGGCATCACAGAGAGTTTGTCGCTAATATGCCAAACTGATTAAGTAAATCCGTGAACGAGTGGCTTCCCAAATCGATTCAAGCGCTGCGGAAATACGACCGGCAGAAACTGCTCTCTGACGGCATTGCCGGCGTCACAGTGGGCTTCGTCGCCGTCCCGCTGGCGATGGCGTTTGCCATTGCGTCCGGCATGACGCCCCAGGCCGGGCTCTATACCGCAGTGGTCGCGGGCTTTCTGATTTCGGCGCTCGGCGGATCGATGACGCAGATCGGCGGCCCCACCGGCGCGTTCGTGGTGGTGGTGTACGGAATCGTCATGCGGTACGGCGTGGACGGGCTGTACTTGTGCACGCTGCTGGCGGGAATCATTCTGGTGGTGCTCGGCATCACGGGACTCGGCACCGCGGTGAAGTACATTCCCCGCCCCGTCGTCGTCGGGTTCACAAACGGCATTGCGGTCACGATCGCCAGCACGCAGATCAAGGATTTCTTCGGATTGCACGCGGACAATGTGCCGGGCGATTTCCTGGGGCGCATGCGAGTGCTTATCGGCGCGATGCCGACGCTTTCGCCAGTAGAGACTTCGCTGGGGTGCCTGGCCCTCGTCGTGATTTTGCTTTGCGCGCGCTACCTGAAGCGGGTACCGGGCTATATCGTGGCGTTATTTATCGGCACGGCGCTGGTGTGGGCGCTGCGGCTGCACGTGGAAACCATCGGCACGCGCTTCGGAGGCATTCCGTCCGGGCTGCCGTCCGTGCACCTGCCGACGTTCCGCCCGGAACTCATCCGTCCGCTCATTCCTTCGATTATTACGGTCGCGATGCTGGGCGCGATTGAATCGCTGATGTCAGCTGTCGTATCCGACCGGATGAGCGGCGACAAGCACAATCCCAACGTGGAACTCGTCGGCCAGGGCGTGGCGAATATTTTCTCGCCGCTCTTCGGCGGGCTACCCGCCACGGGAGCGATTGCACGCACTGCAACCAATATTCGCTCTGGCGCAAGGACTCCGGTGGCCGGGATTGTGCACGCACTGACGCTGCTGGTGATCCTGCTGGTCGCCGCGCCGCTGGCCAGTTTCGTGCCAATGTCGGTGCTGGCGGCGATCCTGTTCGTCGTCTCCTACAACATGGGCGACTGGGAGGAGATTCCGGAGCTGCTGAAGTTGTCCCGACTGGAAATCGCCACGTGGATTATTACGTTTGCGCTGACCGTTTTCGTGGATCTGACCGTGGCGGTGGAAGCGGGGATGATTCTAGCGGCTCTGGTATTCATACGAAAGGTGACATCGACGACGAAGATTGCGCGCGTCACGGAAGACTACCTGCAACGCGGCCGCGCCCACACGCTCGCGGATAAGTTCATTCCCTCGTACGTCGCCCTCTTCCGCATTCACGGGCCGTTCCTCTTTGGCGCCACGGACAAGCTCGAAAAAGTGGCGCACCAGATGGATAAGCTGCCCCCAGTGATCATTCTGCGCCTGCGTCACATGACCGCGATCGATTCGACGGGACTGCTGGCGCTGGAAGATTTCGCCGACCAGGTGCACGCGTCCGGACGGGCGCTAATCCTGTGCGGAGCTTCAGACCAGCCGGCGGCGCTCATGCGCCAGGCGGAATTCGAGCAGCACGTCGGACAGAACAACATCTGCGAGAGCATTACGGAGGCACTGGAGCGGGCGCGCGTCCTGCACCAAGAAATTGCCGCAACAACTGTTTCCTGAAGAAATCCCTACAGCAGTTCGTAACCGGCGAAGAAATAGCCGATTTCAAACGCTGCGGTGTCGGGCGCGTCAGAACCGTGCGTGCAATTATTCTGAATGCTGGTGCCGAAGTCGCGCCGGATGGTGCCGGGAGCGGCCTTGGCGGGATCGGTGGCGCCCATGGTTTCACGCCACCGCGGGATGGCATTTTCCGCTTCCAGAACCAGAACGACAATCTTGCCGGAACTCATGAAGGCCGTCAGGTCCTTGAAGAAACCTCTTTCGCGATGCACGGCGTAGAAGCCTTCCGCCTCGCCCTGTGTAAGGCGCAGCGATTTGGCGGCGCAGATGGCCAGGCCCGCGGTGCTGATGCGGGCAATAATGTCGGCAGTGGCTCCGCGGGCGACTGCGTCAGGCTTGACGATGGCGAGCGTACGTTCGATGGCCACAGTGTTCTCACTCTCTGATTGTGCTTCAGGGGCGAAAAGCCCCTGCACTAAGTGCTGGTTAATGTCGCGGCTAAAGCCACGACCTACAAACCGCCTTTTTGCTATTTCGTGGCGGCTTTGCCGATAACGGCCGCGAGCGTCTTGCCGATGTCGGCCGGACTCTTCACGCAGTGAATGCCGGCAGCAGCCATGGCTTCGTACTTTTCCTCGGCCGTTCCGGTGCCGCCGCTGATGATCGCGCCGGCATGACCCATGCGGCGTCCCGGAGGCGCGGTCTGCCCGGCGATAAAGCCGACGACGGGCTTTTTCACGTGCTTGCCGATGTATTCGGCGGCGAGTTGTTCGGCATTGCCGCCGATTTCGCCGATCATGATGATGGCCAGCGTATCGGGATCTTCGTTGAACAGGCGTACGGCGTCGAGATGCGTGGTGCCGATGATGGGATCGCCGCCGATGCCGATGCAGGTGGACTGGCCGATGCCAAGATGCGTTAGCTGGCCGACGGCTTCGTAGGTCAACGTGCCGCTGCGGCTGACGACGCCGACGAGACCGGGCTTGTGAATCTGTCCGGGCATGATGCCGATCTTGCACTTGCCGGGCGAAATGATGCCGGGGCAATTCGGGCCGATGAGGGTGGTCTTGCTGGGGCGCAGCGCGGCGGCCACGCGCACCATGTCCAGCGTGGGAATGCCTTCGGTGATACAGACGACCAGCGGAAGTCCGGCGTCGATGCCTTCGAGGACGGCGTCGGCGGCAAACGGCGGCGGTACGAAAATTGCTCCGGCGTTGGCATGCGTCATTTTGACGGCGTCCGCCACCGTATCAAAGACCGGCACATCGAGATGCTTGGTGCCACCCTTGCCCGGCGTGACGCCAGCAACGACTTTCGTGCCGTAGGCGATCATCTGTTCGGCGTGGAAGCTGCCTTCCTTGCCTGTGAGGCCCTGCACGACAACGCGAGTGCTTTCGTTAATCAGGACGCTCATCGCGCACCGCCTCCTGCCGCGAGACGCACCGACTTTTCTGCGCCGTCCTTCATATCCTCGGCAATGGTGAAGTTCAATTTTGAATCGAGCAGAATCTGCTTGCCCTGCACCACGTTGGTTCCCTCCATACGTACAATCACGGGCAGCTTCAGCCCGAGCTCGCGGGCCGCGGCGACTACGCCGGTGGCCAGCACGTCGCAGCGCAGGATGCCGCCGAAAATATTGATAAAGACGGCGCGAACTGCCTTGTCGCTGGTGAGAATCTTGAACGCGTTCTTGATCTGCTCGGCATTGGCGCCGCCGCCGACGTCGAGGAAGTTGGCAGGCGAGCCGCCGGAGAGCTTGATGATGTCCATGGTGGCCATGGCCAGGCCCGCGCCGTTGACCATGCAGCCGATGGCGCCATCGAGCTTGATGTAGTTGAGCTTGAATTTAGAGGCTTCGACTTCGAGCGCATCTTCTTCGTCTAGATCGCGCAACGCGGCGAGATCCGGGTGACGGTAGAGCGCGTTATCGTCGAAATTGATTTTGCCGTCCAGGGCGATGAGCTTGCCATCGCCGGTCAGCACCAGCGGATTGATCTCGACGAGCGAAGCGTCGGTTTCCGTGAACACCTTGTAGAGCGACTGCAGGAACGGGCCGAGGACTTTCGCGCCATCAGCACCGAGGCCGAGTCCAAAGGCCAATTGGCGCACCTGGTAGGGCTGCAAGCTCGTGGCCGGACGAAGCGTGACGCGCAGGATCGCAGTGGGATCCTTGTGGGCGACCTCCTCAATCTCCATGCCGCCGGCAGTACTGGCCATGATGATGGGAGCTTCCACGGCGCGATCCACGAGGATGCTGAGGTAGAGTTCGCGCTTGATGTCGAGGCCTTCTTCGACGAGCAGGCGGCGGACCAGGCGGCCTTCGGGGCCGGTCTGCGGCGTGACCAGCGTCATGCCGAGAATTTTCGAGGCGAGCTGCTGCGCTTCATCGACCGAGCGGGCCAGCTTGACGCCGCCGCCTTTGCCGCGGCCACCGGCGTGAATCTGCGCCTTGACCACGGTCACCTTGGTGCCCAGGCGCTCAGCGACGCCGCGGGCGTCTTCGGCCTTAGTCACCATCTCGCCGCGGGGCGTGGGCACGCCGAAGCGGCGGAAAATCTCCTTGGCTTGATATTCGTGGATCTTCATTGTTGTTTTGCGGCGGGCTGCAAGTACCCTTCGATTTTGCTCAGGGCAAGCAGCTCGCACCCGTCTCCTAATAGCACGGCCACTCCTGGCTGTGCTGTGCTCCCTTGCGACGCCGTCGGGCTGAGCGGAAGAGTAGTGCTCAGTGCTAGAATTTCCATCCCGGCAAGGCGCGCTAGTTTACTAGGTGTGCGAAGCGCGGGCAAGACCGGACGCATAAACTTCAAATCATGTCCGCACATCCAACTCCAAAACCTGAAATGATCGCCGCGACGCTCAGCCAGATCGAGGCGCGGCGCGATCTTTCGCGCGCCGAGGCCGAAGCGCTCATGGAAGAGCTGCTGGGCGGGCGCATGGCGCATGTGGATGTCGTCCGCTTCCTGCTGGCGATGCGCGCCAAGGGCGAGACGGTCGAGGAACTGGTCGGCTTTGCGCGCGTGATGCGGCGGCACGCGACGCCGATTCCATTGGCGCAAATGACGGAGGCTATCGACGAATGGCCCCTGGTGGATACCTGCGGCACCGGCGGCGGCGCGGGCGGCACCTTTAACGTTTCGACGGCTGCGGCGCTGGTGGTGGCCGGAGCGGGCGTGCGCGTTGCCAAGCACGGCAATCGTTCCATCAGCACACGCTGCGGCTCGGCGGACGTGCTTGAAGCGCTCGGCGTGAAATTGGACCTGCCGCCAGAACGCATCGGCGAGGCTATCGCGACAATCGGCATCGGGTTTCTGTTTGCGCCGGCGATGCACACCGCCATGAAGCATGCCATGCCGGCGCGGCGCGAAGTCGGCGGGCGCACGGTGTTCAATCTGCTCGGTCCGCTAAGCAATCCTGCGGGCGCGGCGGCGCAACTGGTTGGTGTGCCTGATGTCGCGCTGGTCGAGAGACTGGGCCGCGCGCTGGCGGAACTTGGCGCGAAGCGAGCCTTCGTTGTACATGGCATTGATGGGCTTGATGAAATTTCCCTCGGCGATGCGACCGAAGTCGCAGACGTCACTAGTGGCTCCGTAAAGTGCTATCGCGTGAAGCCGGAGGATTTTGGCGTGGCTCGCGCGCCTCTGGTTGAACTGGCGGGAGGCGATCCAGCCGCCAACGCGCAAATCATCCGCGTCATTCTCGCGAGGGAAAGCGGCCCGCGCCGCGATTTTGTATGCATCAACGCGGCGGCGGCACTTGTCGCTGCAGGACGAGCTTCCAATTTCAAAGAAGGCGCACATCTGGCCGCTGAAGCGATTGACTCAGGTGCGGCTCGTGCCAAGCTCGAAGCGTTGATCGCTTTTTCGCAGAAGAACTAAAGTTCCAGAAAATTGCGCAGCAGTTGCAAGCCGGTTTCGGTGAGCACCGATTCAGGGTGGAACTGCACGCCTTCGACCGGCAGCTTGCGGTGGCGCAGGCCCATGATGAGGCTGTCGGTTTCGGCGGAGATTTCGAGTTCCTTCGGCAGGCCCTTCTTTTCGACTATCAGCGAGTGGTAGCGCGTGGCTACGAAATCCTGTTTCAGTTTGCGAAAGATTGTCTTCGAGTCGTGATGGATGCGGCTGGTCTTGCCGTGCATTAACTGCGGCGCGCGCACCACGCTTCCGCCGAAAGCCTGCCCGATGGCCTGGTGCCCCAGGCAGACGCCGAGAATCGGGATTTTTCCGGAGAAGCGCCGAATCACGTCGAGGGAGATGCCGGCGTCATCCGGCGTGCCCGGTCCGGGCGAGATTACGATGCGCTCGGGTTTGCGTGCGGCGATTTCGTCCAGCGTGATCTGATCGTTGCGGCGCACTTCGAGCTTTTCGCCCAACTGGCCGAGGTACTGCGCCAGGTTGTAGGTGAAGGAATCGTAGTTGTCGATAAGCAGAATCATTTGCTCTGTCCGCTGTGTGCCACTTCCAGGGCGGCGATGAGCGCGCGCGCCTTGTTGACGGTTTCCTGATACTCCCGGGCCGGCACCGAATCGGCCACGATGCCCGCTCCGGCCTGCACACAGGCCACGCCGCCCTTCACCATCATGGTGCGGATGGCGATGCAGGAATCGAGATTGCCGGAGAAGTCCATATAAAGGATGGCGCCGGCGTAGATGCCGCGGCGCGTCGGCTCCAGCTCTTCGATGATTTCCATCGCGCGCACTTTGGGTGCGCCGGAAACCGTGCCTTTCCAGCACATTGGGATCCTAAGCTTAGAATTCCACGTGGACAAGTTGTCGCG
>JADMIO011285625.1_pt1 | contig 36904 bp, 38 predicted proteins | sample 8958161 | NCBI WGS metagenome assembly JADMIO01 (sample SAMN16585339, study PRJNA669376) | soil metagenome | isolation source: Crop rotation soil | place: USA: Cullars Rotation, Alabama | collected 2011
CGCGACAACTTGTCCACGTGGAATTCTAAGCTTAGGATCCCAATGTGCTGGAAAGGGACGCCGGCCAGGCCGAGCGCCTCGCCGCCCTCGCGCCGATGACCTTGAACCACGCGTGGGTCCTGGACCTCGACACCACCGACTTGGCGCCGGATACCGTGGCCGACGTGGTGATGGCCGAACTTGCGAAGCGTCCGTCCGGTCGCTGACGGCGGCTACCCGTCCCGAAACTCGCTCGCCAGCCATTTGCGGAACGCTTGCATCGCCGCCGACGGCGCGCGGGACTTGAGCCAGGTCAGCCAGTAGCGCCCGACATCGGCCTCGATCGGGAACGGCCGCACCAGCTGGCCGGCCTCGAGTTCGCGCCGGAACAGGCCGTAGGGCGCGAGCGCCACGCCTTCCCCGCGGATCGCCGCCTGCACCATGATCAGCGAGGAGTCGAACAGCGGCCCGTGCACGTTGCCCGCGTCCAGCCCCGCCGCTTCGAACCAGGCGAGCCAGTCCTGCGGCCGGTAGGAGCGCAGCAGCGGCAGCCGCAGCAGATCGGCCGGCCGGCGCAGCGGCTGCGCCAGGGCCGGCGTGCACAGCGGGGACATCGGCGCCTCGCAGATTGGCTCGGCCTCGCAGCCCTGCCAGGCCCCGTCGCCGAAGCGGATCGCGCCGTCCAGGCCTTCGGCGACCACGTCGACCTTGTTGTTGTTGGTGAGCAGGCGAAGGTCGATCAGCGGGTTGCCCGCGCGAAAGCCGGGCAGACGCTCGAGCAGGGCGCCGACCACGAACGTGCCCACCGCGCTGATCGTCAGCACCTCGCGCACCCCGCCCGCCTCGAACTGTTCGAACAGGCGGTCGATGGCGCCGAACGCCTCGAACAGCGGCGGGGCCAGCGCCAGGCCCTCGTCGGTCAGCTTCAGGCCGCGGCTGGAGCGCCGGAACAGCGCCATGCCGAGGCGCTGCTCGAGCCCCTTCACCTGGTGGCTGATCGCCGCCTGGGTGACGCAGAGCTCATCGGCCGCGCGCGTGAACGACAGGTGCCGCGCGGCCGACTCGAAGGCCCGGAGCGCATTCAGCGGTATCGTGGCGCGCATCGCCCAACCCCAAGTTTTTCTCATGCACCGCCTGAAGTCTTATCCTTTCCGCGCGCGATCGAAACGGGCGACGCTCACCCCCAGCCGGTGCAGAGGGAGGCGTGCATGAACAGGGCTCAGGGCCGGGGCCGGCCGGATCCGCCGCAAAGCCGGCGTCTCGCCGTGGCGCTGGCCGCGGTCTTCGGCGCCGTCTGCGCCGTGGCGTCCGGCGCTCGCGCGGACCCGTGGCAGCCGTCGCCGGGGCATGAGCAGACGCCGATCTGGCCCGGGACGCCGCCGGACGCAGCGCCCAATACGAACCCGGAGGCCTGCTGCGCCACGAGCGTCAGCCGCCCGACGATGACGGTCTACGCGCCGCAGGGGGCCAACACCGGCGCGGCCGTCGTGGTGTTCCCGGGCGGCGGCTACCAGGTCCTGGCTATGGACCTGGAGGGGACTGAAATCTGCGACTGGCTGGTTTCGCGCGGGATCACCTGCGTGCTGCTGAAGTACCGGGTGCCGAACTCCGGCCCCACCATGCTGGGCGGGCATCGCTACTACCCGCCAGTCCAGACGGCGCTGCAGGACGCGCAGCGGACGCTGAGGCTCGTGCGCCGGCATGCTGCGGCGTGGCATGTCGATCCGCACCGCGTCGGCGTAATCGGCTTCTCCGCCGGCGGGCACCTGGCGGCGGCGGTCAGCACGCGGTTCGCCGAGCGGACCTATCCCCCGGTGGACGCCGCCGACGCCCTGAGCAGCCGGCCGGACTTCGCCATGGTCGTCTACCCGGGCCACCTCTGGATCCACGAGGACGAGGACCGCGCCACCCGCAACCAGGAGGACCTTCGGCTGCGCGCGGACATCCGCGTCACTGCCGAGACCCCGCCGACGTTCGTGCTGCACGCCGAGAACGACGGCGTGGACACCGTCGAACAGTCGCTCGCCTACTACGTCGCGCTGCAGAGGGCCGGCGCGCCGGCCGAACTGCACCTCTACGCGCAGGGCGGCCACGCCTTCGGCCTGCGCGCCACCAACCTGCCGGTCCGCCACTGGACGGAGCTCGCGGAGCAGTGGCTGCGGGCGATCGGCATGTTCGGAACGCAGGAGCCGCGGCCGTTCCGCAGCGCCGCAGGCGCGGGCGCCAGCCCGGTCCCAGTCCCTGGCCTGGATGGAACCTGGGAGGGCGCGCTCGACGACCAGGCCACGGACCGGGGGCTGGTGCTTCACATCAGCAGCGACGCGACCGGAACCTCGGCCACGCTCGACTCTCCCGACCGCCCGGCATTCGGGCTGCCGATCCAGCGGCTTCGCCGCGACGGACAGCATGTCGAGTTCACGCTGCCCGCCACCGGCAGCCGCTACGCCGGAACCCTGAGCGCGGACGGCCTGACCCTCAGCGGCGCCTGGGCGCGCGCCGGCGGTCCGCCCAGGCCGTCCAGCTTCGCCCGGGCGCTGCCGGCGCGGCCCGGCCCATGACGCTCGAGGACGGCGTCACCGCCGCTCGCGGCCCGGCGGTCTAGTGACAACACGCGCGGCTTCACGGCAAACTTGGCCCATCCCCACCAGAGGCCAGCCCCATGCCCATCCTCGGCCCCGAGCACGACCTGCACCATCCTGTCGAAGGCGACAGCGCCTGGAGCGAGTCCTACTACTTCAACGCCTACGATCCGGATGCGGACATCGGCTTCTATTCCCGCGTCGGCATCCGCCCGAACGAAGGGCACATGGACCTCGGCATGTCACTGTGGCTCCCGGGCCAGGACATCGCCCACATGGGCGGTCGCCGCGAGCAGAAGGCCATGGTCGAGCGCCTGCTCGAAGTCGGCGACATGAAGTACGAGCTCATCGAGCCGATGAAGCGCTGGCGCATCGCCGGCTCGGGCGAGGCCCGCGTGATCGACCTGAAGACCCGCGCAACGCGCCAGGCGAAGATCTCGATGGACGTCCAGTTCGAGGCCCTGACGCCGCCGATCGGCGCCGACGGCCAGAACGCGGCGGGCTCCGGTCCAAGCACCGAAACCCGCAAGAGCGTCGGCAAGGGCCACCTGGAACAGGGCGGCCGCTGGACCGGCGAGATCACCGTCGACGGCGTGACATACAGGTTCGGTCCGAACGCCCGCGGCAACCGCGACAAGTCCTGGGGGCCGCGCCGCTGGGGCGGTCCGAAGATGTGGCGCTGGTTCTCGATCAACATCGACGACAACACCCATTTCGGCGGCATCCGCATCGGCACCGACGCCGGCGACCTGCACCGCGGCTGGGTCTGGAAGAACGGCGCCCACGCCTCGATCGAGGAATGGCGCGTCAGCACCGAGCTGGAGGCCGACGGCGTCACACAGAAGGTCTGCCACGTGGTCGCGGTCGACAAGAACGGCGCCGAGCACGCCCTGCGCGCCGACCTGCTGCGCGTCGCCCCCGGCGGCGGCACGAAGAACGGCACCGTCGTCAACGAAGGCCTGGCCCGCTGGACCTACGAAGGCGTCACCGGAACCGGCATCGCCGAATATCTCCACCAGTTCGACGCCGAAGGCCGGACCCGGGTCCCGATCGAGTAGCGTTCGCCGCGTGATCCGGCTTCACGAAGCGGCGCGGATCGCCCCCGCGAGCGCCGGCGTCTCGTCGTCGGCGACCGTGCGCATGTCGAGGAGGACACGGTCCTGCTCGATGCGGCCCAGCACCCGCGTCACGCCGGTGCGCAGGCGGCGGCCAAGCGCCTCGGCGCTGAAGCGGGCGCTGCGCAGGGCGACGGCTCGACCGGGGAGCGGGTGCATCGGCATCGCGCCGCCGCCTGCATAGCTCAGCGTGTCCTGGACTTGCAGGTCCAGCGCCGGGAAGTCGGCGATCAGCCCCATCAGCGCCTCGGCGCGCGCCTCGACAGTGTGGGCCGGCTCGGTCAGCATTCTCAGGACCGGCACGCGCCGGGTCGGGTCGGACGGCGGGCGATAGAGCCGCAGCGTGGCGGCCAGCGCCGCAACCGACAGCTTGTCGAGGCGCAACGCCCGGGCCAGGGGATGGCGCTCCATCTGCGTGACCAGATCGCGCCGCCCGGCGGCGACGCCCGCCTGCGGACCGCCCAGCAGCTTGTCGCCGCTGAACAGCACCAGGTCGGCGCCGGCCTGCAGGCTCGCCTGCACCGTCGGCTCGCCTTCGATCCCGTAGGGCGACAGGTCGACCAGCGCCCCGCCGCCGAGGTCCTCGACCAGCAGCAGCCCGTGGGCGTGGGCGAAGTGCGCCAGGCTGTCCAGGGCCGGGGCGCTGGTGAAGCCGGTGATGCGGAAGTTGCTGGGATGGGTGCGCAGGATCACCCGGGCGTCGGGGTGATCGCGCAGCGCCTGCTCGTAGTCGCGCAGGTGGGTGCGGTTGGTCGTGCCGACCTCGACCAGCGCCGAACCGCTCTGGGTGACGACGTCCGGCACCCGGAAGCCGCCGCCGATCTCGACCAGTTCGCCGCGGGAAACGATCACCGGCGCGCGGCCTGCCACCGCCGCCAGGGCCAGCAGGACGGCCCCGGCGCAGTTGTTGACCGCCAACCCCGCCTCGGCGCCGGCTGCCTCGGCGATGAGTCCGTCGAGGTGATCATGGCGCGACGAGCGGCGGCCGGTGTCCAGGTCCAGCTCGAGATTGCCGTAGCCGGCCGCGGCCTGCACCGCGGCGACGGCCTCCGGCGCCAGCGGCGCCCGGCCGAGGTTGGTGTGGATCACCACGCCGGTGGCGTTGATCACCGGGAACAGCGTCTCGCGCGCGCCCTCTGTCAGTCGGTGCTCGACGAGGCGCAGCACATCGGCGATCGATGGGACGGCGCCGGGATCGACGGCGAGCTGCGCCCTGGCGTCGGCCAGGGCGGCGCGCACGGCGCTGGCGACGGCCGCGGGCCCGAACTGCGCGTTCAGCCCGCGCGCGGCGGGATCGTCGCAGATCGTCCCCACGGCCGGCAGGCGGCGGCGTGGATCCGGGTTTGCGACCTGTGGGGCCTTGAGTGCGACGGTGGTTCTCCCCGTGGATGGCGGACTGTACCGACCCGCGAAGAGCCGGGGCAAGCAGGCGGATGACGGTCGGGCGGTTGCGTCGTAGGGATTTGGGCCCATGCCCTTCCCCGCCAAGCGCCTTGTGGAATGACCCGCGGCCCGCCTCTCAGTCTGGCGGTGATCGGCCACGTCAACCACGGCAAGAGCGCGCTGGTGCGGGCGTTGACCGGCATCGAGACCGACCGGCTGCCGGAGGAACGGGCGCGGGGGCTGTCGATCACGCTGGGCTTCGCCTGGCGCGACGATCCCACGGGCGGCGTCGATTTTCTCGACTCGCCGGGCCACGAGGACTTCATCCGGGCGATGGTGATGGGCGCCACCGGCGCGCGCGCCGCCATGCTGGTCGTCTCGGCTGTCGAGGGGTTCGGGCGCCAGACGCGCGAGCATCTGCGCATCGCGGGGCTGCTCGGGCTGCGGACGGGCATCGTCGCCGTGACCAAGGCGGACCTGCTGGCCGAAGCGGCATGGCCCGACGTCGGCGACCTGATCGCCGCCGAACTGGAGGACACCTTCCTGGCCGGCGAGCCTATCGTGTTCTGCTCGTCTGTGACACGAGCGGGGCTGGATGCCCTCGACGGGGAGTTGCAGGCGCTGGCCGCCCGAAGTCCGCCGCCCGAACGGCTGCCGGGCGCCTGGCTGCCGCTGGATCGCGTATTCAGCGTCGCGGGCGCCGGTACGGTCGCCACCGGCACGCTGCAGGGCGGGCCGCTGGCGGCGGGCGACGACGCCGTGCTGGAGCCATCCGGGCGAAGAGTCGGCCTGCGCCAGCTGCAGGTCCACGGACAGACCACCGAGGTTGCCCAGCCGGGCGGACGCGTGGCGGTGGGCCTGCGCGGCGCAGCCGCGGACGACACGAAGGTGGGCGAGGTCCTCTGCGCACCGGGCGCCTATGGGGCCAGCCTGCTGGTCGACGTCGACCTGACCCTCGCCGCGGACAGCGCCCGGCCACTCAAGTCTACGGACGAGCTGCGGGTAATGTGGGGCGCACGCCAGGACATCGCCAAGGTGCGGCTGATCGGGGCGGGCCCGATCGCGCCGGGCGGGCGGGGACTGGCGCAACTGCGGTTCGCCGCTCCTGTCATCGCCTACGCCGGCCAGCGCGCCATCCTGCGCCGGCCGTCGCCGGCCGAGACCATCGGCCGCGCCGTGGTGCTGGACCCCGCGGCGCCGGTGCTGCGAGCCAAGACGATGCCGGCGCGCAAGGCGCTGTTGACCGCCGCCGTCGGCGGCGGGCTTGGCGAGATCGCCGCCGTGCTGGCGGGACAGACCGGCGGCGCGGTGTCCGTCGCCGAGGCGGCCCGGCTGTCGCGGCGCCCCGCCGCCGAGGTCCGGGCCGAGCTGAGCCGCACGTTCGAGCCTCTGGACGACAGGGTCATGGCCACGCAGGCCGCCGTCGCCCAGGCCCGGCAGGCTTACCTGGACCGGGTCGCCGAAGCGCACCGGCTGCAGCCCGCCCGGTCCTGGGTCGCTCTGGGCGGGGTTCACGCCGGCCTGCGGACGCTGTCCCGCGATCTCGTGGTCCACGTCGAGACGAGCCTGGCGGCGGGCGGCGAGATCCGGCTCGCAGGCGGGCAGGTCGCGCTCCGGGACCACGACCCGTTCGCCGCCCTTTCGCCAACGGCCCTGGCGCGCCTGCGCACCATCGAGGCGGCGTTTCGCGCGGGCGGGATGACGCCGCCGGCTGCCGCCGGCCTGCCGGATCCCGACGCCGACGACCCGGCCCTCATCGGATTGCTGATCGAGGCCCGCCGGCTGGTCTCGCTGCGCAACGTCGCGCTCCGCCAGACCCTGGCGTTCCACGTCGAGGCGCTGGCCGACGCGGTCGCGGCCCTGCGCACCGCCTTTCCGAGCCCGACCGAGTTCACCACCGGCGAGGCGCGCGAGCGGCTGGAGACGTCGCGCAAGTTCATCGTGCCGGTGCTGGAGTTCCTCGACGCCCGCGGGGACACCATCAGGCGCGGCGACGTGCGCCGGGTCGCCGACGGATAAAACCGCTTCGGGGTTCCACGTCACCCTCTCTAGGGTCGGCTCCGAGTTGGAGGTGACTGGAGTCTGGTGGCTTCCCTGGTCTTCAAAACCAGTGACACGTCCCAAAGGCGTGTGGTGGGTTCGATTCCCATCCACCTCCGCCAACGGCCGGCGCCGGCGCCGGCGCCGGCGCGCGAGAAGAGGCTAGCCCGATGACCGTCACGGCGTTCTCCTTGCCCGACCTGGAGGGCGAGCCCCGCAAGTTCCCGTCGGAACGGCCCAGCCTGATCTGCTTCGTCAAGGAGGACTGCGCCACCTGCAACCTGACGGCGCCGGTGCTGGAGACGTTCCACCGGGCCTGGGGCGACGCCGCCGACATCTGGATGGTCGGGCAGACGGCCGACGGCAACCAGATCCTCAAGGACCGCCACGGGCTGACGCTGCCGATCCTGGACGACAGCGCCCTGCGGACCTCGCTGGCCTGGGGCTTCGAAATCGTGCCGGCGGTCTACTGGATCGGGGCGGATGGCGATCCTGCGGCGCCGCTGGAAGGGTTCGTGCGGACGGAATGGGAAAAGCTCGCCCAGCAGATCGCCGCGGAGCTGGGGCGGCCGGCCGCACCGGTCGCCTGGGCGGAGCTGCCGGACTGGCGACCCGGCTGCGGCTCCAAGCACCTCGATCCCGATATCCACGACCGCCTGCTGGCCGAGGCCGAAGGCAGCCCGATCCGCGCCCGCCGGATCGAGATCGCCAGCGGCGACGACATCGACGAGTTCATGTTCGACCAGGGCTTCTCCGACGGCCTGCCGCTGGTGGCGCCGACGCCGGAGCGGGTGCTGCGCATGCTGTCCGGCACGACGCGCGGGCCGCAGGACATCGTCGCCATCGTGCCGCCCGGCATGGCCCCGGTGACGGTGGAGAAGATCGCCATCAACGCGGTGATGGCCGGCTGCAAGCCCGAATACCTGCCGGTGGTGATCGCCGGCGTCGAAGCCGTCTGCACGGACGAGTTCAACATCCACGGCGTCAACGCCACCACCATGGGCGCGGCGCCGGTGCTGGTGGTCAACGGCCCGATCCGCCAGCGCATCGGCATGAACATGAAGCAGGCCGCGCTCGGCAACGGCAACCGCGCCAACGCCACCATCGGCCGGGCGGTGCGGCTGGTGGTCCGCAACGTCGGCGGGGCCAAGCCCGGCGGCACCGATCGCTCGACCCTGTCGAACCCGATGAAGTTCACCATGTGCTTCGCCGAGTGGGAGGAGGGGTCTCCGTGGGAGCCCCTGCATGTCGAGCGCGGCTTCCAGCGCGAGGACTCGGTCGTCACGGCCTTCGCCATGACCAGCGGCCCGGTGCAGATCGTCGACCAAGAGTCCCGCGGGCCCGACCATATCGCCGGCACGCTCGGCCTGGGCCTCGAGGGCCTGTTCCTGTCGAAGGTCCACCGCATGCCCGTCGACGCGCTGCTGGTGGTCTGCCCCGAGCACGTCAACACGCTGACCAGCGCCGGCCCCTACTCGAAGGCCCGCCTACGCGAGCGCATCCAGGCCGTCACCACCCGGCCGCTGCGCGAGATGGTCGCCAACGAGGTGTCCGGCGCCGGCATCCCCGCCGCGTCCGCCGCCAGGATGACCGAGACCCAGCTGGACACGCCGTCGCCGAAGTTCGCCGACGGCAAGTACATCCACATCGTCGTCGCCGGCTCGGAGGCCGGCAAGTTCTCCGCCGCCTTCCACGGCTGGCTCACCGGCGCCGCGGGCTCGGCCGTCGTTTCCCGGAAAATCGAAAGCTGATAGCCTTCCCGCAGACCATCGGAGACCCTTGATGACCACAATCCTGGATCCGACCGACGAGCGCGTGCCGGTGGCGCGGCAGATCACGCCACGCACAGCCAACACGCCCGGCGTCATCGGCCTGCTCGACATCTCCAAGCCCCGCGGCAACGTCCTGCTGGACGAGCTGGAAAGCCTGCTCGCGGTCCGCTTCCCCGAGGCCGAGATCCGCCGCTACGCGAAGCCCACCTTCGCCAAGCCGTGCCCGTCGGACCTGCGACTGCAGATCAAGTCCGAGTGCAGCGTGGTTGTGGAAGCCCTCGCCGATTGAGGATCATGCACGACGTGCAGTCTGCACGACACCGTATGGTTCGAAATCCAGGGTCTCCCCGCCGTCTCCATCGCCTCGAGCGAATTCGCCGAAGCCGCTGAAGCCCAGCGCCGCATGCTCGGCATGGACGATGCCCGCTACGTCCTGGTCGACCACCCGATCCAGGACGCCACCGACGACGAAATGCGCGCCAAGGCCCAGGCCGTGGTCGAAGCCGTGGTTACAGCCGTAACGATCTGACCTGACCCCTTCCTCCCGAGCGCGCTCAGCGCTCTGGGAGGGAAAGCCTCGGCGCGCGCAAGCGCGAAGGAAGGCAGGGTGGGCAACGCCTGGCTCGGCGACCTCGCAGATCACCGCCCCCGAAGCGCAACTAGACTTCAAACCGCGGACCACGCAGACCACACGGATAAGCCGAGTGGCGGACAGCGTCCCGGTCATCACGATCCGTCCGCGTGGTCCGCGTGGTCCGCGGTTCAACAAAGAAGAGCTTCGGAGGGGGGAGGCGTGATCGCCGCTTGCGGCGCCTTACGCCAGCCCCAGCAGCCCGAACATCTGCGCGCGTTCGGGGCCGACGTACTTCGGCGCGTACCGGTCCGCGTTCCGCGTCTTCCCGCGCGCCCACCAGCGGACGATGCGCAGCAGGTTGGTGGGGTTCCTCATCCAGGCGCCCGGCTTGTCGAGCATGTGGAAGTCGCGCATGGCGGCGCGGAACAGTACAGGGTCGGAGCGGATGGCGATGGCGGCGCCGTCCTCGCCGAAGCTCTTCATGATGTTCCCGCGCAAGGTCGGCGGCTTCTTCAGCGACGGATCGACGATCTCGGCGGCGCGCTTGATGGACGCCCGGTCGGCGCTCCGCATGGCCTCGTAGTAGGGGCGCAGCGCGGTGGTGATGGCGCCCTGGTAGGCGCCCGGGCGCCGCGCCGGGTCGGCCGTGGCGCGGAGCACGTCGGCCAGCGTGAACGCCGCCACCGCCGCGAACGAGCAGCCGCGGCCGAACAGCGGGTTGGTGCGCACCAGCGCGTCGCCGACCGGGAAGTAGCCGAGCGCGGCGGGCCCGGCGTCGGTGACGAACCTGCGCCAGTGGCCGATCAGGTCGCCCATGCCGAACACTCGGCTCATCGGCTCGGCCCTGGCCGGGTCGACCCAGTCCTTCAGGCCGGGCATCTGCGCGCAGATGGCGTCGAACGCCTGCGGGTCGATCACCTTGGCCCGCAGCCCCTCCTCGATCTCGGGCACGGCGAAGGTCACCGAGAACCAGCCGTTGTCGGCCGGGAAGAGGCCGAACTTGATGTAGCCGAGGTCGCCGGTGCCGCCGTGGGCGGTGCGCGGCGGCTCGTCCTGGCCGGGGCGCAGGCGGTAGTGGCGGGTGTAGTAGAGGATGCCGCAGGCCTCGCTCTCGGCGTCGATCTTCGCCCCCGCGGCCTCCAGCTGCTCGGGGATCGCCGACAGCCGCCCGCCGGCGTCGACGGTCACGTCGGCGCGGATGTCCTCGGCCGCCCCGTCATCGCGGGTGACGCGCACGCCGGCCACGCGCCGCACGCCGCCTTCGCTCTCGATGATCGCCTCGCGCACGAACACGCCGGACCGGATGCTGACGCCGGCGAGGTCCTCGACATAGCGGCGCATGACCAGTTCCAGCGTGGTGCGCCGGCTGGTGATCACCGCCATCTCCTCGTCGCCCGGCTGCGGGACCCAGACGTCCTGCATCGGCAGCGGGATGCCGGCCTGCATGGTCAGCTCGCGCGCGCCGGCGTCGGTCAGCGCGGTCAGCAGCGCCGGGTGGTGCTGCTTGATCAGCGTGCGCAGCCTGGCCAGGAACGCGTGGCTGTGGCGCAGATGGCCGACGCCGTTGTGCTTCCAGTCGGTGAACGCCGCCTCGGCGCCGCCCTCGGGCGGGGGCGGGTCCTTCTCGAGGATGGTGACGCTGCGGCCCTCGCCGGCGAGCGCCAGCGCGCTGCAGAGGCCGGCCATGCCGGCGCCGATGATCAGAATCGATTCGCTCAACGTCCTGGCCCCCTGTGGCGGAGCGCTAGATCGTCGGCTTGCCGACGCGGAAGGCAAGCGCGGCAGGGCGCCTCAGACCTTGAAACGCAGGTCGGCGCCCCTGGCGACAGCATCCGGCGACGCGCGGCGGTCGATGTCAAACGGCCTGCCGGGCCGGTTGCCGGCGATGTCCTCCAGCCAGTCTGCAACCGCCAGCGTGTGCGGGCCGGAGGTCCACAGGGTCGCCGGCTGGAACACCCAGCGGGTCTCGTGGGCGGTCAGCCGCGCCTCGCCGAGCACCTCGGCGGCGCCCTTGCGCACCGTCAGCGCGCGCAGCGCCAGGGCGGCGTCCATCGGCCGGCCGAAGTCGACCGTCAGCGCCGCGTCCGGGGTCGACGGCGGGACGATGCGCCAGGCGGCGGGGTCGATCGGCTCGCGCAGGGCCTCGGTGACGACGACGGGCTGTTTGTAGCCGGACAGCATCGGCGCGCCGGCCGCGTCGCGCCAGGCCGGGTCGATCTCCAGCGTGTAGCGCCGCCCGGGAACCAGCGGCAGGCCCTCGGCCTCGTGGTCGACCAGCCCGCGCTTGATCCGCGCCGGATCGAACAGCACCGTCAGCCGGCGTCCAGCCGGGTCCCAAAGCTCCTGGTCGATCTCGACGAACGGGCCGGGCACCGGCGCGCCCGCCTCGTCGAGCAGCCGGATGTGCGGCCACGCCTCGCCGACCCGCATCGGACCCGAGAAGCTGATGTAGAGCCGCAGCAGGTTCTCCGGCCAGGCGCCCGCCGAAGGCGTGACCGAAGCAACCCGGGTGCGCGGCTCCGGGGCGGCCGCTTGCTCGCCGGTGAAGCGTTCGGTGACCGCCTGGCCATCCTCGGCCGTGAAGGCTGCCAGCAGGGTCAGCGCCCGCGCCGGCGGCCAGCGGGGGATGAACTCGACGCCCGCGCCCTGCAGCCGGTAGCGGCCGGCAAGCGGCGGCGTGGCCGGGCTGTCGCCGGCCTGCACGCGGAACACCGCAGGCCAGCCTGCCGCAGGCGGCGGGCCGCGCCAGGGCTCGGCGATGAAGGACGACCCGGACCGGATGATCCGGGCCTTGTCTTCACTCAAGGCAGGGCGATCGTCGTGAGGCTGAGCTGGTCGTTGGCCGAGACAATCGCCACCGCCTGCGTATCGCTCAGCTTGTCGAGGCGGCGAATGCCGTCATGGCCCTCGACAGTCAGATACGGCACGCCGTCAGTCTTCTCGACGCGCCCGTCGGTCGGGATCTGTGGCCACTGGCCGAGATTGTCGGCGTCGATCTGCATTAGGCCGCGGTTCGAGTTGGCCAGCAGGATGCGGTCGTGGCCGTCCTTGCGGTACGCGATCATGTCGAGCGGCCGGTTCATGTTGCCGAGCTCGGCGATCGTCGTGCCCTTGACCTTCGCGCCCGGCTGCAGCGCCGAGACCGGGATCCGCACCAGCGGCGTGCAGGTGTACGAGCAGAGGATCTCCGGCTCGCCGTCGAAGTCGTACGCCATGAACGTGCGCACCGGCGCGTTGGTCTCGAACTGGCCGTGAGCCCCATGCCAGATCTCGATCCCGGCGCCCTTCGGGGCCGAGCCGAGCGGGTAGGGCAGCACGCGCAGGGTGGAGGCGAATTCCTCGTTCGACAGGCCCGCGACGATCACCTTGCCCGCGACGTAGCCGAGGTCGGTGATGGTGTCGGTGCGCAGCGGGTTGCCGCGCCGATCGACCTGGCCCTCATCGGGCTGATCGGCGAGCGTGGCGCTCGTGGAGGGCAGGGCGGCGAGGTCCAGCGCCTCGAGCCCGTTCGGCCCCGTGCGCACCACCAGATAGTCGGCGTCGGCCCCGGCCCCGCGGGCGACGGCGACGTACACGCGGCCAGAGGCCGGGTTCACGGCGATGTCGGGGATGCGGATCTGGTCTGCGGTCGTCCCGGTCAGCGCGGCGACCTGCCCGGTCAGGTCATCGATGGCCACGGCGGCCGGCGTGTGCGGCCCCGCGTCGCCGGTCTCGAAGGCGTAGACGCGGCCGCCGAGACCGTCGCCGACCAGCAGCACGCCGTCCGGCGCGAAGGCGATCGCGCTCGCCGACTTCAGCTGCAGGTCGGCGTTCGCGTCGGCATGGGGAATGTTGGAAGTATCGTCGGCCATCAGGCGCTCTCCCTTAGAAATCAATGGTTTTGGGTAATTCGCCGGAGTCTAGACCCGCATGCGGGCCAGGACCAGTGACAGAACGATGTTAGAGCGGCAGGTCCTTGCCGAGTTCGCCCGCCAGGTCGCGCACGAACTGCCATGCGACGCGGCCGGAGCGCGCGCCGCGCAGCTGCGCCCACTGCAGCGCGCGACGATGCAGCTCGGGATCGGTCAGGCCGAAGCGCGCCGCATAGCTGTCGATCGCGTCCAGGTACGCGGCCTGGTCCATCGGCGGGAAACCGACCCAGAGCCCGAAGCGGTCGGAGACGCTGACCTCCTCCTCGGCATCTTCGCTGGCGGCGACGAGCCCGCGCGTCTCGTTGTGCGTGCGCGGCATCAGGTGGCGGCGATTCGAGGTCGCGACGAACATGACGTTGCGCGGCGGCCCGGAGACGCCGCCCTCGAGCGCCGACTTCAGCGCCTTGGCCGCCGCCGCGCCCTCCTCGAACGAAAGGTCGTCGCAGAGCACCACGAACCGCTCAGGGCGGCCGCGCAGCTGGTCGAACACGGCGGGCAGGGCGGTGACCTGGTCGCGGTCGACCTCGATCAGCTTGAGGCCGGCGTCAGTCCCGGCCGCCTGCATGAATGCGGCTTTCGCCAGCGAGCTCTTGCCGGTCCCGCGCACGCCCCAGAGCAGCACGTGGTTGAACGGCAGCCCGGCGGAGAAGCGGCGCAGGTTTTCCGCCACCCGCTGCTTCTGCCCCTCGACGCCAACCAGCAGGCCGATCTCCAGCGGATAGTCGGGCGCGGGCAGGAACGCGCCGGTCGTGGGCTCGTGCCGGAACAGCCGCGCGGCGGCGAAATCCGGCGCCGCTGCGGCAGGCGGCGCGAGGCGCTCGAGGGCCTCGGCGATGCGGGTCAGGATGGGCGTCAGGGCTTCGTCCACGCGCGCTTCCTAGCGGCTGGTCCCCGCATTGCAAAACGCAAGTCGACCCCTTAGCTTCCGGCGACTTTTCCGGGCGCTTGCCACTGAGCCGCCCGCCAGGTCGTCCTTGGAGAGAGAATTGCGCACCTTACTGGCCACGGCGTGCTTGCTCCTGGCCTCAAGCCCGGCGTTTGCCCAGGCGACCAATGCGGCGGCCCCCGGCGGCGGAGGCTTCGACGCCCAGACGATGCTTGTCCAGTTCGGGCCGCTGGTCCTGCTGTTCGTGCTGTTCTGGTTCATGATCATCCGCCCGCAGCAGCGCCGTCAGCGCGAGCACCAGCAGGCGGTTTCGGCGGTCAAGCGCGGCGACACCATCGTCATGTCGTCGGGCATGATCGGCAAGGTCGTGCGCGTCGAGGACGCCGAAGTGGGTGTCGAGATCGCCCAGGGTGTCACGGTGAAGGTGATCAAGAGCATGATCGCCGACGTACGCGCCCGCGGCGAACCGGCCGCGGCCAACGACGCCAAGGGCTGACCGCCTCAAGCCATGGTCGCGCTCTCCCGCTGGAAGATCATCACCGTCGCCTTGGCCATCATTTTCGGCGTGCTGTTCACGCTGCCGAATCTGTTGCCGCCGAACCTGCGCCTGCCCAATCCGCTGCCGCAGCAGCGGCTCAACCTCGGCCTGGACCTGCGCGGCGGCTCGCAACTGCTGCTGCAGGCCGACATCCCCGCCATGCGCCGACAGCGCGTGGTGAAGATGGTCGAAGACTCGCGGTCAGTGCTCAGCGAGGCGCAGATCAACTTCGGCGAACCGCAGATCAACGGCAACCGCGTCACGATCCTGCTGCGCGACCCTGCCCAGCTGAATGCCGCCGTGGCGGCCCTGCGACAGCGGGTGGCCAACACGCAGGGCGGCGGCCGCCATCCGGTCAACCTCGACACCAGCGGCGCCCAGCTCGTTTTGACCCTGGACGAGGCTACGCTGCAGGCCGACGCCAACCAGGCGGTCGCCCAGTCGATCGAGATCGTCCGCCGCCGGATCGACCCGCAGGGCAACCGCGAGCCGATCATCCAGCGCCAGGGCGCCGAGCGCATCCTGGTGCAGGTGCCTGGCGATTCCGACCCTGATCGCCTCGAGCGGCTGATCGGCCAGACGGCGCAGCTGACCTTCCAGATGGTCGACGACACCATCACCCAGGAAGAGATGCGCGCCGGCCGCGCGCCGCCGGGGTCACAGATCCTGCCCAGCGAGTCCGGCGGCATCGAAGTGATCCGCCGCCGCGTGCTGGTGTCCGGCGAGATGCTGAACCGCGCGCAGCAGTCGTTCGACCAGAACGGCGCGCCGGCGGTGGCCTTCGAGCTCAATGGCGAGGGTCAGCGCCGCTTCGCGGAAGTGACCAGCCGCAACATCGGCAAGCGTTTCGCCATCGTGCTCGACGGGCGGGTGATCTCGGCGCCGGTGATCCAGTCGGCGATTACCGGCGGCAGCGGCCAGATCACCGGCAACTTCACCGTGGAGAGCGCCAGCAACCTGGCGACGCTGCTCAACGCCGGCGCACTGCCTGTGCCGCTGCGGGTGGAATCGAAGCAGTCCGTCGGCGCCGGCCTCGGGGCCGACGCGATCCGCGCCGGGGCCATCTCGCTGGCCATCGGCGCGGCGCTGATCTTCATCTTCATCATCCTCGCCTACGGCTCGTTCGGCGTTTACGCGGCCCTGGCGCTGATCGTGAACGTGCTGATGATGGTCGGCGTGCTGAACCTGACCCAGGGCGCGCTGACCCTGCCGGGGATCGCCGGCATCATCCTGACCCTCGCCGTCGCGGTCGACGCCAACGTGCTGATCTACGAGCGTATCCGCGACGAGGCGCGCGCCGGACGCACGCCGATGGCGGCGGTCGACACCGGCTACAGGCGGGCGCTGGTATCGATCTTCGACGCCAACATCACCACGCTGATCTCGGCTGTGATCATGCTGTGGCTGGGAGCGGGGGCCGTGCGCGGGTTCGCGCTGACCCTGATCATCGGCGTCATCACCTCGGTGTTCACCGCCGTGGTTGTCACCCAACTCTGCATCGGCGCCTGGTTCCGGCTCGCCCGGCCCAGGTCGCTGCCGATCGCATAAGGAGGGCTCGACTATGTGGCCCCTGATCCGCCTCGTCCCGAAGGAGACGCACTTCGACTTCGTGCGGCTCGCGCCACTGGCCGCGGTGCTCTCCGCGCTCTGCCTGGTCGCCTCGGTGGCGTCCTATTTCATGCAGGGCATGAACTATGGCGTCGACTTCGCCGGCGGTACGGTCATGACGATCCACATGCCTGGTTCTGCGCCCGTCGGCCCCCTACGCGACCAGTTGCTCCGACTGGGCGCGCATGATCCGACGGTGCAGAGCGTTGGCGCTCCGACCAGCGGCAATGCGCAACTGCGCTTCCGTTCGATTGCCGGTCAGACGACCAACGACGCGCCGCGTTTCGTGGCCGCCCGGCTGGGGCAGGCCTTCCCAGGGCTGCAGGTGATCGGCCAGGACACCGTGGGCGCCAACGTGTCCGGCGAGCTCCTGATGGGCGGGGCCATCGCCCTCGGCGTCGCCATCGCCCTGATGCTCGCCTACATCTGGTTCCGCTTCCAGCTGCAGTTCGGCCTGGGGGCGGTGATCGCGCTGGTGCACGACATCGCGCTGACCATCGGCATGCTCTCGATCGCCCACATAGAGATCAACACCACCTCGATCGCCGCGCTGCTGACCGTGATCGGCTATTCGATGAACGAGAAGGTCATCACCTTCGACCGGCTCCGGGAGAATCTGCGCAAGTTCAAGTCGACGCCGCTGCGCGAGGTGATCAACCTCTCCGAAAACGAACGTCTCAGCCGCACGCTGATCACCGGCACCACCGCGCTGCTGGCGCTCTCCGGGGCGTTCTTCTACGGCGGCCCGGCCCTGTTCGGGCTGGTGGCGACCATGTGCTTCGGCATCATCATCGGCACCTACTCGTCGATCTACGTGGCGCTGCCGGTGATCCTGCTCTGGGGCGTGCGCCGCGGCGAGGAGGAGGCGACGCCGCTGGCGCCGATGAACGCACGGCCCTGAGGCAGCCGCCCTCGATCGACAGTTTCGGCGCCGGCGGCTTCCGCGTCTCCGGCGAGTGGCGGCCGGGCTCGCTGCTGATCCTCGGCGACGAGGCGCGCAGCTGGGCCGCCAGGGACGTGGCCCACCTCACCGTCGACGACCTCGCGCCCGTGCTGGCTGCCGGCTCCGCGGAGGTGGAGTTCGTGCTGCTGGGCACAGGGGCCGTGCAGGCGCTGCCGCCTAGGGGCCTGCGCGAGACCCTGCGCGCCGCCGGCATCGGCCTGGAGTTCATGTCCACGGAAAGCGCCGCACGCACCTACAACGTGCTGGTCACCGAAGGGCGCCGCATCGCGGCGGCGCTCATCGCCGTCTGAGGTCCCGGCGACCTTCTCCAGCCGCGCCGCCAAGGGTTTCTGCTTGCTCCAGAAGGGCCTATAGCGCGAGCATAAGGGCAGGGAATCCAGTGAGGGACGACGGGTATGGGCGCTCTACTTTCCAACTTCCGCAACACCATGATCGTCAGCGTCATCCTGGCGCTGGTGATGATCTACGCGTTCGGCAGCATCTCGCCGCACGGCTTCAGCGACGGCGTCTGGATCCAGGCGATCCTGCGCTGGCTGCACGTGTTCTTCGGCATCCTGTGGATCGGGCTGCTGTACTACTTCAACTTCGTCCAGATCCGGAAAATGCCGGAGATCCCCAACGAGCTTAAGCCGGGCGTCTCCAAGTACATCGCCGTCGAGGCGCTGTTCTGGTTCCGCTGGGCGGCGCTGTTCACCGTGCTGATCGGCATCACGCTCGCGTTCGCCCGCGGCACGAGCTACGCGGCCGAGGTTTTTACACTGGGCTTCGCCGGAGGTCTGGGCCCCGCTGACCGCGGCTTCACGCTGATGGGCCTCGGCATCTACCTGGCGCTGATCATGTTCATCAACGTCTGGGGGGTGATCTGGCCTAACCAGAAGATCGCCCTCGGGCTAGTCGAGGCCGACGCCGACGCCAAGGCCAAGGCCGCGCGGACCGGGATGCTGTTCTCGCGCATCAACACCCTGCTGTCGCTGCCGATGCTGACGGCGATGGCCATGTACCAGACGTTGTTCGGCTAGCAGACCAGGGGCGCCGGCGACGGCGCCCCCGACGGACCGGAGGTGCTAAGGCGTCCGCCGTGACGCCTGACGCCGACCTCGACGAGACCGTGCGGGCCGCCGACCCGGATCGGTGGCTCGCCAGTCGATTCATCGCCGACCCGGCCGCCCGCACAGACGTCATCGCCCTCTACGCCTTCGACCACGAGCTTACCCGCGCGCCTCGTGCGGCCTCCAATCCGCTGATGGGCGAGATCCGCCTGACCTGGTGGCGCGAGGTGCTGGACGAGATCTTCGAAGGGCGGGCGGTCCGCCGCCACCCCGCGGCCCAGGGACTCGCCGAGGCGGTCCGACGCCACGACCTGCCGCGCGCCCCGCTCGAGGGCCTGATCGACGCCCGCTACGAGGAACTGGGCGGCCGCCGGCCCGAGGGCGATAAAGCGGTAGCCTGGGCCGACGCCGTCGGCGGCGGCATGATGCGCCTCGCCGCCCTGGCGCTCGACCGAGCCGCCTCGGAAGGGGCGACGGTCAGCGCGGGCCGCCTGTTCGGCCTGGGTCGCCTGGGCCAAGACCTGCGCTCGCTGGCGTCGCTTCGCAGGGACGCCCGCCGCGAAGTCCGCAGCCTCAGTGTGAAGGCCTTTCCGGCTGTCCTGCCGGCCGCCCTGGCCGGACGCCAGGCGGCGTCTACCCTGGCGAAGCAGATGCGCCTGACCTTGGCGTCGGCGACGGGCCGGATCTGACTACTCGGCCGCCTCGAGCACCGGTTCGCCAAGCCAGGCGCCCAGATCCGCGAGCGCGCGCTGGCCGATCGCCCGCTTCTTGGCGCGGCCGGCGTCCTTGCGCGCCGCCCGCTTGCCCTCGGGCCTGGGGGGCGCGACGATAGGCGGGAACAGACCGTAATTGATGTTCATCGGCTGGAACGAGCCGGCGCCCGCATCGAGGTGCCCGCCGGTGATGTGCCCGACCAGCGCCCCGAGCGCCGTGGTCGGCGGCGGCGCGGCGATCGGGCGGCCGAGCCGCTCGGCGGCGGCGAGCCGTCCGGCGATCAGGCCGACCGCTGCGCTCTCGACGTAGCCCTCGACGCCGGTGACCTGGCCGGCGAAACGCAGTCGCGGATCCGCCTTGAGTCGGAGTTGTCGGTCCAGCAGGCGCGGCGAGTTGAGGAAGGTGTTGCGGTGCAGGCCGCCGAGCCGCGCGAACACCGCGCCCTCGAGGCCCGGAATGGTGCGGAAGATCTCCGTCTGCGCGCCGTGCTTCAGCTTGGTCTGGAAGCCGACCATGTTCCACAGCGTGCCCAGGGCGTTGTCCTGGCGCAGCTGCACGACGGCGTAGGCTTTGACCTGCGGATCATGCTCGTTGGTCAGCCCGAACGGCTTCATCGGTCCGTGGCGCAGCGTTTCGCGCCCGCGTTCGGCCATCACCTCGATGGGCAGGCAGCCGTCGAAATAGGGCACGTTCTCCCACTCGCGGAACTCTGACTTCTCGCCGGCGATGAGGGCGTCGACGAACGCCTCGTACTGCGCGCGGTCCATCGGGCAGTTGATGTAGGCGTTCGCATCGCCGCCGGGGCCGACCTTGTCGTAGCGCGACTGCCGCCAGGCCACGGACATGTCGATGGAGTCCAGGTGCACGATCGGCGCGATCGCGTCGAAGAACGACAGCGCTCCTTCGCCTGTCAGCCCCAGGATCGCCTGGCTGAGCGCCGGTGAGGTGAGCGGGCCGGTGGCGACGATCACGCTGTCCCAGTCCGCCGCGGGCAGCCCGGCGACTTCGCCACGGGCGATGCTGACGTTCGCATGGGCTTTGAGCCGCGCCGTGACCGCGGCCGAGAAGCCGTCGCGGTCGACCGCGAGGGCGCCGCCGGCCGGCACCTGGTTGGCGTCGCCAGAGGCCATGATCAGCGAGCCGCAGCGGCGCATCTCGGCATGCAGCAGACCGACGGCGTTGGTCTCGGCATCGTCCGAGCGGAACGAGTTCGAGCAGACCAGTTCGGCGAGCCCGTCGGTCTGGTGCGCGTCGGTGCCGACGAGCGGCCGCATCTCGTGCAGCACGACCGGGACGCCGGCTTCGGCGGTCTGCCAGGCCGCCTCGGACCCGGCCAGGCCGCCGCCGATGACATGGATGGGTTTCGTCATGGGAGGCTCATACGCCTGGCCGGGCTGCAGGCAAGCCTCGGCGGCGGTGGAGATTTTCGCTGCGGCGCTGCTTGCGCCGTCCTAGAGTACAGCGTTCTTCCAATGGAGGGGCCCAATGACACCTTGGGAAATCGTCGGCCGCGAGTTGGTCAACTGCACCTGCACATACGGCTGCAACTGTCAGTTCAATGGCTTGCCGGACAAGGGCCACTGCCACGCGGTGGCCGGCATCGCCATCGACCAGGGGAACTATGGCGACACCCGCCTGGACGGGCTGAAGGTCGCCGCCGTATTCAAGTGGCCGGCGGCGATCCACCTGGGCAATGGCGAGGCGATCGCTTTCGTCGACGAGCGCGCGACCGACGCCCAGCGCGAGGCGCTGCTGAAGATCATGACCGGGCAGGACACCGCCCCGTTCGCGACCATGTTCGCAGTGTACGCCTCGACCGTGTCCACCCTGCACCCGCCGGTGTTCACCGCCATCGACTTTAACGTCGACGTGAGCGGTCGCCGTGGTCGGCTGGCCATCAAGGACTATGTCGAGATGACTGGCGAGCCGATCCGCAACAAGGTCAGCGGCGCCGAAGCCCGCGCGCAGATCGTGCTGCCCGACGGCTTCGAATACGCCATCGCCGACATCGGCAGCGCCACCAGCCGCACCCAGGGCCCGGTGCAGGTGACCACGACCGACACCTATGGCCAGTTCGCCAACCTGCACCTGAACAACAACGGCGTCGTCCGCGTTTGACCCTTGCCGAGAATCCGGCGCTCGAACGGCTGCTGCGCCGCGACCGGGTTATCACCGGTGTCGGCTTGGCGATGCTGGCGTTGCTGGCCTGGCTCTATCTGCTGACCGGCGCGGGCCTGGGCATGAGTCCACAGGCGATGACCAGCTTCGTCCTGTTCCCGCACCGCGCGGCCGCCACGGCCATGCCGATGTCCGTGCCGGGCCCGGCGGGGCCTGCGTTTGCCGCCCTCACCGCTGCCATGTGGTTCACCATGATGGTGGCGATGATGACGCCGAGCGCGGCCCCGGCCATCCTGCTCTACGCGCGGGTGTTCCGGTATTCGGCGAACAACGGGCGGGACGGGGCCGCGAACCTCGCGCCGACATGGGCGTTCGCCGGCGGGTACCTGCTGGTCTGGCTCGGGTTCTCGCTCGCGGCCGCGGTGCTGCAACTCATGCTGCAACAGGCCGGTCTGGTGTCGGCGCACACACTGGGCTCGCAGAGTCGCTGGCTGTCGGTCGGCGTCCTGCTGGCCGCCGGCCTCTACCAATTGACGCCGCTGGCGCGCGCCTGCCTCAGCCACTGCCGCTCGCCGGCGGAATTCCTCGCACGCCACTACAAGCCCGGCGCACTCGGTGCCGTCGGCCTGGGCGTGCGGCACGGCGCCCGGTGCGTCGGCTGCTGCTGGCTGCTGATGACGCTGCTGTTCGTCGGCGGCGTGATGAACCTGGCCTGGATCGCCGCCCTCAGCCTGCTCGTCCTGGCGGAAAAGCTGGCGCCGGGCGGCCCTTGGGTGTCGCGCATCAGCGGCGGCGTACTGATCACCTGGGCGCTGGCGACCGCGGTCGTCTAACATACATGCCTTGACAGGAATATAACCAGCATAGCATACACGCAGCCATGAACCTCTACGAGGCCCTGGCGGAGCCGCATCGGCGGCGGATCATCGAACTGGTCGGCGAGCGCGAGCGGACCGCCGGCGAGATCGTCCAGGCGCTGGGCATCAGCCAGCCGGGCGCCTCGAAGCACCTGCGGGTGCTGCGCGAGGCGGGGCTGGTCAGCGTCAGCAAGGACGCCCAGCGCCGGGTCTACCGGCTGAACCCGCAGACGCTCTCCGAGATCGACGCCTGGCTGGCGCCGTTCCGCCGCTTCTGGGCCGGCAAGCTCGATGCGCTGACCGAACACCTGATGAGGGAGCAATGACCATGGGCGAGTGGATGGACGGCGCGCGCCCTGAAGACGGGCAGATCCGCCAGATCGGTGACGATCTGTTCGAGCTGCGCTTCGTGCGGCGCATTCCGCGGCCGGTGGGGAAGGTGTGGGCGGCGCTGACCATCCCCGAGCGGCTGGCCGACTGGCTAGGGCCGTACGCCGACATCGACCTGCGCCTCGGCGGCCACTTCATCGTCTGGTTCGCCAAAGATAACGATGATGCCGTGCGGGCCACGATCACCGGCTACGAGCCGAACCGGCTGCTGGTGCTGGACTGGGGCGGCTCGGAAGTCCGCTGGGAGCTGGCGGCCGAACCCGGCGGCTGTCGGCTGACCTTCAGCCAGCGCAGCGGCCCCTCGAACCAACCGAACATAAACGCCTTCTGGCTGCTGGGCGGGGCGGCCGGGTGGAACGGGTTCCTGGATGAACTGGCGCTGGCGGCGCAGGACCTGCCGGCGGACTCAGGCTTCGACTACAGCGGTGTCTGGCGGCGCTACGAACAGCACTTCGGTCCGAGCATCCCCGGGTTCGACCAGGCGCCGGCGCTGCGCCATCAGGAACAGTACGGCCTCGTCACACCGCACGGGGAGGGGCTCTACGATGTCCGGCTGGAGCGCCGCTTCAATCTGGCGATCGAGCAGGTCTGGGCGGCGCTCACGGAGCCGGCGCGCCTCGCCGACTGGTTCGCGCAGGCGAAGATCGAGCCGCAACTGGGCGGCGAGGTCGAATTCCGCTGGGAGGCGCACGACGTCACCGAACGGGGATTCATCGTCGCCTTCGAGCCGCTGAAGACCCTGGCCTGGGCGATCCCGGGACCGGCGGGGCGTCACTCCGTGGTGCGCTTCGACCTCGTGCGCGAGGACGAGAAGGTCAAACGCTGCACGCTGCTGACCCTGACCCAGACGCTGGTCGAGACCGAGCACCTGCTGAGCGTCAGCACCGGATGGCACGCGCACCTGCACGAGTTGCCAGAGGCGGCGGCGCGGGCGGCGCCGCGGCGGTGGACGATCGAACACGAACGCGAGCGCTCGGCGCGCGAGATAGCGGAACTGGTTCCCGCCTATCGCCGACGGTTGCCGAAGGCCTCAGCCGAGGTGGAGTGGACCCACTAGCGCCGGGTGACAGCCCTCGCCGGGCATGGTGTTGTCCGCCCGCACGGGAGGACAGCATGGATACGAAGACCTACGAGGCCTACGGCCTGCATCAGTCGCTGAGCGACGTGGATCCCGTTCGGAAGGTCAACGGCCGCGCCAACCGCGAGATCCAGGGGCAGCTCTCGACACCGGCCGACCGGCAGTACAACCCATGTCCTGAGGCTTTCCCGGGCGACGATGTCCCGCGTGGGACGGTGCGCTCGTACAAGGACTGGGCCGGCGCGCGGGTGTTTCCCGGCACGCAGCGGGACCTGTGGATCTACACCCCGCCCGGCTTCGATCCGGCTGGACCCGCGCCGGCGCTGATGGTGTTCCAGGACGGCGCCGGCTACCTCGACCGCAACGGGCCTGTGCGGGCGACCGCGGTCTTCGACAGCCTGGCCGCCTCCGGTGAGATGGCGCCGACGATCGGCGTGTTCGTCATGCCCGGGCGCGGCGAAAACCCGGCCCAGCGCAGCTTCGAATACGACAGCCTGACCGACCTCTACGTGCGCTTCGTGCTCGAAGACCTGCTGCCGTTCGTGGAGGGCGAGATCGGCTGCACGCTGACCACGGACCCGAAGCGGCGGACGATCTGCGGCATCTCCTCGGGCGGCATCTGTGCGTTCACCGCAGCCTGGCGCCGGCCCGACGCGTTCGGCCGCGTGGTCAGTCATTGCGGCTCGTTCACGGCCATCCGCGGTGGCCACAACTACCCGTTCCTGATCCGCTCGACCGAGAGGAAGCCGATCCGGGTCTGGATGCAGAGCGGGGCGGGCGACGCCGACATCCTGTTCGGCTCTTGGCCGCAGGCGAACCACGCGGTCGCCGCGTCGCTGAAGTTCGCCGGCTATGACGTCGAGTACGTGTTCGGCGAAGGCAGCCACAACCTGCGCCACGGCGGCGCCGTGTTCGCCGATACCCTGCGCTGGCTGTGGCGGGATTGACCGGAGACGAGATCGAGGCCCTCTTCCAGAGGGCGCTGGATCTCGAGCGGCAGGGCCGCCACGACGATGCGTTCGCCGCGTTCGGAGAGGCCAACGCGCGCAAGCGTGAGACCCTCAACCCCGCCGGCCGGCATGCGGAGACCGAGCGACGGCTGGACATCGTCAGGAGCCTGTACACGCCGGAGTGGATGGCCACGCAGAAGGGCGGCCATCCGAGCGACGAGCCGATCTTCATCGTCGGTCTGCCGAGGTCCGGATCGACGTTGCTCGAGCAGATCCTGGTCGCCCATCCGTACGTCACCGGCATGGGTGAGTGCCAGGCGATGGTGGCGGCCTCCAGGGGGCTGTTTCCCTATCCGATCAGCGGCCCCAGGCTGCCGCGGCATTGGCGGGCGATCGGCGATCGCTACTTGGCCGAACTGAGGCGGATGGGCCGGCGGCGCTCACGGCGGGTGACCGACAAGTCGCTGAACACGTTCGAGGCCGTCGGGCTGCTGTCGCTGACGTTTCCGCGCGCGGTGATCCTGCACGCGACCCGCGACCCGCTCGATACCTGCTGGTCGATGTATCGGCGCCACTTCAACGCAACGAACGACCTGGCCTACGACCTCGGCGACATCGGCCGCTACTACGGCCTCTACCGGCAATACATGCGCCACTGGCAGGCGGTGCTGCCCGGGCGCGTCGTCGAGGTGCGTCACGAGGCGCTGATCGCCGCGCCCGACGCCGAAATCCGCGCGCTGCTGAACATCGCCAAGCTGCCGTTCGACGAGCGCTGCCTGCGACCCGACCTGGCCGAGGAGCGGGTCGTCGGCGGCGCCGTCGACCAGATGCGCGATCCGATCAACAGCCGTGGCGTCGGCCGCTGGCGGCCGTACGAAAAACACCTGGGCCCGCTGATTGACGCCCTGGCGCCTTACCTCGGCGACTGAGACTCCCGGCTACTCGAACAGGAAGTGGTCCGCCAGTTTGCCGCGGATCGACTGCATGTGGTCGTAGTACTGGGCGAAACCGCCGTTGTAGGTGCCGTCCTGGCGCCGGTTGAACTCGCCTTCGAAGTTGTAATAGCCCGGCGTGCAGTCGGCGTTGCGGCTGGTCTTGCCGCGGTGGGCGATGACCTCCTGCACCCACCATTCCTCGGTCTCCGGCTTGACGTCGACCGCCTCGTGGCCGCCGTCGCGGGTCATCTTGATGCATTCGGCGATGTGGTCGCCCTGGCACTGCAGCATGAACGTCAGGTTGAACTGGAACGAGGCCTGGTAGCCGCCCATGACGAACAGGTTCGGATACCCGTGGGTGTGGATGCCGAACAGGGTGCGCATGCCGTCGGCGTAGGTCTCGTTGATCTCCTTGCCGGTGGCCCCGCGGATCTGGTTGTAGATGCCGGTCTTCTGCACCTCGAAGCCCGTCGCGTAGATCAGCAGGTCGAGCGGGAACGTCTCGCCTTCGAACACCGGGCCCTGCGGGCCGATCTCGGTGATGCCCTTGCCCTTGGTGTCGACGAGGCGGACGTTCGGCCGGTTGTAGGTCGGCAGGTAGTCGTCGTCGAAGCACGGCCGCTTGCACATGAACATGTACCAGGGCTTCAGCGCGTCGGCCGTGGCCTTGTCGGTGACGATCTCCTCGATGCGCCGGTGGATCCGCATCATGTGCTCGATGTTGTCGTTCTCCTGCCGCCGGATCTTCTCTTCGCGGCTGACGGCGGCGTATTCGGCCTGCTTCTCCGGGTTCGGTGCGCGGCCGCGCAGGTTGCGCTCGCGACGCAGGGCCTGCCATCCGGGCGGCTGACGCTCGATCCACTCGGGGTCGGTGGGGCGGTCGCCGCGGATGTCGATGCCCGACGGCGTGCGCTGGAACACGTAGAGCTGCTTGGCGGCCTTGCCCAGGCGCGAGATCGCCTGCACGGCGGAGGCGCCCGTGCCGATGATGCCAACGACCTTGTCCGAGAGGTTCTCCAGGTCCTCGCCGGTGTAGTCGTAATCCCAGCGCGAGGTATGGAACGAGTGGCCCTGGAAGGTCTCCATGCCGGCGATCTTCGACAGCTTCGGCTTCGACAGCGTGCCGTTGGCGCAGATGACGAACTTGGCGGTCATCTCGTCGCCGCGGTCGGTCTTGATCTTCCAGCGCTTGCTCGCCTTGTCCCAGGTCGTCTCGAGGATCGTCGTGTGGAACACCGCCAGGTCGTAGAGGCTGTAGCGGCGGGCGATCGCCTGGCAGTGGGCGAAGATCTCCGGCCCCTTGGCGTATAGCCGCGGCGGAAACACGCCCATCTCGTCGAGCAGCGGCAGGTAGTCGTAGGAGGGCACGTCGCAGGCCGCGCCGGGATAGCGGTTCCAGTACCAGGTGCCGCCGACGTCGCCGCCGCGCTCGACGATGCGGATGCTCTCGACGCCGCGCTCGCGCAGCCTGGCCGCGGTCAGCAGCGCCGAGAAGCCGCCGCCGATGAACAGCACCTCGACCTCGTCCTTGATCGGGTCGCGGGCGGGAGCGTCGGCGGCGTAGGGGTCGATGGCATAGCGAGCCAGCGCTCCGGTCAGCTCGGAGGTGTACTGGCTGGTGCCCTCGGGCCGGTAGCGCAGGCGCAGGTCGCGCGCTTCGGCGAACTTCTGCTTGATGTCGTCATAGTACGACTGCGGCTTTGCCTCATCGACCGTGCCTGCGGCGCCCATGCGGTTCCTCCCGAACGTTTGTTTGTCCCGATACTGCGGGCAATCCGGCGCCTGGTCGAGAGGGTTGGTGTCGACAATCCTGACGCGCGGCTGCGCCTTGCCGGCATTCCGCCGCTTCCCTTGAACTTTGCCGTGCCGGTTCCGACTTCACAGGTCGCCACGGGGACCGGAGCCGGCCATGAAACGACTTGTCCTTGGCGCTGCCGTGCTGATCGCCGCAGCCGCCGTCTATGCCGGGTTTCACGCCGCGACTGTCCGCGCGCAGCCGGGTTCGGGTGCGCCAATCGTCGTCGAGCTGTTCCAGAGCCAGGGCTGTTCGTCGTGTCCGCCGGCCAACGCCAACGTCAACGCGGTCGCCGACCGCCCCGACCTTCTCGTGCTGTCCTTCGCCGTCACCTACTGGGACCAGCTCGGCTGGCATGACACCTTCGACGACCCTGCCTACACCCGCCGCCAGTGGGACTACGCCCGAGGCCTGCACCACCCGAACGTGTTCACACCGCAGGTGGTCATCAACGGCGCCCGCGACCTGGTCGGCATCGACCCGCGTGGCTTCACCCAGGCAGTCGCCCAGGCGCGCCATGCGCCGGCGCTGATCAGCGTCGCCGCAGGGCAGGTGCGCATCGCCGCCGGACCGCGGCCGCCGGCTGCGGCGGACGTCTGGCTGGTGCGCTACGATCCGCGCGTGCTGCAGGTGCCGATCGCCCGCGGCGAAAACGCCGGCCGCACGCTGCCGCACCGCCACATCGTTCGCCAGCTGACCCGCCTCGGCGGCTGGATGGGGCAGGCGGTCAGCTATCCGCTACCGCCTGCCCGCGATCCCGCGCTGCGCACGGCGATCCTGCTGCAGACCCGCGGCGGCCCGATCCTGTCGGCCGCGAGGCTCTAACCGTCCTCTTCGGGGACGAGGCTGACCGTCTCGATGTGGCCGCGCCGGATCACCTGCGCGGTGATCTCGGTCCCGGCGATCTCGGCGGTGAGCAGGCGGTGCAGGTCGTCGACGCTGACGACCGTATCGCCGGCGAACTCCAGGATGATGTCGCCTGCGGCGAGCCCGGCGCGTTCCGCCGGGCCGCCGCTCATGACCTCCTGGATCGTCACCGCCGTCGGCCGCTTGCGCTGCAGGCGCGCGGCCAGGCGCGCGTCGAGGTAGCCGGTCTGCGCGCCGAGGCCGAGGCGCGCGCGGCGCACGCGGCCGTCGCGCATGAGCCGGGTGGTGACGTCGACGACGGTGTCCGAGCCGATGGCGAAGCAGAGGCCCTGGGCCATGCCAACCATCGCCGTGTTGACCCCGATCACCCGGCCGCGGCCGTCGACCAGCGCGCCGCCGGAGTTGCCGGGGTTCAGCGGCGCGTCGGTCTGGATCACGCTCTCGATTAGCCGGCCGTTCGGCGAGCGCAAGGTCCGGCCCAGCGCCGAGACGATGCCGGCGGTGACGGTGGCCTGGTAGCCGAGCGGATTGCCGATGGCGACGACCAGCTGGCCGACGCGCAGGCGCGAGGAGGCGCCGAACTCCGCGTGCGGCAGGCCGGCCGCGTCGAGGCGCAGCACGGCGAGGTCGGTCGCCGGATCGTCGCCGACCTTGTGCGCGGCGAACGAGCGGCCGTCGGTCAGGCTGGCGCTCAGTTTCGTCGCGCCGGCGACCACATGGCTGTTGGTGATCAGGTAGCCGTCAGGGGCGAAGATCACCCCCGAACCGGTGCCGCCACGGCCGTTGGCGCCGCGGGCGGAAATGTGGACGACGGCCGGGCCCACCGTCTCGAAGGCGTGGGCGACCTGGGCCGAATAGGCGTCGAGCGGTTCGTCCGGCCGCTCTGCATGAGCATCGTAGGGCATGGCCTTCAGATGGTCGGGCCATGCTCTCGCGACAAGGGTTGCGTTTAAGGACGGACCTAGTGGTGCGCGGCGGGATGGGCGGTGCGCCAGGCGCGCACGGCGGCCAGAGCGCCGTTGACGTGACTGACCGGATCGATGGTGCTGACGTGCGACCAGATCACGTGGCCGCTCGGATCGATCACGTAGGTGACCCGGTCGGACAGGCTCGGCCGCACGGCCAGCGCCGCCTGGTACTGGGTGATCAGCTCCGGCGACGCCGCGGCGACCGGGAAGCGCGAGCGGCACTCGGAGGTCGAGAACGCGGCCAGGCGCTCGGTCTGGCCGGCGGTCATGCCGATCACGGTCGCGCCCGCGGCGGCGAACTCGTCCATGTGGTCGGCGAACTCGTGCGCCTCGATCGTGCAGCCCTGGGTGAAGGCCGAGGGGAAGAAGTAGAGCACCACCGGGCCGCTGCGCAGCTTCTCGGCGAGGTTGAACGGATGCACCTGGCCGCCCTGGGTGGCCTGGACGTTGAAGGTCGGCGCGGTCGCCCCCACCGGAAGCGCCGACCAGGCCGGCGCGGCGACGAGTGCGGCGGCAACGGCGATGCCGGCGATGAAACGCTTCATTGGGAGGCTCCCTAATCGCTTGAATTGGATGATCGGCATTATGCGCGCGAAGCGCCGCTGCCGCCAAGGCTGACAGGTTGGCGCCGCTTGACCCTCCGAACGGCTTCCGCCTATCGCTGCCGGCTCAAGACTCGCCAATCGCCGCCCAGGAGACGCAATGAGCCTCGCCTTCCTCTTCCCCGGGCAGGGGAGCCAGGCCGTGGGCATGGGGGCCGAGCTCGCCGACAACTACACCGCCGCCGCCCTGGTGTTCGCCGAGGTCGACGAGGCGCTGGGCCAGCCGCTGTCGGCGCTGATGCGCAACGGTCCCGAAGACCAGCTGACGCTCACCGAGAACGCCCAGCCGGCGCTGATGGCGGTCAGCGTCGCGGTCATGCGCGTCCTGGAGGCCGAGTACGGCGTCGGCGTCGACAAGGCCGCCTACGTCGCGGGCCACTCGCTGGGCGAATACTCCGCCCTCTGCGCGGCCGGCGCGCTCAGCCTCGCCGACACCGCGAGGCTCCTGAAGCTCCGCGGCCAGGCCATGCAACGGGCCGTGCCGGTCGGCGCTGGAGCGATGGCCTCGCTGATCGGGCCGAAGAGCGACGTGGCCCTGGCCGAGGCGGCGGCGGCGGCCGGCTCGGAGGTCGGCGTCTGTGTGGTGGCCAACGACAACAATGCCGGCAACGTGGTCATCTCCGGGGCCAAGGCCGCCGTCGACCGGGCCATCGAGAAGGCCAAGGAACTCGGCGCGCGGGCGATCCCCCTGAACGTCTCGGCGCCGTTCCACTGTCCGTTGATGCAGCCCGCCGCCGACGAGATGGCCGCCGCCCTGGGCAGCGCGACCATCCTCGCCCCGAAGGTCCCGATTGTGGCCAACGTCACCGCCCGGCCGACCGCCGATCCGGAGGCGATCCGCCGGTTGCTCGTCGAGCAGGTGACCGGTCGGGTGCGCTGGCGCGAGAGCCTGCTCTGGCTGGCGGGAGAGGGCGGGGTGACCCGCTTCGCCGAGGCCGGGACAGGCAAGGTGCTGGCCGGCATGGTCAAGCGCATCGCCCCCGAGGCCGAGGCCGTGTCGCTGAACGCGCCGGCGGACCTGGCGGCGTTCACGGGGAGCTGAAGGATGCCCAAGTTCCGCTGCCGCCCGCTGCAGCTCGAGGAGAACGAAGAGGCCGTCACGATCGGCGAGGACTTCATCCCCGACTCCAAGGGCTACATCAACGTGCGCTTCTTCAAGGTCGAGGACGCCAACTACCAGCGCCTGGGTCCGTTCGTGGAAGTGGGCGAGCAGAAATGGGGCGCCTATGGCGGGGCCAGGCGGGCCAACCTCTCCGAGGACCGCAAGACGCTGGACATGGACCTGAGCTTCGATTTCGGCCCGAACGGTCGGCGGCTCACGCTGCTGTTCGATGAGCCGCTCTCCGATGAGGTGCTGCCCTGGGTGGCCCGCATGGTCGGCCCGCCGGGAGGACAATGATGTTCGATCTGAGCGGACGCACAGCGCTTGTGACCGGGGCCACCGGCGGCATCGGCGGGGCCATCGCCCGGGCGCTGCACGCGCAAGGCGCCCACGTGGTGCTGTCGGGCACCCGCGAGAGCGTGTTGACCGGACTGGCGAGCGAACTCGGTGAACGAACCAGCGCCGTGCCGGCCAATCTCTCCGATCCCGCAGCGGTCGACGGCCTGGTGGCGGCCGCAGAGGCCGCCTCTGGCAAGGACCTCGACATCCTGGTGGCCAACGCCGGGGTGACCCGCGACGGGCTGCTGGCGCGGATGAAGGACGACGACTGGGCCCAGGTGCTGCAGGTGAACCTGGAATCCTACTTCCGGCTCTGTCGCGCCGCGATGCGCGGCATGATGCGCCGCCGGCATGGGCGGATCATCGGCATCACCTCGGTGGTCGGCGTGATGGGCAATCCAGGCCAGGCCAACTATGCCGCCTCCAAGGCCGGCATGATCGGCTTCTCCAAGGCCCTAGCGCAGGAAGTGGCCAGCCGCGGCATCACCGTGAACTGCGTCGCGCCCGGGTTCATCGAAAGTCCGATGACGGACGCCCTGAACGACGCGCAGAAGAGCCAGATCCTGTCGACGATCCCGCAGGGGCGGCTCGGGTCGGGCGCCGACGTGGCGGCGGCATGCGTCTATCTCGCCAGCGCCGAAGGGGCCTACGTCACCGGCCAGACGCTGCACGTGAACGGCGGCATGGCCATGATCTAGGCCCGTCCCGCGCTTCCCGGGGGGGCCGCTGGCGCCGCCCCATGGAACGTGTTAGCCAGTGCCGCGAACGGCGGGGCGGCGGCTGGACCAAGGTCCGGCAGAAGCCCGCCGCCCATGGACAAAGTGAGGGACTGCCTGAATGTCCGATACTCTCGAGCGCGTGCGTCGGATCGTCATTGAGCATCTGGACGCCGATCCGGAGAAGGTGACGGAACGCGCGAGCTTCATCGACGATCTGGGCGCCGACAGCCTCGACAATGTCGAACTCGTGATGGCCTTCGAGGAAGAGTTCGACATCGAAATCCCCGACGACGCCGCAGAGCACATCCAGACCGTCGGCGACGCGGTGAAATTCATCCAGGAGCGCCTGGGCGCCTGACCGGGCCGTCTCGCCAGGCCGCCGCGAAGCGCCGCGTCTGGATGAGACCTCGTCCGACGGCAGCGACTCCCATATGAGGAGAGCGGCTAGGGAGAGACGGAACGTCGATGCGTAGAGTTGTCGTCACCGGCCTGGGCATGGTCACGCCGCTGGGCTGGGGCGTGGACCCGACCTGGCAGCGGCTGCTGGAAGGCAAGTCCGGCGCGGGCCGCATCGGCCACTTCGACACCACGGACTACGCCTGCCAGATCGCCTGCGAGGTGCCGCGCGTCGACGGCCGCGGCGGCGGCGGCCCCGATGTCCCCGGCTCATTCGATCCGGACCAGGTGCTCTCGCCGCGTGAACAGCGGCGGATCGACGACTTCATCCTCTATGGCATCGCCGCCGCCGATGAGGCCATCAAGGACTCCGGGTGGGCGCCTGAGACGGAGGAGGATCGCTACCGCACCGGCGTGATCATCGGCTCCGGCATCGGCGGCATCGACACCATCGCCCAGACTGCCATCGAGCTGAAGGAGAAGGGCGTGCGGCGCGTCAGCCCGTTCTTCATCTCCTCGGCGCTGATCAATCTCGCCTCCGGCCAGGTCTCCATCCGCCACGGGCTCAAGGGCCCGAACCACTCGGTGGTCACCGCCTGCGCCACCGGCGCGCACGCGATCGGCGATGCCATGCGGCTGATCCAGTTCGGCGACGCCGACGTCATGGTGGCCGGCGGGGCGGAAGCGGCGGTGTGCCCGCTCGGCATCGCCGGGTTCATCGCCTGCCGGGCGATGTCGACCGGCTTCAACAACGATCCCTCGCGCGCTTCGCGCCCTTACGACAAGGACCGCGACGGCTTCGTCATGGGCGAGGGCGCCGGCGTTCTCGTGCTCGAGGAGCTCGAGCATGCCAGGGCGCGCGGCGCGAAGATCTATGCCGAGGTGATCGGCTACGGCCTCGCCGGCGACGCCTATCACATCACCGCTCCGGCTGAGGACGGCGACGGCGGCTTCCGCGCCATGAAGATGGCGCTGCGCCACGCCGAACTCGATCCGGCCGACCTCGACTACATCAATGCCCACGGCACCTCGACGCCGCTCGGCGACGAGATCGAACTGGGCGCGGTGGAGCGCCTGCTCGGGCAGGCCGCCGGCAAGGCGTCGCTGAGCTCCACCAAGTCCGCCATCGGCCACCTGCTCGGCGCCGCCGGCGCCGTGGAGGCTGGCTTCACCGTGCTGGCCCTGCGCGACCAGATCGCCCCGCCGACGCTCAATCTCGAGAACCCGTCGGTGGAGACGGCCCTGGACCTGGTCCCGTTCAAGGCCAAGCCGATGAAAATCGACGTCGCGCTCTCGAACAGCTTCGGGTTCGGCGGCACCAACGCTTCCCTGGTCTTCCGTAAACTCACGTGAGCGGCGCGTTCCGTCCCGCCGGACCTTCGACGCCGGGACGGCGGGTGCTGGTCACGGTGGTGAGCGGCCTGCTGACCCTCGCCGGCCTCGCGCTGCTGGGCGTGGCCTGGGTGATCTTCTCGTTCGTCAGCCCGGGGCCGAGCGCCGCGCGCGGCGGCGGCACGACGGTGGTCCTGCCGCCCGGCGCCCACCTGCAGCAGATCAGCGAGGCGCTCGAGCAGGCCGGTGTGATCCGCTCCAGCGGCCTGTTCGCCGCCATCGCCCAGGTCACCGGGGCCTCCCGGCACCTGCGCGCGGGCGAGTACCGGTTCCGCTCGCGCGCCTCGATGTCGGCGGTCATGGACCAGATCCGCCACGGCCGCGTGGTGCGCCACTTCGTGACCGTGCCCGAGGGCATGACCTCGGAGATGGTCGTCGACATCCTGATGCGGAACCCGGTGCTGACCGGGGCCGTGCCGGCGCCCCCGGAGGGCACGGTGCTGCCGGAGACCTACGAGGTCCGCCGCGGCGAGGACCGCGCGGCCGTGCTGCAGCGGATGATGGACGCCCGCGACCGGCTGCTGGCCAGCCTGTGGGCGCAGCGGCGGCAGACACTGCCGTTCGCGACGCCCGGCGAGGCGGTGATCATGGCCTCGATCGTCGAGAAAGAAACCGGCGTCTCCGACGAGCGGCCGCACGTGGCCGGCGTGTTCATCAACCGCCTGCGCCAAGGGATCCCGCTGGCGAGCGACCCGACCATCATCTACGGCATCAGCCACGGTCGGCCGCTCGGCCGCGGCATCCGCCGCTCGGAGCTCACCGCCCCAGGCCCGTACAACAGCTACCTGACCGCCGGCCTGCCGCCGACGCCGATCTGCAACCCCGGCCGCGCCTCGCTGGCCGCCGTGCTCGACCCGATGGCCACCAACGACCTCTACTTCGTCGCCAACGGAACCGGCGGTCACGCCTTCGCCGCCGACCTGCGCACACATGAAGCCAACGTCGCGCGGTGGCGGCAGATCGAGCGCGAGCGGGCGGCGGGCCGCACCACGCGGACCACGACAACCACCACCACGACCACGGGGCCCGCCGCCCGATGAGGCTCAGCGGGATGACCGGGTTCGCCCGCCGCGAAGGCGCGCTGGGCGCATGGAGCTGGGCGGTCGAGGCGCGCAGCGTCAACGGCCGCAGCCTCGAGGTCCGTTTCCGGGGACCATCCGGTTTCGACGCGCTCGAGCGGGTCGGCCGCGAGGCGGTGCAGAAGATCATGCAGCGCGGGCAGGTCACCATCGGCCTGCAGGCGCGGCGCGGCGAGGCGGCCGGGGCCATACGCATCAATCAGGATGTGCTGGCCCGCTATCTCGACGTCATCGAGCCGCTGCTGGCGGCAGGCAAGGCGACCGTGCCCACGGCCGATGGCCTCCTGTCCCTGCGCGGCGTGGTCGAGGCTGGCGACGAGGACGACGATCCGGACATCCGCGCCGAGGTCGAGCGGGCGATTTCGGTCACCCTTGGCGAGGCGATCGAGGCGCTGAAGGCCAACCGCCTCGAGGAGGGCGCCGCGCTGGCGCCGGTGCTCGGCGGCACGCTGGACCGCATCGAGTCGCTGGTGGCGCAGGCCGAGCGCCACGCGGCCGAGCAGCCTGCGGCGCTGAAGGAGCGCTTCGAGCGCCGCATCGCTGACCTGGCCGGCGATGCCGTGCCGGCCGAACGCATCGTCATCGAGGCCGCCGCGCTGGCTTCGCGCGCCGACGTGCGCGAGGAACTCGACCGCCTGACCGCCCATATCGCCGCCGGCCGCGGCCTGCTGGCCGACACGGCGCCGGCGGGTCGCCGGTTCGACTTCCTGGCCCAGGAATTCATGCGCGAGGCCAACACACTGTGCTCGAAATCCGCGACGACGGCGCTGACGGCGGTAGGCCTGGACCTGAAGAGCGCCATCGACCAGCTGCGCGAGCAGGTCGCCAACATAGAATAGCGCCAGCAAGCCTGGGTCCCCGCTTTCGCGAGGATGAGCGGGGCGGGGCGGCTAGCCTGCCGCCGCGGCGAGACGTAGGAAACCCGCCAGATTCACATCCTCGGCCCGTTGCGACGGCTCGATGCCCGCTTCGCGGCACAACGTTTCTCCGCCGAGCGCTTTCAAGCTCGACCGCAGCATCTTGCGGCGCTGGCCGAAGGCTGCGGCGGTGACGCGTTGCAAGGCGGCGAGCAGGGCGTCCGAAGGGCGCTCGGGCCGCGGGTCCAGGCGCACAACCGCCGAAGCGACCTTCGGCGGAGGGGTGAAGGCGCGGGCGGGCAGGTCCATGGCGATCCGGGCGTCGGCGACGGCGGCGGCGATCACGGCCAGGCGGCCGTAGGCATCGTCGCCGGGCCCGGCGACGATGCGCTGCGCCACCTCCTTCTGGAACATCAGCGTCAGCGAGGCCGGGCGGAACGAACCGGTCAGCCACCGGATCAGCAGCGGTGTGCCGACGTTGTAGGGCAGGTTGGCGACGACGGATGCTGGCGGCTCGAATCCCGCCCCGGCCACCAAGGCGGCTTCGTCGGCGGCCAGCGCATCGGCGTGCACGACGCTGAGCCGTCCCGGCGCCGCAGCGCCGAGGTCGGCCAGCAGCGGCAGAAACCGCTCGTCCTTCTCGATGGCGACGACATTGGCGCCGGCCTCCAGCAGCGCCCGGGTCAGTCCGCCGGGTCCCGGCCCGACCTCGATCACCGACCGCCCGTCGAGCGGTCCCGCCAGTCGCGCAATCTTGCGGGTGATGTTGAGGTCGAGCAGGAAATGCTGCCCGAAGCTCTTGCGGGCGAGCAGACCGGCCGCATCGAGCGCCTCGCGCAGCGGCGGCAGGTCTTCCAGGCTCATGCCGCCGCGCGGTTGCCGACGATCTGCCCGGCCATGCGCACCGCGGCGATCAGGCTGTCGGCGCGGGCCCGGCCGCGGCCGGCGATGTCGTATCCGACCCCGTGATCCGGCGACGTGCGCACCACCGGCAAGCCGAGGGTGATGTTCACCCCCCCCCAGAAGTCGAGCATCTTCACCGGGATCAGCGCCTGGTCGTGGTACATGCAGACGATCGCGTCGTAGTTCGCGCGGGACTCCTCGTGGAACAGGCTGTCGGCCGGCAGCGGCCCGGCGATGCGCAGGCCGCGCTCGCGCAGCGCCGTGACTGTCGGCAGGATGATGCGGGCTTCCTCGGACCCCAGCGCGCCATCCTCGCCCGCGTGCGGGTTCAGGCCGGCGACCGCGATGCGCGGGCTGGGAATGGCGAAGTCGTGGGTCAGCGCCTGCACCGTCACCATGATCGTGCGCACCAGCGCCTCGGCGGTGATCAGCTGCGGCGCCCGCC
>JADMIO010866676.1_pt1 | contig 36894 bp, 42 predicted proteins | sample 8958161 | NCBI WGS metagenome assembly JADMIO01 (sample SAMN16585339, study PRJNA669376) | soil metagenome | isolation source: Crop rotation soil | place: USA: Cullars Rotation, Alabama | collected 2011
GCCGCGACTTCAAGTCACGTGAATTCCAAGCTTCGGATCCCACTGTGCTGGAAAGTGAAACAGCCGCCACAACAAGGTTTCCGGATTGAGGCTGGTATCGACCAGTTCCAGATCCTCGACGGTCTTGAGCAACAGCGACAGCCGGTCCCAGTCATCCGAGCGGGTCTCATTGCCCTGTTTGGCAGTCTCGGGCGTCATCTGCAGCATCATGCCCGCCGCACGCCAATGCGGTTTGGGATCGCCGGCGACATAAAGCGGCGCCGCCGCCAGCCGGATCACGGTGGGAAGCTGCTCGCTTTGCGCGAAATAAGTTTCCGCCGACGCGCCAATCCCGTCGGGCGACAATTCGACAATGCCTTGATAGGTCTTGCCGCCGACCCGCGGCTCGATGGTGATGGCCAGCGCGCCCTTGCCTGCCAGCCGGTCGAAGCCTGGCGCCTCGAGGCTCGCAAATCGGCCGGCATCCAGCCGGGCATAGCCGCGCACGCCGCGATCGCGCGCTTGATCCGCGCCATAATAATCGGCGGTGACAAGATCCAGCGGCCCGTCGCCCTTGGTCTGGATGGTCAATCGCCCGTCCAGCTTCAGCGCGGTTCCCAGCAAGGCGCCCAACGCCACCAGCTCGCCCGTCACGCGCGCGGCGGGTTCCGGCAACACATGGGCGCCCAAAGCGCGGGCGCTAGCCGCGTCCAGCCGCACCAGCCGGCCGCGCACCCCGCTTTTGGCGATGTCGAACGGCAGGACGAAATCGCCATAGGGCGATGGATCGAGGTCCAATTTGTCAGGCATAACCCGTCAATATGGCGATCGGCGGGGCTCTTTCAAGCCAAAGCCCAAGCCAGGATCGCCTTCTGTGCGTGCAAGCGGTTTTCCGCCTCGTCGAACACCACCGATTGCGGCCCGTCGATCACATCGTCGGTGACTTCCTCGCCGCGGTGGGCGGGCAGGCAGTGCATGAAGATGGCATCCTTCTTGGCCAGTCCCATCAGCGCGGCATTCACCTGATAAGGCTTGAGCAGGTTCTGGCGCTTGGTGGCATTGTCGTCGCCCATCGACACCCAGGTGTCGGTGACGACGCAATCGGCGCCTTCCACCGCGGCCTGCGCCTCGGTGGTGAAGCTCACCAGCCCGCTGGACGCAGCCCAGTCGCGGGTCTCCTGGTCCACCGTGAGTTCCCGGGGCGAAGCAACGTTGAGCCTGAAACCGAAACGCACCGCCGCATGCACCCAGCTGGTCAGCACATTGTTGCCGTCGCCCGTCCAGGCCACGGTGGCGCCGGCGATGGCGCCCTTATGCTCTTCATACGTCATCACATCCGCCATCACCTGGCAGGGATGGGACCATTTGGTCAGGCCGTTGATCACGGGAATGGTGGCATTGGCCGCCAACTCCTCCACCATCTCATGGTCCAACAGCCTGATCATCACCGCATCGACATAGCGCGAAATCACCCGCGCCGTGTCTGCGATGGTCTCCTCCCGCGCCAGCTGCATTTCGTTGCCGGTCAGCATCAGCACGCCGCCGCCCAGCTGCCGTGCCGCCATGTCGAAGGAGATGCGGGTGCGGGTGGACTGCTTGTCGAAAATCATCGCCAGCACCTTGCCGCTCAACGGCTGGTCGGCATCGGCCTTCCCCTTGGGCAGTCCGCTGCGCGCCTGCTTGCGCCGGCGGGCATCGGCGATCATGGCCTTCAGGGTGGCGCTGTCATGGTCCGACAGGTCCAGGAAATGCCGGGGCTTGTTGATCAGGGGGGCGTTCATTGGGCGGCCGCCTTCTCCGCTTCCAGCTGGGACGCGGTCTTGTTCAAGAGTTCAATGCCCTCGCGGGCTTCGGCTTCGCTCAAGGTGAGCGGCGGCAGCAGGCGCACCACATTGTCGCCCGCGGGCAGCACCACCAGTCCGTTGGCGCGCGCCGCGGCGATGAAGTCGGCGCTGGGCGGCTTCATCTTGAGGCCGATCATCAGCCCCTGCCCGCGCACGCTTTCGAACATCGCGGGATGCGCCGCCACCAGCGCGCCCAGCTGCTGGTGCAGGTAATTGGCGATCTTGTTGACGTGATCCAGGAAGCCGTCTTCCAGGATCATGTCGATGGCTTCATTGGCCACCGCCATGCCCAGCGGATTGCCGCCATAGGTGGTGCCATGCGTGCCCACCGTCATGCCCTTGGCGGCTTCGGCCGTGGCCAGCACCGCGCCCACGGGAAAGCCGCCGCCCAGGGCCTTGGCCACCGTCATGATGTCGGGGGTGAAGCCCAGCCAGTCATAAGCGAAGAATTTGCCGGTACGGCCGAGCCCGGTCTGGATTTCGTCGAAAATCAACAACAGGCCATTGTCGTCGCACAGCTTGCGCAGGCCCCGCAGGAATTCCGGCGCCATGACCCGGACGCCGCCCTCGCCTTGCATCGGCTCGATGATGATGGCGGCGGTCTCAGGGCCAATGGCTTTTTTCACAGCGTCCAGGTCGCCCGCGGCGAACTGGACAAAGCCCGGCATCCGCGGACCGAAGCCTTCCAGGTATTTCTCATTGCCGCCGGCATTGATGGCGGCATAGGTGCGGCCGTGGAAGGCGCCCTCGAAACTGATGATGTGAAAGCGCTCGGGATGGCCGCTGACGAACTGGTAGCGCCGCGCCATCTTGATGGCGAGCTCGATCGCCTCGGTGCCCGAATTGGTGAAAAAGCAAGTGTCGGCAAAGGTGCTGGCAACCAGTTTCTTGGACAGGCTCTGCTGTCCCGGCACCCGGTACAGGTTGGAGGTGTGCCACAACTTGCCCGCCTGGTCGGTGAGCGCCTTTACCAGCCTGGAATTGGCGTGCCCGAAGGCGTTGACGGCGATGCCCGCCCCGAAATCCAGGTATCGCTTGCCATCTTCGGCGAAAAGGTAGGAACCCTCGCCACGGACGAAGGCGACATCCGTCCGGTTATAGGTGGGAAGCAAAGCCGGGAACACGACGCGAACTCCTTCTCTGTTATGGGTGCTCTGGTTGAAATAAAAATACAAAGCACCGTGAGGAAGCAGCGTTTATCTGCTTTCCATGACGCTCCTACAACCCCGCCTGCGGCATCGCAGCCCCGCCCCGTTTTCGGAACGGACCCGCTGAGCCCCGCCCCAAGATATGGGGGTGGGCCAAAAATGGCGCAGAACGCAATTTTATTGCTGACAAAAACTCGGCGGTTATGACCGATGTTATGGCCCGCCTCTGCAGGATAATCGTACGGTTTCGCTCGAACCGGGCGTCCGGAGCTCGCCCTCTTCCCCAAGGCAATCCGGAATGACGGCAGCCCGCCAAGGCCCCTCATTCCATCCGCCGGGCCGGCTCGCCAAGCCGCCAGGCGGCACCGTTACCTGGCCAGTTCGCAAAGAGGGACAGCACGCCGTGACCCAGGACCTGAAAATTCAAGAGTTCGTGATGAAAGCCATTGAAGCCGAAGGCTGGGCCGCCCTTGTTGTCGACCCCTCGGTCAAACAGGAATGGCTGCAGATTTCTCAAGCCTATTACGAATTGGCCGAAACGATGGTGCGGAGTGTAACAAGACCTGCGCCTCTAGAGCGGCAAGCGCCTCCGCCGGCCTCGCAGCCTGCGCTGCAAAAATAGGCGCGCCATTGCGTTCTTTCCGCCGGAATGAGCTTTCAGACGCGGACCGCACTTGGAAGACGATCCGCTAGCGGGCCTAGTTGTTGCGCGTGGAAGCCGTCGAATCGGGCGATTGCGACCGCAACTCCCAAGAAAGGCCCTTGCTCGATTTGCTTTGGACGAACAAAGCCAAGTCGCGGTAGCTCTGGGCGATCCTGAGCCATGTGTTGCGCATGACGCTGTCGGTGGTTTCGGCCGCGTGTTGCTCGGCCTCTCTGGCCTTGGCCCAATAATCTTGTTTCGGATCAGCCGCTTCCATGTCGCTCCCCTTTGATATTGGGCAAACGCAGCTTTGGAAGAACCGTTCCCTCTTTTGTTAATCGGGACGTTTTTCCACAAGTCCTGGGCCTGGGTTTGCCAACAGCACACTTCCCGAATCATGTGGACAAGGCTCTAGACGAGCCCCGTAAAGCTTGTGCGGCAGGGCCGCAGGAATACTGTATCTAGTGACTGTATCGGTTGGGGGGTCGCTGGAGCCCACCCTGGCAGCCAGGAGCGAGAGCCATGACACAGGCAAATTGGTCGGACGACCGGGTTGAGCAGCTCAAGACTTTATGGACTGAAGGCCTGTCGGCCAGCCAGATCGCCCGTGCCCTGGGCGGCGTCACCCGCAATGCGGTGATCGGCAAGGTGCACCGGCTGGGCCTGGCGGGCCGCGCCAGCCCGTCGCGCAGCGACCGTCCGCGCCTGCCCATGGCGCCCAAGGCCCCCAGCGTGCGCAGCCACGTGCCGGCCGTCCCGGTGGTGGAGGAGGACCCTTTGCAGCTGGCGGATGGAAGCCACGCCACCGTCTTGACCATCAGCGACCGCATGTGCCGCTGGCCCATCGGCGATCCCGCCGCGTCGGAATTCCATTTCTGCGGCCACTCGCCCAAGCCGGGTTCGCCCTATTGCGAGGCGCATGCCCGCAAGGCCTATCAGCCCCAACAGGCGCGCCGCGAGGGCAAGGACGGCAAGGGACGGCTCGCAAGCTGACCCTGATCCTGACGTAATCCCGGCGTAGATTGCTTCTGCCAGTGAAGCCATAAGGAGCAATCTTGTCCGTCTTTGAGTTCAACGCGACCAGCCTTTCAGGCGAGCGTGTCTCGTTGGGCAAGTGGCACGGGCGCGTTCTCCTGATCGTCAACACCGCCAGCCAGTGCGGCTTCACCCCGCAATATGCCGGATTGCAGCGCCTGTACGAGCAGCTGGAGCCGCAAGGCTTCACCGTGCTTGGGTTTCCCTGCAACCAGTTCGGCGCCCAGGAGCCCGGCACCGAAGCCGAGATCGCCGTGTTCTGCCGGGAAAATTTCGGGCCCACCTTTCCCATGTTCGCCAAGGTCACGGTGAAGGGCCCCAAGGCCCATCCGCTCTATCGCTACCTGACGCACGAAAAGCCGGGAATTTTGGGGACCGAAGCGATCAAGTGGAATTTCACCAAATTCCTGGTCGACCGCAGCGGCAAGCCGGTGGCGCGCTACGCACCGCAGACGAAACCGGAAGAGCTGGAAAAGCCTATTCGGAAATTGCTTTAAGCAGCCGTCGTGGCACCGACATTGGCGGCGTCGAGTGAATATCCGGCCGAGCGCACCGTCCGAATCGGATCCGGCGCGCCCTCGATGTTCAAAGCCTTGCGCAGACGGCCGACATGCACGTCCACGGTGCGGGCCTCGACATAGACATCGCTGCCCCAGACCGCGTCCAACAGCTGCTCGCGGCTGAATACCCGGCCTGGATGCTGGATCAGATGGTCCAGCAGGCGGTATTCGGTGGGGCCCAGATGCACTTCCGTGCCGGCGCGGCGCACCCGATGGGCGGCGCGGTCCATTTCGATATCGCCCACACTGACCACGTCTTCCGCCAGGCTGGGACGGATGCGGCGCAACACGGCCCGCAACCGCGCCAGCAATTCGGTCATGGAGAAGGGCTTGGTGAGATAGTCGTCGGCACCGGTATCCAACCCGCGGATGCGGTCGCTTTCCTCGCCGCGGGCGGTGAGCATGATGATGGGGACGTTGCGGGTCTCCTGCCTGCCACGCAGCCGGCGGCAGACTTCGATGCCCGACAGCTGCGGCAGCATCCAGTCCAGCACCACCAGATCGGGCTGTTCCTCGGCGGCGATCAGCAGCGCTTCCTCGCCGTCGCGGGCTTCCAGCACCCGGTAACCCTCGCGCTCCAGATTGTAACGCAACAGGGTCACCAAAGCGCTTTCGTCTTCGGCAACCAGAACGGTGGGTTTGCTCATGCGTGTGTCTCGTAGGGAACCGATGTTTCGCTGGTGGTGTCCGCCTTGGGGCGGTTCGCAGTCAGGTGGCCGGCGCGCACCATGTGGTACACGACCTCGGCGATGTTGGTGCAATGGTCGCCGCAGCGCTCGATATTCTTGGCGACGAACAACAGGTGGGTGCACAAGCCGATGGTGCGCGGATCTTCCATCATATAGGTGAGAAGTTCGCGGAACAGGCTGTTATAGATTTCGTCGATCTCGCCGTCGCGATTCCACACCGCCTCGGCTTCCTCGGCATTGCGGCTGGTGAAGGCGTCGAGCACTTCTTTCAACTGGTTCTGCGCCGCCTTGCCCATGCGGGCCAGGCTCTGGGTCAGACGGATGGGCGGCTCGCGATTGAGCACCAAGGCGCGCTTGGCGATGTTCTTGGCGAGATCGCCGATGCGTTCCAGTTCGCCCGCCGTCTTGATCGCGGCCAGGGTCTCGCGCAAATCCACCGCCATGGGCTGGCGCAAAGCCAGCAACTTCAAGGCGCGGTCCTCGATCTCCTGCTGCACTTCATCGATGCGGTTATCGCCGCCGACGGCGCGTTCCGCCGCCACGCTGTCGCGCCGCGCGATGGCTTCGATGGCCGCGGCGAACTGCGCCTCCGCAAGGCCGCCCATCTGCGCCACCAGCGCGGACAAGGCTTCCAGCTGTTCCCCGAAGGACTTGACGGTATGTTCTGTCATCGCACGGTTTTTCCCATCAAGGGCCCAGTCTGCGTGCCCGGCTTAAGCGGTTCACGCCACTCCTATGCGACTGTTTTATAACATTTCCGTGACAGGCTCGGGCATGGCCGACTTTGCCGCCATTTCCGGGCGGGCGGCGGGCAAAAAGACGCTGAATGTGCTGCCCTCTCCCGGCTTGCTCTCGATAGCCAGCCGGCCCTGGTGGCGGCTGATTATGTGCTTGACGATGGCCAGGCCCAACCCCGTCCCCCCCTTTTCCCGGCTGCGCTTCACGTCCACCCGGTAGAAACGTTCGGTCAGCCGGGGGATGGCGTTGGGTGCGATGCCCTCGCCGTCATCACGGATGGCGGCGACAACCTGGCCCTCGGCAGAGCCGATGGCGATCTCGACCTTGCCCTTTTCCCGGCCGTATTTGATGGCGTTGTGGACGAGGTTCTGGAACAGCTGGACCAGCTCATCATGATCCCCGGTCACTTGCGGCACATCGGGGTCCGCCTTCACCGTGACACTGATGCCGTCCTGCGCCGCCAGCGGCTTGAGCGCGGCGACGGCCTGGCGCACCACGCTTTCAACGCCAATGCGGCCTTCAGGGCGGACATGCTCGTTCATCTCGATCCGGCTGAGCGACAGCAGGTCGTCGATCAGGCGGCGCATGCGCGCAGCCTCGATGGCCATAATGTCCAGGAACTGGTCGCGGGCCACCTCATCCTCGCGGGCATGGCCGCGCAAGGTTTCGATAAAGCCGGTCACCGCCGCAAGCGGCGTGCGCAATTCATGGCTGGCATTGGCGATGAAGTCGGCGCGCAATTGTTCGCTGCGCTTGACCATAGTGAGATCGTGCAGCAGCAGCGCCGTCACCGACGGCGACAGGCTGATGCGCGCGGCATAGGCCTGGTAATGGCGTTCGATGGGCACCGGCAGGCTGAAGGGCACATTGGTGGCAAAGCCGCGGCGGGCTTCGGCGATCGCCCCCAGCACATGGGGATTGCGCAGAACCTGGGAGGCGCGCTTGCGGTCCAGGCCGGGCCCCAGCACGTCGCGCATCGAGCGGTTGACGAACAGCACGCGCTCGTCATCGTCCAGCAGCATCACGGGAATGGGCAACTGGTCCATCAGCACCCGCGTCAGAGGGGGCAGCGCGGCCAGCGGATCGTCGCTCGCAGGTTCGGGAGCCCGAAGAATGGGTTCCTGGAAAGAGACGAATCGGGAAATCAGGCCCGCCGCCAGGCCCGTGGCCACCAAAGCCCAGAACAGGCCGGGGCCTGCGATCAGCACCACCGCCCCGCCGGCAATTGCGCCGACGATCAGAGGCCAGGCCAGGGCGCTCAACCGCGCATACGATTCCCGCATCTCCCCATCATAGCGCCGAATGCGACGATTCGATAACGCGGCGAATGGCTTACCACGACCCTCACCTCGGTCCCGAGCCCCGGATCGGTCGAGGATGAGGTGATTGGAGAGGTTCTCGCGCGGACAAGGGGTGGCCGGAATGCAACAGCGCGTTCCGTTTGCGGCGACGGGCCTGATTTTGCATAGTATTTCAAGCCAATAGGGCTGGAGTTGACGCAGGTAACGCGGGCAGAAATCGAATCTGCACCGAGGGGGCCGATATTCATGAGTCAGGTGATTCTCGCCGAGGATGAGTCTCAGCTGCGCCGGCTGATCACCTCCATGCTGTCCGACCGGGGGGTCAGCGTGACCGAGGCGGCGGACGGGGCCCAGGCCTTGCAATGCCTGAAGGACGATCCCGGGGCTGCCCTGCTCTTGTCCGACATCGTGATGCCCAACATGAACGGCTATGAGCTGGTCGAGGCTTCGCTCAAGCTGCGGCCCGAATTGAAGATCCTGATGATGACCGCCTATGCCGCCGAGCGTCCGCCGCCGGCGGCGCTGAAGGCGCGCGAGATCCGCACCTTGATCAAGCCCTTCGACCCCGACCGGATGTGCGATCTGGTGGTGGACATGCTGGCGCGACCGTAGGCCAAGGGATTCCCAAACAAGAAATTCAACAGCTTGTCATGGCCCGCAAATGCGGGCCATCCAGATGACGCCAGCGTTTCACTTTAAGAATGGTCGCGAACCCCTCTGGATGGCCCACATGGAGTTTACACTCCGGCCGCGCTTCGCGCGGACCGGGGTGGTGGGCCATGACAGATTGACTGGAATTCGTAAGAGGTTAGCCCAAAAAAAATCAATCGGGTGTGCCGCGGCCGCGCTTGATTTCGGCGCGACGCTTTTTGTTGTCCAGCCGCTTTTGCCTGCTGGCCTTGGGCACTTTGGTGGCGCGGCGCGGCTTTTTGGGCGTCGCCGCCCGGCGCAATATTTCCACCAGCCGGGCGCGCGCATCGGCGCGGTTTCGTTCCTGTTCGCGAAACCGCTGGGCGGTGATGACCAGCACGCCGTCCCTGGTCAGCCCGCCCCCCAGCAGCAGCGCCGAACGCGCCAATTCGGTCAGGCTGGGCGAATGGCGCACGTCAAAGCGCAGCTGGACCGCGCTCGCCACCTTGTTCACATTCTGCCCGCCGGGGCCGGAACTGCGGATGAAGCGTTCCACCAGCTCGTCGTCGGGAATGACGATGCGCGGCGTGACCTGCAAACTCATGCCGAAATCTCCGTGTCGAAGATCTTGCGCAGCCCCGTCTTCACCAGCTTGCCTCCGTCATTGCGCGGCAATGCCGCCCGCGAAACATGGACCTTGACCGGCACCTTGAACGCCGCCAGCCGCTGCGCGGCGAAATCTTGCAACGTCTTTTCGCTGAGCGCCATGCCTGGCCGCAGCCAGACCAGGGCGGCCGGCACTTCGCCCAACACGGGATGCGGCAGGCCGACCAGGGCCGCATCCGCCACCGCCGGATGCTGGACCAGGACATGTTCGACTTCGGGGCAATAGATGTTCTCGCCGCCCCGGATCAGCATGTCCTGCGCCCGGTCCAGGATGGTGCAAAAGCCTTCCTCATCCAGCAGGGCGATATCGCCCGTCTTGACCCAGCCATGCTGGAAAATCTCCGCCGTGGCGTCAGGGCGATTCCAATAGCCCTTCACCACATTGGGCCCGAAAGCCCATAGCTCGCCTGCCATGCCGGGCGGCTGCTCGATACCGTTCTTCATGATCTTGATCCGGCTGACTGGCAAAGCGGGGCCGCAACTGGTTGGACGCCGGAGATAATCTTCGCCGGAATGGCTGGTGCAGGTGGCCGAGGTCTCGGTCATGCCCCAGCCCTGTCCCGGCATGGCGCCGAAGCGCGTTCGAATCGCTTCCGGCAAAGAGGCGGGCGATGGCGCGCCGCCATAAGTGACAAGCTGCAGGGACGACAGGTCCTGGTCGCAGGCTGCTTCCAGCAGCGATAGCGCCACCGCGGGCACGCCGCCCGTGACGGTCACTTTTTCGCGCGCAATCAGGGCCAAGGCTTCGCGCGGCTCGAACTTGCGAATCAGCACCAGCTTGCCGCCCGCCGCCATGTTGGGCAGCAGGACTGACAGGCTGCCGATAACATGAAAGAAGGGTACCGCGAGCAAAGTCGTTCTTTGCCCTTTCGCGATTTCGCTTCCCCAACGCAGCGCGTTGCGCGCATTCGAGAAGGGCATGGCGAAAATGTTGGTGGTCAGCGAACGATGGGTGCCCAGCGCGCCCTTGGTCGCGCCGGTGGTGCCGGAGGTATAGAAAATCGTGGCATCATCTTCCGGCGAGAGTGTCACGGCCGGCATCGGACGATCTGGCAGGTCCTGCCATTGGCTTGAGACGCCGATCACCTCTTCCAACTGCGTTGCGCCCGGCGGCGGATTGCCGGCGCGGCTGACAAAGATTTGTTCGGCGAAGATTTGTTCGGCGACAGGATACTTGATGCGCGCCAGGCTTTCCGGATCGGCGAACAGAAACCGCGCGCCGCTGTCGCGCAGCGCGAATTCCAGTTCCGGTCCGCTCCACCAGGCATTAAGCGGCACGGCAATCGCGCCTGCCAGCAGCGCGCCCATGAACACCACCGGCCATTCGGGCAGGTTGCGCATTGCCAGCGCCACGCGATCGCCCTTTGCGATTCCCCGCGTCGCGAGCAAGCGGGCAACCACGAGACTGGCGCGGGCAAATCCCTCATAGCTGATCCTTTCGTCCTGATAGACCAGGAACTCGCACCCGCCATGACGCCTTGCCCGCGCAAAGGCTTCCGCCGCCGTGGCCGGCGCATGTTTCCACACCAGCATGGGCACACCGCGCACCGTTATTTCGGTGGTTTCGAAGGCCGCGCCCGGCGCGGTCAGCCGGGCGTGCGCCTCGGCAAGCGAAAGCGCGGGCCGGTTTTTATGCCTGTCATTCATATCCAGTCTTAGTATAACCCCGGGCATGACCGTGCCAGCCGGATTTTCCGAAGAAAGACTTGCGCGCATCCCGCGCTTCCTGCAGGACCAGGTGGACCAGGGCCAATTGCCGGGCGCGCTGACTCTGATCTGGCGGCGTGGCCGGATCGCGCATGCAAGCCTGGTTGGCCAGATGGACTTGAGCCGCGCCACGCCCATGCGCGCGGATGCCATCTTCCGCCTCTATTCCATGACCAAGCCCGTCACGGTGGTGGCGCTGCTGATGATGATGGAAGAAGGCCGCATCGCGTTGGACGATTCCGTAGCCCGCTTCATTCCCGGCTTCGCACGCCTGAAGGTCCGCACCGGCGAGACGCCGCCGCGCGCCATGACCGTGCTGGATCTTTTGCGCCATACCGCCGGCTTCACCTATGGCTTCCACAACCGCACGCCGATCGACGCCGCCTACCGGCGGCTGCGCATTGCGGAGTTCGATACCGAGGGCGGTCTTGCCGCCATGATCGCCCAGCTGGAGTCCCTGCCGCTGGAATATGCGCCGGGCGATGCCTGGATCTATTCCGTGGCCATCGATGTCGCGGGTTATCTGGTCGAGCGCGTCTCCGGCCAGTCCTTCGCTTCTTTTGTGCGCGAAAAAATCCTGCATCCGTTGCAGATGGCCGATACCGATTTCCTGGTGCCTGAGGAGAAGCGCCAACGGTTCGCGGCCTGCTATGCGCTCAAGGACGGCAAGCTCGACCTGTTCGACGATCCCGCACAGTCTCCCTGGTTCGCGGCGCCCAAGCTGGAATCCGGTGGCGGCGGCCTGGCCGGCACAGCGGACGACTATCTGCGCTTTTGCCGGATGCTGCTGAACAATGGCGAACTGGACGGCGCGCGCCTCCTGTCGCCCAAGACCGTCGCGCTGATGACCAGCAACCACCTGCCAGGCGGAAAAGAGATCGCCGACCTGTCGCCGGTTTCCGATGCCTTCAATGAAAGCGGCTATCGCGGCATTGGCTTTGGCCTGGGGGTGGCCGTGACTTTGGACCCTGTGCGGGTCGGCATTCCCGGCACGGCTGGAGAATTCGCCTGGGGCGGCATGGCCTCGACCGCGTTTTTCGTGGATCCCCAGGAAGACATGGCGGTGGTATTCATGACCCAGGTGATCACCGACACGGCGCGCCGGGTGCGGTGGCGCCGCGACCTGCGCAGCCTGGTCTATGGTGCGATGACGGATGCTTGAGACTTTGGCCCTGGACAGTTGGACAGGCCCCTATGAGCCGGGCCAGAAGGCGCGCGCTTTGTCGGCGCTGGAATGCGGCGCAGTGCTGTTTTTCCCCAAACTGGCCTTCCCGCTGTCGGAGGCCGAAAAGCAATTCCTGGATGCCGGCGTTTCCGACGGCAAGGCCAAGAATATTTCCCTGGATCACACCACCGGCAAATTGCAGGCAAGCTCGCTGACCGGCGACAAGGCCGCCGCGCTGGCGGCGATGATTGAGCGCTTCGGCAGCCAGGCCACGCAGCTGGTGCACGAGCTCTTGCCCTATCGCAATGTCGAGCGCGCGCGCACCTCCTTCCGGCCGGTCGAAGTGAAAGGTCGGCACTATTCCAAGATCAGCGACGACCGGCTGCTGCACATCGATGCCTTTCCGTCGCGGCCCATGCGCGGCCGCCGCATCCTGCGCTTCTTCGCCAATGTGGCGCCCGCCTCGTCACGCCATTGGCATGTCGGCCAGCCTTTCGAGGATTTCGCCCGCGCCTTCCTGCCCAAAGTGGGACCGCATCTGCCCGGCAAGTCGTGGCTGTACGAAAAACTGGGCGTCACGCATGGCCGCCGCAGCCGCTATGACGAGTTGATGCTGTCCTTGCACGATGCCGGCAAGCTGGATTCCGGTTTTCAACAAAACAGCCCGCACCAGGCCGTCACCTTTCCGCCGGGCTGCTGCTGGCTGGTCTTTACCGATCAGGTGTTGCATGCCGCTCTGGGCGGGGAATTCGCCCTGGAGCAGACCTTCCACCTGGATGTCAGCGAGATGGCAGCGCCGGAACGCGCGCCGATCAAAGTGCTGGAACGGCTTCGGGGCGAGAGGCTGGCCTAGGCAGGCCAGCCGGCCTTCAGCTCGACCGCGCCCTCCAGGGGCGTGACGGCAAGCGCGGTATTGGCCGAGCGCGACAGCTTGTGGGTGAGGAAAGGCTGGACATGGCGCGCATCCACATTCAGCGCCTCGCCCTTCAACGCCTGGGCGACTTCCTCGGTCACCCGGGCATTGGTTCCCTGGGCGCGAATAAAGAATGATGGCGCCAGGGAGTCCGAGCCGCTCTCCACCGTCACCACACCGCCGCGCGGCAGACAGTCTGCCGCCAGCAGGGTGGCGTTCATCAGCAGCTTGGCCCAGTCCTTGGCCCAATAGAGACGCTGCGCATTCCAGACCAGCTGGATCTTGCCGCCCTTGAGCAGCTCGCCCGTCAGCCGGCCAATCTCGCCCAAATCCAGCTCCGCCCCGGCCGAACCGGCGGCACCGAAGGCGATGCGCATGAATTGGATGCGGGCGAGCGCCTGGTCGGCGCTCATGGTCACCAGCTTTATGGCGTCGGCGCGCATGGTGGGATCGCGCTCGTCCTCGAGCACCTCCATCCCGTTGACCACGGCGCCCAAAGGCCCGACAAGGTCATGGCACACACGGCTGACCAGCAAAGCGGCGAATTCGATCTCTGTCATGGGAGAACCCAATGCAGCCTGACTGGTTAGAAATCGGTTAACGGGCTGGTGGGTCTTAAGGAATTCTTAATATGAAGGCAACGCTTTCGCCCCGGCTTGAAACCCTGGTCCGCATCGCGCAAGCCGCGGGAGAGGTGGTGATGCGCCATTATGAAGCCGGATGCGACGCCCGCGTGAAACCGGATCGTTCGCCGGTCACCGACGCCGATGAAGAGGCCGAAAAGCTGATCCTCGCCCGGCTGGCTGCGGCTTTTCCCGCTGTGCCGGTGGTGGCGGAAGAGGAAGCCGCGGCGGGGCGCATTTCCACCGTCGGAACGCGCTTCTTCCTGGTGGACCCGGTGGACGGAACCAAGGAATTCGTCAAGCGCGGCGGCGAGTTCACGGTCAATATCGGGGAGATCGTGAATGGCGAGCCCGCCAGCGGCGTGGTGCTGGCCCCGGCCATCGGCCGACTGTTCGTGGGCGCGGCCGGCGAAGGGGCTTATGAACTTTCCCAGGACGTGATGCGCGACATTGCCTGCCGCGCGCCGGCCGCGGACGGTATGGTGGCGGTGTCGAGCCGCTCGCATCCCGACGCCAGGACCGATGAACTGCTCAAGACCCTGCCCATCAAGGGCCACACCAATGCCGGATCATCCCTGAAATTCTGCCTGGTGGCGGCAGGAGAGGCCGACATCTATCCCCGCGCGGGCGAAACCATGGAATGGGACACGGCCGCCGGCCATGCCGTGCTGCGGGCCGCCGGCGGAACCGTCACCAATTGGGACGGCACGCCATTCCTGTATGGCAAGCCTGGCTTTCGCAATGGGCCGTTCATCGCGCGCGGTCGCATCTAACATTCGATCAGTGCCGCTACTGATCCATATCGTGGCGGGATGAGTAGAAGACCAGCGCCATCAAACCGGCGCCGAGCCCGATGGTGACCACGATCCCCAGCACCAGGAACAGCCAGCCCCAGCCGCTCATATGCACCCCGGCCATGGAGGTCCAGACCTTGACTGCATACCAGAGCGAGACAAAGAAAAACGCCACCAGGATCGCCAGCGCGATCCAGCCGGCGGCGGACAGCCGCGTATTCCCGTCTTTTTCGGGGGCGTTCATCTGCAAAATCCGATCCTAGACGCATTTCCCCTGCAAAAAAGCCCCAATCGGCGTAAAGATTCCAGGCGGTTGATTCGTTTCCCAAGAGACAGGGGAAACGCCCCAAGAAGGGATGTCGCGAAATGGATCGCAAGAAATTTATCTCCGGCCTGGTGGCACTTGGGACGGTTCCGGCGGCCACGGGCTCGCTGCTCAACATTCTTCCCGCCAATGCCGCGGAAGACACCGCTCACGACCTCAAATACACCGCCAACGAGATCACGCAGGCGGGGTCGGATTTCTTCGGCATCACCACCGAAGCCATGGCCAAGGCCGTACAGCGCATCTTCGGTGACCTGGGCGAGCCGGACGCTTACATCAAGGGTGAGGAAGGCTCGGGCGCCTTTGTGGTGGGTTTGCGGTATGGCTCGGGCTGGCTGATCCGCAAGACTCGCGAACCCAAGCGGGTGTATTGGAAGGGCCCCTCGGTCGGCTTCGACGTCGGCGCGGACGCCTCCAAATGCTTCACCCTGATCTACAACCTGCGGGAAGACCGCCGCCTGTTCCAACGCATGCCCGGCGTGGAAGGCAGCTTCTACCTGGTGGCGGGACTGGGCGTGAACTATCAGCGCAGCGGCGGCGTGACCTTGGCGCCCATCCGCAATGGCGTTGGCCTGCGCGCGGGCGTGAATGCGCATTACCAAGTCTACTCTGATCGCCGAGACTGGTTTCCGCTCTAGCCGCGACATTGAGCGGTTGTTATCGAATTGATGCGCCGTTCCCCTCTCCCCTTGTGGGAGAGGACGCAAAATCTTGCACTTAGCGGAGCGCATGCGGAGCTAAGTGCTTAGATTTTGCTGGTGAGGGGTGCGTCCTTCGCTCCGCTCACCCCTCACCCGAAAAATCAATGGGTTGAGCGTCGCTGCCGCGCCGCTAACCCAATGATTTTTCGCCCTCTCCCACAAGGGGAGAGGAAATGCGCGCCAGCTAAGCTGGTGCTTGCTCAGCTTTCGGGTCTACGTGTCCGCCCACTGCCGGCAGATACAGCAGCAGCATCGCCGCCACATAGGTGGACGAGAACGTCCCCACCACAATCCCGAACAGGATGGCGATGCTGAAGTTCAGAAGCACCGCGCCGCCGAACAGAAGCGGGATGACCGACAAAGCGGTCGCCGCCGACACCAGGGTGGTGCGGGTGGCGATCTGGTTGGTCGACAGGTTGATCATGTCGACCAGCGACATGCGCTTGTATTTGCGCCGGTTCTCGCGCAGGCGGTCGAACACCACCACCGTGTCGTTGATCGAATAGCCCGCCAGCAGCAGCAGCGCCGCCACCGTGTTGATGTTGAAGTCGATGGCATAGCCGATCCAGCTGAGGAAGGAATAAAAGCCCGCGGTGACGAACACGTCATGGCCGGTAGCGATAAGGGCGCCCACGCCATACTGCCACTCGAACCGCACCGCGACATAGATCGAGATCATCGCCACCGCCAGGATGGTGGCGAGGATGCCGTCGTTCAAAAGCTCGTTCGAGACTTTGGGTCCCACCACTTCGGTGCGGCGATATTGATAGGCCGGTCCCAGCTTGGCCTTGATCTCGCGCGTCACCGCCTGGCCGGCATCATTCTGGTCGATGCCCTTTTCCGCCGAGCGGGGCTGGATGCGGATCATCACGCAGCTGTTGACCGGCCGCTCGCATTCGCCGCCGCCGAAATATTGCAGCTGGGATTCGGGAAAGCCCAGGCTGTTCACCTCCTGGCGCATCTTGCCGATATCGATCACCTGGGCCGATTTCACTTCCATCAGCACGCCGCCCGTGAAATCGATGCCCAGGCTGAAGCCGTGCAGCCAGATGGACAGGATGGAAATCACCACCAGCAGCCCGTCCAGGCCGAAGGCCCAGAAGCGGTATTTGACGAAGTCGACATTGGTGGTCTCGGGGATGAACCGCAGCAGCGGCATGGGCATGGGGCCTTTTCAAAAAGCCGGGCGAACCTACAGGGCCGGGGAGCCCCAAACAAGCCATTCTCACCCTGTCCCAAGCGTCCGTTTCTGCTAGAGTTTCCCGCAGCGAAATCAGAAAACACCCCCTGGACGGACCATGACCAAGCGCCCGATTTGCGTCGCCATGCTGGCCACGCCCCTGTTGACCTTTCCGGTCCTGGCTCAAATGCCCGCGCCGGTGATCGACAATGAGCGGGTCACGGTACACGACATCCAGCTGGAACAAGGCAAGGCCGCGCCCGTCCTCTCCCATGCCGGCGATTATGTGGTGTTGTATGTCAAAGGCGGCGCCATCCGTTCCGCCAATGGCAAGACGGCCACGCATGCCGATGGCAGCGCTTTTTTCGGCCATGGCGGCACGAGCAGCGACACCGCCACCGCCGGCACCGCCCATGAACTCATCGTCGACTTGAAGGACGCGCCCTCCAAGACGGTGCCGAACACCACCGGCCTGCCGCCCGCCTTCCCGCGGCCGGGCTCCAAGAAAGTGTTCGAGAACGACAAGGTGCGGGTGTGGAATTATGCCTGGCAGCCGGGCAAGCCGACGCCCATGCACTTCCACAATACCGAAGTGGTGGTGACCTATCTGGGCGATGGCGATGTCGCTTCCACCACGCCGGACGGCAAGAAGACCATCAACCACCACAATCCCGGCGACATCGTCTTCAATGTCGCCAACCGCAGCCACTCCGAAGAGCTGGTCAAGGGCCAACAGTCCGGCATCATGATGGAATTGAAATAACCAAAGGGGCGTTAGGCGTGAGCCGGACCGCCCCTCAATAAAGGGAGACGTTCATGATCAAGAAGCTGCTATTGGCGTCCGTCATCCTGGGCGCCTCCATTCCCGCCTTCGGCGCCGCCACATTGGATCCCACCCATGCCATCGGGCTGACGCCCGACCAGATCCAATGGAAGAAAGGCGAAGCCAGCGACACCGCCTGGCCGATCGGCGATCCCACCAAGCCGGGCCTCTGCCTGGAATTGATCAAATGGCATCCCAACCATTTCAGCCATCCGCATTATCACAGCCATGCCCGCTATGCGGTGGTGATCGACGGCACCTGGTGGGTTTCCACCAGCAATGTCTATGACCCCGAGCACAATACCCTGCCCTTCCCGAAGGGCTCGGTGCTGACCGACCTGGTGAAGGGCGTGCATTATGACGGCGCCAAGCCCGAGACCGGCGACGGCACCGTGGCCATCTTCATGGACTGCCCGCTGGACGGCACGCCTGCCGAGGTCAAACCCTGATTGCCCCTCCGGCCTACGCATCGCAAGCGATGCTACGGCCACCTCCCCCTATGCAAGCGCGCTCACGCGCGCGCGGGGGGAGGTAGCGGTCTACTCAACGAATAAGTAATGGCGGCGGAGACGATCAGCGCCGCCGCCATCATCACATAGGACGCGCCGGGTGAGCCCGTGATCGCGTTCAGCCGCCCCACGCCATAGGCGCCGACAAAGGATCCCAGCGCCCCCATGCTATTGATCAAGGCGATGGCGCCGCCGGCGACATTGCGCGGCAGGCTTTCCGCCAGAAACGCGAAATAGGGACCATAGGGCGCGTACATCATGGCGCCGGCGATCACCAGCAGCACGAAGCTGGCCCAGAAATTCGTCCCCCCCAACAGGTAGGAGGCATAAAAGGCGGCCGCCGCGATCACAAAACAGGGCCAGACCAGGGCCATGCGCCGCCGTGAAAAGTCCGACCAGGCGGCGATCGATACTTCGGCGATCACCGCCACAAGGTAAGGCGCCGCCGAGAGAAAACCGAGCTCGACCATCCCCATGTCGCGAGTCTTGAGGATGGAGGGGAGCCAGATCACAAAACCATAGACGCCGATGCTCCACAGGAAATATTGCGCGGACAAGGCGATCACAAGCGGACTCTTGAAAGCGGCAGCATAGTTGCGCAGCGGCGGAATGCCCTTCTGCTCCTCGGCCAGCTTGGCGTCCAACGCCTCCTGGTCGGCGCGCGGCATCCAGGCCGCCTCGCGCGGATGGTCCGCCACCTGCCACCACCAGACAAAGGCCCATAACACGGGCGGCAGGCCCTCGATAATGAACATCCAGCGCCAGCCCGCCGCCTGCACCAGATAGCCCGACAGCAACGACATCCACAGCATGGTGGCCGGGTTGCCCAGGACCAGAAGCGCGTTGGCGCGGGCCCGTTCGGCGCTCGTGTACCAGCGCGACTGCAGGATCAGCATGGCGGGCAGGACGGCGCTTTCCACAACCCCCAGGAAGAAGCGGTCGATGTAAAGCAAGGTGAGGTTGCTGATCAGGCCGGTTGCGCTGGCCAGCAGTCCCCAGCCGATCAGGCCGAAAAAGATCAGCCGCTTGGCGCTGTATTTCTGGGCATAGATGGCGCCGGGAATCTGGAACAGGAAATAGCCCAGGAAAAACAGCGAGCCCAGCAACGAATTCTCGGCCGCCGAGATGTGGAGGTCGGTGGCCATGCCGGCCGCGGCACCAAAGCTGAAATTGGCGCGGTCGAGATAGGACAGGCTGTAGCTGACGAAGATGACCGGCAGCAGCACGGTCCAGCGGCGGTTCAAACTTGTCCCCATCCCGGTTGCGGCCTTTTTCGGCCTGTTCTAGCCTCCCCCGGCACAAGAAAACCGGGGAACGCCATGCACAAGACCATGCACGCCGCCATTCTGTCCACCCTGCTGACCGCGGCCGGCGCGCTGCCCGCTATCGCCGCCGCCGACACCAAGGTGCTGGATCATCACGTCGCAAACATGAAGGCCGGAAACTTGGAGCAGGTGTTGTCGGACTACGCCCCTTATTCCGTGGTCGTGGTGCCCGCCGGCATGGTCACGCCCGATGGGGTGTTCGTGGGCTCGGAGACCCGCACCCTGTTCCGCTTCCTGACCAACAAGGACAACCTGCCGGGCAACAAGACCATGCAGACGCGCTACCAGAATGTCGGCCCCGACACCTCGATCATGCATTGGGTGCAATATAAGGGCACGCCCAAGGAAATTTCCGGTTATGACGTCTTCGTCACCCGCGACGGCAAGATCGTGTTCCAGACCGTGATCGTGAACGCCGCCAAAAAGTAGCGAGCCGCGCGCCGCCTTGGCGCGAACAATCATTTGTTATCGCGCAACGCATTTGCGTGAAACGCAAATTGTTCGCACGTGTCACGCACGCCATGCGCCCTTGTGATAGGATCGGCGACGCCGCGATATGCGACCGAAGGGAAAGGGGGTTCTTCACCGCCACGAGGTCCTTCATCATGTGCGACTATTCCTTGGAATCCGTTGCCCGTCGCGACGCGATTGCCGGCGATCAATTGAAAACGGCCCGGATCGGCATTCACGCCACCGTCGGCCTGATCGCGCCGAACGATCCCTCCATGGCCGTTTGCCTCAAGCCGGGCACCAGGCTGATCGTGTCGGCGATCCCCTCCGACCTTCAGCGTCGCTGGGGCGTGGGCGAAGTGGTGGCCGGGACATTTTCCAAGGGCAACCAGCCCCAGGGGCTGCTGGGATTCTTCCGTTTCAGCAGTTTTCGCGACGGCATCGTCTTCGACGGCACCGGGGCCCGCTTTGCATTGTTCCAGGAATTCCCCCTGGGCCTGGAAATCTCGGTCGAAGTGATCCCCGGCGAGGGAGCCGGCCATGACGCGATGCGCCGCACGGCCCGCTATCCCGCCTGGACCTGAACCGAGCGACGTCTTTTGCGCCCCGAACCCCAGCCGGTTCGGGGCCGGTTTTGCGGCCTGGCGGCCCGCCGGGGCCATAGCCCCGCGCGCGCCGCTTCAAGCCACAGGCGATTCCTATTAGAATGGCCAGGAATAAGCGGATGGCCTTGATCGTCATGCAGTAGCGGGCAGCAAACTCGATAGGAGGTCGCCATGAAAAAGATTGCGCTTCACCACTTGACGCTTGCTTCAATCCTTTCGCTCTCGGCGGCGGCGGCCGGCCCGGCTTTCGCCCAGCAGGCCCCCCAGAAATGGGTGCCGACCCGGGAGTCGATCACCATTTCGGCTTCGCCCACCAGGAACTACCGGATCGTCCTGTCGGCGTCCCATCTGGGCCAGGCTTTTGTCGTCTCGGCTTCCATGCCGGTCCCCTATTCCGACCTGAACCTGACCAGGGACCCGGATGCCGAAGAACTGGGCCGGCGCATTCATGTCGCCGCACGCCTGGTCTGCCAGCAGCTGGACCAGAAATATCCGCCGATGCAGTTTCCCATCCTGGACGGCTTCAATTGCGAGCATGATGCGGCCGTCGAAGGCATGTCGCGCGCCGATCTCGTCATCGCCAGCGCGAGGAAATAACAGGCAGGGGGATCGGTGAGACTGATTGCTGTTGCCGCGATTTCGGCAGCCGGAATGCTGGCGGGATGCCAGACGCGGCTGACCCTGGAAGAAGCCCAGGCGCGTTGCACCCAGCAAGGCGGCTTGCTGGTGATCATTCACTCGCAGAAAATCTCCAAGGCCGGCGCGGTCGGCCCCGACGAACCGAGTCCCGGCGACTGCATTTCGCCCAACAAATTCGATGTTCCTCCGCCCGCGCCCGCCAAGCCGCCGGCAAATTGACGGCCGCCCGGTGCGCGCTGCCGCCCCCGATTTCGCCGCTGGCATGCTGGCGATTGCGCTGTGTCTATTCCCGGCCTTCGCGTCCCTCGCCCAAGGCGCGAGTCCCGAAGCCGCCGCCCGGCAATGGCTGTCCTATATCGATGGCGCCGACTATGCCAAGGGCTGGGGCCGGGCCGGCGAGCCGTTCAAGGCGCGCAACAACGCCGCGCTTTTGCAAGCCAGGATCGCGCCGGTGCGCGAACCGCTGGGCGCCGTCCTTGAGCGCCGGCTGTCGATGGTGACCTTGGCGGAGTCCGCACCGGGCCTGCCGCCGGGAAAGTATGCGGCGGTGCAATTTCATTCCCGCTTTGCCGGCAAAAGTGAAAGTGCGGAAACGGTCTGGCTGGACCTGGAAAAGGATCGCTGGATGGTGATCGGCTATTTCCTGGGCGACGGCGGCGAGATCAAGGCCGGCGGCAGCAACTGCACGCATGACGAACAGGTTCGGGCGCGGATCGCGCGCATGAACGGCTATACGCGAGGGCCCAATTGCAACCGGCCCGAATGAAGCGGGTGCATCAGGGAGGCGAACTCCCTGCGGTGGTTTCCAAAGCGGTGGCGGGACGCGCCAATTGGATGCTGGTATGGGGCAGATACCAATTGCCCTTGGCGTCCTTGCAGGCCAAGCCGGGATAGCGCTTCACGGCGCCACCGCCGCGCAATTCGAAATGCCGGCATGCCGGCCCGGCCCCGGCCAAGCTGGCCTCGCGAGGCGAAAGGGCCGGAGAGACAAGGATTTCGAACTGTTGATCCACACCGGTGCTCGACCATTGGACCGGGGCGCTCCCGCTGTCATCCAGCGCATGGGTGGTCGCCCAGTCCAGCCCGGCCCGGGCGGCGGGCGGCCAGGCGCGCGTGGAAGGACGCACCGCCACAATGGCGCGGCTGCCGTCCTGGTCCCATTGCACGACACGCTGGCGAGAGTCGCTATCGACCGAACCGTCGCTGTAAAGAATACTGTCGCCGGCCGCGACGGTGACCGTCATGGATTTGGGCAATTGCGCCACCTGGCTGGCGAGCATCTTCGCCAAGGCAAAGGTCAGCCTGCCGTCTTCCGCCAGGCCGTGATCCTTTTGGAAGGCCAAGATGGCGCGACGCGTGGATCGCCCATTCCGTCCATCGGCTTTTCCGCTGTTGTAGCCCAGCTCGCTGAGCGCCTGTTGAGCGGCCAGGATCGTTCGTTGATCCGTGATCAGGCCCGGCGCGGGCGGCGGCACGGGTACGGACACGGGCCTCTGGACCGCCACAGCCGGCGGCGCGGGGGCGGATGCGACGGCCGGGGTTGGGACTGGGGCATGGTGCGAGCAGGACGCAGCTCCCAGGACTGACGCCAATAGACCGGCCAAGGCAACGGCACGCCGGATCATGCGACCTCCAGGGTTTTGGCCATGCGACCGGCCGGGAAACGCAGGGCTACCCTGGTCCCCTCACCCGGTTTGGAATCGATTTCGACCGTGGCGTCATGCTGGCACGCGGCCCGACGGACATAGGTCAGGCCGAGGCCGACGCCCTCATGCTTGCGGGCCAGATAGGCATCCTGTTGGGAAAAGAAATCCATGATGCCGTCCGCCGACTCGATACCGGGACCGGTGTCGGACACTTCGATCACCAACTCCCCCCGGTCGCGCCAGGCGGAGATCAAGGCCCGGTCGCCTGGGGCGCTGAACTTCACCGCATTGGAAAGCAGGTGGAACAGCGCCCGCTGCAATCGCCTGCTGTCACCGTCCAGCAGCGGCAAAGCGGAATCCAGCGCGCTGTCCAAAGTCACACCCGCTTTGTCGGCGAGAGGCTGGACCTTGGCCATCACGGCCTCGACAAGGTCATGGACACAGACCTGTTCGCCGCTCTGTTTTTCCGCGCCATCCATCTGGGTGATTTCCAGAATATCGTTGATCAGGTCCAACAGCCTGACGCCGCTGCCGTTGATCTCGAGAACATACTCGTTGGTTTTGGCCTTAAAGGCTTTTCCACCGCCGATCAGGACGCTGGAAAATCCGATAATGGCGTTCAGCGGCGTGCGCAGCTCATGGCTCATGGTGGCGAGAAAGGCGGACTTGGCGCGATTGGCGGTTTCCGCCTTGTCCTTGGCAGTCAATAGCGCGGCTTCCATCTGCCGCCGCTGTTCCACTTCCTCGCTCAGGGCCTGGTTGGCCGCCCGCAGTTCCGCCGTGCGTTCGATCACGGCCTTCTCCACTTCGCGTTTGCGCAAGGCGGTGATGGCCAGGCTTTGGCCCAGCAAGGCGGTCAGCGCCATCACCAGAAAAGCGGCACCCAAAGGAGCATAAAAACGCGTCAGCGGATTGCCATGCGCGGCGGACCGCAGCACCAAATAGAAGCTCTGCCTGGCCACATGGAACGGCACCTGGCGATGGAATTCCGCATCGGAAAACCATTGGCTGGAAGCCAGCATTTTCTGATCTGGCGCACCGGCAACAAAGACCGCGGGTGCCGCGGCAGGACCGTAAGCAATGGCGGCCTGGATCGGTGCGCGCTTTCCGAAGGAGGCATCGACCACGCTTTGAAGCTGCAACACGCCCAGGACATAGCCTTCCGGCGCTTGCTGCAAAGCCTTGCTGCGCGACGTCGGGCGGTTCAGGGGAAAAGCCACCAGAACCATGGGCGGTTTTGCACCCTCGACCAAGGCGTGCGGCACCGGCGCCGAGGCTTCCTGGCGTCCGCTTTGGCCGGCCTCCCGGAAGAGCCGGCCATAAACGCCATTATCGAGCAGATCGACGCCAATCAGGTCGCCGCTATTTTCAAACGGCTCGACATAGGCGACCGGAAGGTAATGGGTCTTGTTGGGCGCGTTGACCAGCTTTCCGCCTGGCGTGACTTCGCGCAGCTTCAAACCGAAAAGTCCATCCCGGTGCAACTCGGACTCGAAAGCCGAACGCTGCGCCTGACTGAGTTGCGGCAACCACAGCACCGCCTTGAAGCCGGAATTTTGCGGCAGGATCTGGTGCGCGAAAGCGGAGAATTCCCAGCGGTTGACGTCGTGAGAGGTCGACACGAAGGCATGAATGGCGGCCAGGGACGTGACATGGCGTTCCACATTGCTCTTGAAGGCCGCGCTGTAGTATGCGGCATCGTCCTCGAATTGCCGCCGGTCCGCGCTGATATAGCTGCCACGCATGACCAGGAAGACGGCAAGCGACAGCCCGGCGCCGGCGAACATAAGCGCCATGATGGGGAAAAAATCCGCCCAGGCGCGCTTGTTTTGCTTATTGAAACGCGGCATCCCGCCCCTGCTGCCGGAAGACCTTCAAAACCGGTCAAATTTAAGCAATGCGCGCTAAGAACGGGTTAAGCCGATCTCACACACTCAGTTCCCGCTAACCTTTGTTGGCCCGGTTTTTGGGCGCGGCACGCACAGGATGCGAAAATTCCGGGCCGCAACCTGGGGCCAAAGGATGCTTAACGCCATGAGCGGTGGGGACGAAGATTCGCTGAGACGGGTCGGCGTGCCTGGCCTGGCGTGCGGTCCGGAACTGAGGAACGTCGGCCTCGGAGCCGCGCGAGAGTGAGTCTCGTGGCCAAGCTGCAGGTAGGGCGAATGGACTGCTTACAAGCTGAAGCGGTTCCATTAGGGTGGCATTTCGGGGATTGACGGGTCGCGCGCCGATCATTGGAAGGGGTGGATGGTGTTTTCGAGAGGATGGTCGACGCTCGCCTTGCTGGCCGGTCTGGGCCTTCCCCTCCCGGCCATGGCGGCCGAAAAATACCAGACCGACATCGGGCCAATCCCCCTGGATGGATCGAACCGGCCCAATGTGCTGGGCCGGGGCTTCGTCTTGGGCACGCTTGACGGGCAGAGATTTTCGCTCCACGGGACGTTTTCGGGCCTGGCCACGCCCGCCACCCAGGCCCATCTCTGCCTGGGAAATGTGATGGGGGGCGTGGGCCCCATCATCCATGAAATTGTTGTAACCCCTGCGCAGAAGGGGGAAGTGTCGGGCAGCGTGACCTTGACGCCGGAGCAGGTTGCCGCGCTGAAGCAGGGCAAGATCTATGTCCTGCTGGACAGCCAGAAGGCGCCCCAGGGCAATCTCTGGGGCTGGTTCCAGCCGGCGCATAAGACCGTCGGACCCAACGTGCCGCAGCAAGGCAATTGGTACATCCCCAATATCCTCCTCGAGGACAACAACAAGAAAAAGCCGCAGGGTTAGGCCTGCGAATTCGGACCTGTAGGGCAAATGATGAAAAACCGGCAACGACTTGTCCGCCTCCTTTCTGCGGCAGCTATGGCGGCCATCCCGGCCGCTTCTTTGGGACTGTGGGCGTCCGATGGGCTGGCGCAGGCGGCGGGGCCCTTCACCGACACCCAGGCCGAGGCCGGCCGCGCCGCTTATGCGCAGAATTGCGCCAGGTGTCATGACAGCGGGGAAGCGCCGCCGCTGTCGGGCGCCGGATTCGTGAATGTATGGGCAAGCCGCACCACGCGGGACCTGTACGCCCGGATCAAGGATACGATGCCGGTCGACAATCCCGGCACGCTGAACGAAACCAGTGTGGCGTCGATCGTCGCTTATTTGCTGAAGAACAATGGCGCGACCGCGGGCACAAGCGCTTTCACCCCCACCACATCCGTGGCCGTTAATTCGATTTTGGCCGCCCCGCCGAGGCAACAGCCTGGCAACCGGGCCGCGAGCGCGGATCAGGACGGAGCGGGCGCGGCAGGCGGCGGACCGCAAAGCGCCGATGCGGAACTGCGCCGGGGCGTGGTGCCGTTCCGGATCGGCATCACCGTGGCCGGCACGGTGGCCAAGTACCGGCCCATCACCGAAGAGATGATGCTGCATCCGCCCGCGTCCGACTGGCTGATGCATTACGGGAATTACGCGGGTTGGAGCCATTCGCCGCTCAAGCAGATCAATGCCCAGAATGTCGAGAATCTGCAGCTTCGCTGGGTCTGGTCGATGGACGAAGGCGAACGCCAGCAGATCACGCCGCTGGTGCATGACGGCGTGATGTTCCTCTCCAACAATGTCACCAACCGGGTGCAGGCGCTCAACGCCAAGACCGGCGATTTGATCTGGGAAAACACGCTGGGGCCCAGGCTCACCGGGCAGCAGAACGCCACCAGGACGATGGCGCTGTATGGCGACAAGCTGTTTTATCCGGCGACGGACGCCAATCTCTATGCCCTGGATGCGCGCACCGGCAAGATCGCCTGGAAGCTCAAATTTTCCAGCTATGGCAACGACAAGATCGGCGGACTGATGATTGCCGACGGCAAGATCATTGCGGGCCTGGGCCGCTGCGATGAACGCGCGCTTGCCGACCGCTGCTTCATCGCCGCCTATGACGTCAATGACGGCCACCAGATCTGGAAATTCTCGACCGTCGCCTATTCCGGCGAGCCGGGCGGCGACAGTTGGGGCACGCTGACCAACGACCAGCGCGCCGGGGCCGATGCCTGGATCGCGGGAACCTATGACCCGAAGCTGAAACTCACTTATTGGGGAACCGGCCAGGCCAAATCGGGCGCCCGCGGCATCGGTGACCAGCTCTACAGCAACGCCACGATTGCCCTGGACGTCGAGACGGGAAAGCTGAAGTGGTACCACCAGCCGGCCCCCGACGAGAATCTCGATCTCGATGAGGTCTATGAGAAAATCCTGGTGGATCAGGGTTCGCAGAAGACTCTGCTTTCGGCGGGGAAAAAGGGCATCCTGTGGAAGCTCGACCGCGATAGCGGCAAGTTCCTGGATTATGTCCCGGCGGTTTTCCAGAATGTCTTTACCAGCATCGATCGCGTCACCGGACGCGGCACCTACCGCCCCGACATCCTCACCGCGAAACCGGGCGACGCCCGTCCCTCTTGCCCCAGTCCCGCTGGCGGCAAGAATTGGCCTGCCGCCAGCTATGTTCCGGAAAATGACTTGATCATCCTGCCGCTGGATCAGATCTGCGTGGCGTCCGGGGCCATGGCCGGCAATTACGAGGCGCCCGCGTCGGACGGATATATCGCGCGCATGAGCGCCTATCGCGCCAAGGATCTCAAACCCGTCTGGACCTTTCAGCAGCGCGCACCATTCCTCACCAGCGCCATGACGACGGCTGGCGGCGTGGGCTTTGTCGGCGACTGGGACCGCACCTTCAGGGCCTTCGATTTGAAAAGCGGCAAGACCTTGTGGACCACCCGGCTGGGCACCACGGCCCAGGGCTTTCCCACGACCTACAGCGTCGATGGCGAGCAGTTCGTCGCCGTCCCCACCGGCTATAATGGCGGCAGCCCAGAAGTGCGGCCCGTCACCATGCTGGCCTATGAGCGCAACCGCCCCTATTCGGGCCATGCGGTCTATGTATTTGCGCTGCCCAAGGCGAAGGCTAAGGCAAAGGCGGATTGACTTATGCTGCGCCTGGCCTGCCGCCAGAAGCGGCGCGAACGGCCTAGAGTGGCGCTTATCACATCCGCGGAGGGCGAAATATTCAAGTTTCGCCGGGTTGGTACCATCTCAATCGGACGAAGTGCACGGAAGAAAAGTGGCGAAGAGCTCTCGCGGCATGGTCACGAATTTGCCGGTGCTATTCCCTTCCATCCGGGATCAAACGGCACCGCGCCATCGGATGCCCAAAAATAGAGGTTGTGGCGGCTCGGATATACCGTTTCGAAAACGCGGACATTCTTGAAATGCGGCCGCAGGAACCGAGCCAGGTCCTCCATATCCTTGAATTCATATTCATGCTGATGAAGATGATGAGATCCATCCTCTTTCTCGACAAGCGTGTAGCCTGACAAGACGCCGTCAGAAGTCAGCCGGCTCTTAATCTCCGACATGATCTTGGCGATCTCATCGGGCGTAAAATGCTCTATCGCTGCATCCCACACGACATTCTCAAACCGGCCTGCCGGCATTGCAGTCCGAATGTCCGCCAGGATGTGCGTCACATTGGGAGCGGCGTTTTTTCGCTTTGCCAAAGCAATCGCCGCGGGATCGAAGTCACAAGCGACCACGCTTTTTGAGCGCAAGGAATAAAAATTCTTGGCGTTAAAGCCGTCTCCGCAGGCCAGTTCCAGTACATCGCCGCCTTTAAGAGCCAAACTTCCAAACGCCCCGCGTTCAACCCATAAAGGATTTCGGGTAGCGGTCCATTGGAAATACAGATCCTGGTGATGGTCGAAGAATTCGGGGTTTGATCCCAATGACCATTGTGCCCACATGTGACGCCTGTGCGCCGCAGAAGCCCAGCGCGACGAGAATGACGCCTCGGTGCGATGGACCGCCTCCAATATGGGTCGCAAAAGCCGTTTCAGGGTCAGTTTCATTTCTTGGTCATTCCCCGTAGTGCGCGCCCCAAACCGGTCCGAAAACAGGTTGCGCGGCGAAGTGGAAGAACAGTAGCCCTGTCCCCAAAAGCTCGCTTTTCCGCCCTGCCCCGGTTGCCGGTGGCGCTCCCAAGGGGAATCGAACCCCTGTTTCAGCCTTGAGAGGGCCGCGTCCTGACCGCTAGACGATGGGAGCAAGCGGGAGGCGCTTATACCGGGAGGGGCGCGGAAGCCGCAAGTTCCCGCGGTCTTGGTCCAAAAGTGAGCCACGGTGTTCCCGGAACCCCTGGCCGTCTCAGGTGTTAGCGGAAGAATAACGCAGCAAATCCAACCCCATGCCCCGCTATTTTTTCCATATCCGTGAAGGCGCTATCCTGACCCGCGACAGCCAGGGCCAGGAATTGCCTGATGCCGAGGCCGCGCGGGAAGAGGCCTTGGATCTGGGGCACGCCTTGCTGGGCGAACGCCAAATCCTGTTGCACCGCAGCATCGAAATCGTCGATGAAACCGGCCATGTGGTGGACGAGATCAACTCCCGCGACATTCTGTTTCACCACGCCTATCGCGGGGCCCGCAGGTCGGCGCCGGAAAACGCCCCCCGGCGGTAGACAAAGGCGGCCAGCCGCTCGCCCGCCGCGATCAGCCAGAGAAAATTCTCCTCCTCCGCCCCAAGCGCATCTCTCGGCGATGGTTCGGCGCGTCCGTCGGGATGAGAATGGTAACAGCCGATCAGGCTGTGGCCATTGGCGCGCGCCGCCTTCAGCGCGCGGATATGGTCCTCGGGCGCGATCTCAAAACGGTCGTTGGCGGATGCCAGATTGCGGGCAGGATGCACAGCGGTGATTTGAAAATCATCGCTCTTTCCTTTGTGACCCTCCAGCAGGCCGCAACATTCGCCAGGCATCGCCGCGCGCGCTTCCTGCAATATCCGCAGTCGCAAGACCTCCGGCAGCGACACACGCGTCATCGGGCGGGCTGGGTTTTGACCTGGCCGGTCAATTTTCCGCTGGCGAGATCGATGATCTCCACCTCGCTGCCGGACAGTGTCGCCACATGCAGCACCAGCTTGCCGGATTCGGTGGTGGCGGAAAGGATGCGCGCGCCCGGCGCCAGGATCACGGTGGCGGCGGCGGCCTCGGCCGGGGCGGCGGCCGGCTTCGCGCGCTCCCGCGCCGCCATGTAGATATGGGCCTGGCGGACAAAGCCCCAGATGGCGCCCAAAAGAGCCAGCACAAACAGCGTGCTCATGATAATGACGATCACCCAGGCCGCGCGCCGGCCCGTTGCCGGCGGCGGACCTTGGTGATGAGCAGGCATGTCGGACACAAAAATCTCCTCAACGGACCTGGCAACCGAGCGGCGCACCGCGCTGGCCGGCGACGATCATGCCGGCTGGCGGCTGGACCGGTTTCTGGCGGCGGCCCTGCCCGATTTTTCCCGCTCGCGGCTCCAGCAATTGCTGGAAGCGGAAGCGGTTTCCTTGGGCGCGCGAACGATAAAAGACGCCAACCACCGGGTCAAACCGGGGGAGAATTATACCGTCGCCATCCCTCCCACCGCGCCCGCGACTCCGCAAGGCCAGGATATTCCGCTGGCGGTGGTTTATGAGGACAAGGACCTGATCGTCATCGACAAGCCGCCGGGCCTGGTGGTGCATCCGGCGGCGGGAAATCCCGATGGCACTTTGGTCAATGCCTTGATCGCGCATTGCGGTCCCGGCGTGCTGCGCATCGGCGGCGAAGAGCGGCCGGGTATTGTGCATCGCTTGGACAAGGACACGTCGGGCCTGTTGGTGGCGGCCAAGACCGAGCGCGCCATGGCGAGCCTCGCCAAGCAGTTCGCCAATCATACCATCGAGCGCGCCTACAATGCGGTGGTGTGGGGAAGTCCGCGCGACGCAAGCGGGCTGATCGAAAGCCAGATCGGCCGCAGCCCGTTCGACAGGAAGCGCATGACGGTATTGCGCGCGGGCGGAAAGCGGGCGGCGACACGCTACAAGGTGATCGAAAAATTCGGTTCCCCCGCCCAGTCCGGCCGCGCTTTCGCCTCCCTGATCGAATGCCGGCTGGAAACCGGGCGGACCCACCAGATCCGCGTCCATCTCACACATCTGGGCCATCCCCTGCTGGGCGACCCGCAATATGGCCGCAACCGGACGGCGCCCCGCGCAAAGACCGAGGCGGAAGAGCGCGCCTTCACGCTGGCCGCCGAATTTCCCCGCCAGGCCTTGCACGCTTTTGTCCTGGGATTTCAACACCCTAGCCTGCACAAGACCCTGCGTTTCGAGGCCCCCTGGCCTGCGGATTTTGCCGGACTTGTGGAGGCGCTTCGGGGATTGAATAAAGCTTAAGCCGGCTTATTTCCTAAACCGCTGTAGCGTTCGGGCGTTGTCGTTCTTTACCGGCATCGACCTTTCGGCATGAAGGGGGAATTGATGAGTAGTGGTGGCCTGCCCGTTCTGTCGGGTGAATCCGGTCTCTCGCGCTATCTGAGCGAGATCCGCAAGTTTCCGCTTCTGTCGCCCGAAGACGAATACATGTTCGCCAAGCGCTGGAAGGAACATGCCGATCCGGAATCCGCCCGCCGCCTGGTGACATCGCATCTGCGGCTGGTCGCCAAGATTGCCATGGGCTATCGCGGCTATGGCCTGCCGGTTTCCGAAATCGTTTCCGAAGGCAATGTCGGGTTGATGCAGGCGGTCAAGCGCTTCGATCCCGACCGCGGTTTCCGCCTGGCGACCTATGCCATGTGGTGGATCCGCGCCTCGATCCAGGAATATGTGTTGCGCTCCTGGAGCATGGTGAAGATGGGCACCACCGCGGCCCAGAAGAAATTGTTCTTCAACCTGCGCAAGGCCAAGAACAATATCGGCGCCATCGAGGAAGGCGATCTGACCCCCGATCACACCGCCACCCTGGCCGACCAGCTGGGCGTCACCGAAACCGAAGTCACCGAAATGAACCGGCGGCTGTCGGGTGGCGATGCCTCGCTGAACGCGCCGCTGCGCTCGGAATCGGAAAGCGAATGGCAGGATTGGCTGGCGGACGACACAGCCGACCAGGAAACCCGCTTGGCCGAACGTGAAGAGATGGGCGAGCGCCATGAGCTGCTGGTGAATGCCATGAAAGACCTGACCGACCGCGAACGGGACATCATCCAGGCCCGCCGGCTGCAGGACGAACCCGCCACTTTGGAAGAGCTGTCGCAGAAATACGGCGTCAGCCGCGAGCGGGTGCGCCAGATCGAGGTGCGGGCGTTCGAGAAGCTCCAGCGCGGCATGAAGTCGGCGATGAACACCGCCGCCCTTCCGGCGCCGGCCTAGCAGCATACCCAATATGCGCGGACCTAGTGTTTGCGGCTTTGGCCGCAGGCGCTAGGTTTCGCGTGCCAAAAGGGGAGAGTCATGAAACTCAAAATCTGGCAAGTCGACGCATTCGCCAACAAGCCGCTGGAAGGCAATCCTGCCGCCATCGTGCCGCTGGAAAGCTGGCTGGATGCGGCACTGATGCAGCGCATCGCCGCCGAAAATAATGTGGCCGAGACCGCCTTTTTCGTGAAGACCGGCGCGGGTGCTTACGAGCTGCGCTGGTTCGCGCCCGAACGCGAAGTGGATCTGTGCGGTCACGCGACCTTGGCCAGCGCCTGGGTGTTGTTCAACCTGATCGATACCGAACTGAAGGAGGTCTCCTTCATGACGCGCTCCGGCGCGTTGGCGGTAAAGCGCGCAGAGGGCGGCAATGTGATGTCACTGCCCTCGGCGCCGTCGGAGCCCTTCACGCCACATGCCGGCTTTGCCGAAGCCCTGGGGCGGAGTTTCAACAGCGTTGCTCCCAAGGAGCTTTTTCTCAGCGCCAAAGGCGGCGCCGGCGCCAAGGCGCTGATCGCGGTTTGGGAAACGCCGGCCCAGGTCAAAGCCCTTGATCCCATTGCCGGCCTTTGCGACGTCGGCATGCAGGTCGGCGCCGGCTCGATCCTGGCCACCGCGCCGGGCGGAGGTACGCCTTACGACATGGTCTCGCGCTTCTTCGCGCCCTATTTCGGCGTGCCGGAAGATCCCGTGACCGGTTCGGCGCATTGCGCGCTGACGCCCTTCTGGGCCAAGCGGCTGGGCAAGAAGACGCTGAAAGCGCGCCAGGCCTCGGCGCGCGGCGGCGACCTGCTTTGCACCGACGACGGCGAACGGACGATCATCCAAGGCGATTGCGCGCTGTATCTGACCGGCGAGATTCAAATCTAAACACCACTGTCATGGCCCGCAAATGCGGGCCATCCAGACGACGCTCTCACTGAACGTGTAATTAAGTCGCCGATCTATTCGGCGCAACGGAGACTCTCTTCGCTGGATGGCCCGCACTCCGGCGGGCCATGACAAATCGAACTACTGTCGTGGCGGCCTGTCCCGCATATTCCCCAGCGGCTCATCCTCGCTGTTCAATCCCTCGCGCCTGTCGCTGTCGTCGACGATGCCCTCGTCGAACTGCGCCAGCCCGTCTTCCAGGTAGTCGCCCAGCAGAGGCATGGTGAGCAGATATTCCGCCGTGCGCCGGGAATGCTCGCTTTTCGCCGTGGCGATCGCTTCGCGCCACTCCTCCTTGCTGTAGGTGCCGCGCCCCACCCAGGCCAGCGCCACCAGGCGCATGCGCTCATCCTCATTGAGGGCACGGATCGCTCCCAACAGTTCCTCGCGTACGGGATCGTCCTGCTTGTCGGTCAGGACATCGGTCTGGCCGTCATCGATGGCATTGGAGCCTTCGTCCGGATCGGTGTCGCCTTCCTTGGCGTCATATTCCCGCGCCTTGAGGATGATAAAGCCGACCCGGTCCAGCGGCAGGTTGAGAGAAGCCTTGCGCCCGGCCTGGACGCGGTGCGTGCCGGAGTGGTGTGTGGAAACCATCGGAATTCCTGCCGTTTTTCTGCTTCCGGTGTAACGCATCAATGCGCCGCACTGTTCCCATGCTGCTTTCGCACAATTGTGCGTTGACGAGGGACAGCCGCTCCCCCTATATCGGCGGCGGGCCACGCCTCCCCAACGAGGCGCTATCATTCTGGAAGGAATGAACCGCGATGACTGAGGTTTCCGTCCCGGCTGTGCGTCCCGCGCGGCCTTTTTTTTCATCCGGACCCTGCGCCAAGCGCCCCGGCTGGACCCCTGAAGCCCTCAAGGGCGCCCTGGTGGGCCGTTCCCACCGCTCCAAACCCGGCAAGGCCAAGCTCAAGGACGCGATCGATCGCACCAAGAAGCTGCTGAACCTGCCCGAAGGCTATCGGTTGGGCATCATGCCGGCCTCCGATACCGGCGCGGTCGAGATGGCGCTGTGGTCCCTGCTGGGCGCGCGCCCCGTCGACCTGTTCGCCTGGGAAAGCTTTTCAGAGGACTGGGTCACCGACACGGTGAAACAGCTCAAGCTCAAGGATTCCCGCGTTTTCAAGGCGCCCTATGGCGAGATTCCCGATCTCAGCCAGTACAATCCCGCCCATGACGCGGTGTTTGTGTGGAACGGAACCACCAGCGGCGTGAAAGTTCCCAATGGCGACTGGATCCCGGCGGACCGCGAAGGCCTGACGATTTGCGACGCCACCAGCGCGGTGTTCGCGATGGACCTGCCCTGGGACAAGTTGGATGTCGTCACATTCTCCTGGCAGAAAGTGCTGGGCGGCGAAGCCGCGCATGGCATGCTGATCCTGTCGCCTCGCGCCGTGGCACGGCTGGAAAGCTATTCTCCGCCTTGGCCGCTGCCCAAGATTTTCCGCATGACCAAAGGCGGAAAGCTGGTCGAAGGCATATTCGAAGGCGAGACCATCAACACCCCCTCGATGGTGGCGGTGGAGGACTACCTGGACGCACTGACCTGGGCGGAAAGCGTCGGCGGGCTGAGGGGCCTGATCCAGCGCTCCAACGACAATCTCAAGGCGCTGGAACAATGGGCGGCCACCACCCCTTGGGCCGGGTTCCTGGCCAAGGATGCTGCCATCCGCTCCAACACCAGCGTCTGCATCGCCATCACCGATCCGGCCTTCACCGGCCTGGCGGAAGAGGCGAAGGCCGAGAAGATCAAGAAAATGTGCGCCATCCTGGAAAAGCAGGGCGTGGCCTTGGACATTGCCGGCTATCGCGCGGCACCTCCCGGCTTGCGCATCTGGTGCGGGGCCACGGTGGACAAGGCCGATATCGAGGCGCTGGCGCCCTGGCTGGATTGGGCCTGGGCCCAGGTCAAGGGCTGAACCAAACGGAGAGTGGGACATGCTGTTCATTCCGGAAAATGAACTGGAAAAGGCATTGGTCCGGGCCGTGAAGGAGCCGCACGCCGCGCTGGACTTCTATCGCCTGCTGCTGGCCAGCGACTTGCTGGTGTTGGGCACGGTCGAGGGACAGGAAGGCGCAACCGCGGCCTTCAGCCTGGCGCCGGGCGGCCGGATCAATCTGGTCCCGGGCACCCGTAATGGTGGCCAGTACCTGCCGGTGTTTTCCTCGCTTGCCCGCATGCAGGATTATGTGAAACAGGAGAGCAAGTATCTCAGCGTCAATGGCCGCGCCTTGCTGGATTTGACGCGTGGGGCGCCCATCGTCCTCAATCCCGCATCCGAATATGGCAAGGAGCTGAGCCCGGAAGAAGTCCGCCAGCTGCTGGACGGCGTGACACCGATCCGCATGATCGAGGGAGACGCGGCAAGTGTGCCGCTGGCGCTGCTGGACATGCTGGCGGGCCTGTTCGCCACCCGCTCAGAGGTCGAAACCGCCTGGATGATCCATGTCGGATCCGCCGACCGGACCCAGGAACCGCATCCCCTGATCGGCATCGAGATCGCCGATCAGAACGCCTGGCCCCTGTTGCTGCAGGCGATCGAAATCACTGCCCAGACGCAGTTGCCGGGCGTGACGTTCGATCTGCAGCGAGTCGACCGTTTGAACCCCGCCGGCATGACCGGCGCCCTGCTCCAGGTTGAACCCTTTTACCAGCGTCCAGCCGTCAAGCCGGTCGTGAACTGACCCCCATCCGAAGGAACGCCAATGCCGAAAGTCTTGATCGCCGACAAGCTGTCGCCCGCCGCCGTCGCCATTTTCCGCGAACGCGGCGTCGATGCCGATGTCAAAACCGGGTTGACCAAGGAAGAATTGCTCAAGATCGTGGATCAGTATGATGGCATCGCCATCCGCTCCGCCACCAAGCTCACTGCCGAGGTACTGAGGGCGGCCAAGAAGCTGAAGGTTGTGGGCCGTGCCGGCATCGGCGTCGACAATGTCGACATTCCTGCCGCCACTGCCGCCGGCGTGATCGTGATGAACACGCCGTTCGGAAATTCCATCACCACCGCCGAACATGCCATTTCGCTGATGCTGGCCCTGGCACGCGAACTGCCCGCCGCCAATGCCTCGACCCAGGCCGGCAAGTGGGAGAAGAACCGTTTCATGGGGGTGGAGATCACCGGCAAGGTGCTGGGCCTGATCGGCGCCGGCAATATCGGCTCCATCGTGGCCGACCGCGCCAAGGGCCTCAAGATGCGAGTCGTCGCCTTCGACCCCTATCTGTCGCAGGAACGGGCCAACGACCTGGGCGTGGAAAAAGTGGAATTGAACGACCTGTTGGCCCGCGCGGACTTTATTACCTTGCATGTGCCGCTGACGGCTGAGACCAGGAACATCCTGTCCGCCGACGCCATCGCCAAGACCAAGAAGGGCGTGCGCATCGTCAATTGCGCCCGCGGCGGGCTGATCGATGAGAACGCCTTGAAAGCGGCGATCGACAATGGCCATGTCGCCGGCGCGGCGCTGGACGTGTTCGAGACCGAACCGGCCAAGGAAAACATCCTGTTCGGCAGCGACAAGGTCGTGGCCACGCCGCATCTGGGCGCCTCCACCACCGAAGCCCAGGAAAATGTGGCGTTGCAGGTGGCGGAGCAGATTTCCGATTATCTGCTGACCGGCGCCATCACCAACGCGCTCAACATGCCGTCCATTTCGGCGGCGGAGGCGCAAAAGGTGCGCCCCTGGATCTCGCTGGCCGAAAAACTGGGCTCGTTCGCGGGCCAGCTCACCGGCACCAGCCTCGCCGGGGTGGAAATCGTCTATGAGGGCACGCCCTCCTCGCTCAATACCCGCGCCCTGACCCAGGCGGCGCTGACGGGCCTGCTCAAGCCGGTCCTGGCGGAAGTCAACATGGTCAATGCGCCGGTGATCGCCAAGGAGCGCGGCATCAAGGTGAGCGAGACCCGCCGCGACGCCCAGGGAATCTATGAAGGCTATATCAAGCTGGTGGTGGAGATGAGCGACGGCACCACCCGCCGCGTCGCCGGCACCGTCTTCTCCGACGGTCGCCCGCGCCTCTTTCCAGCACATTGGGATCCTAAGCTTAGAATTCCACGTGGACAAGTTGTC
>JADMIO010785038.1_pt1 | contig 36882 bp, 23 predicted proteins | sample 8958161 | NCBI WGS metagenome assembly JADMIO01 (sample SAMN16585339, study PRJNA669376) | soil metagenome | isolation source: Crop rotation soil | place: USA: Cullars Rotation, Alabama | collected 2011
CATCGCGACGACCGCCGGGGACGCCGTCGGTGCCGCCGCCGGTCGCACCGATCGGTCCGCCGTCGCAGGTCGCGCCTGGTGCGGCGCCCACGCCGCCGCAAGCGCCCGGGACGCCGCCGATGACGTCTGCCGTCACGATCGACGACGCGGGTCACGTGCAGATTGACATGCGTCCAATCCGCGCGGAGATCCTGAAGCAGCTGATCCCCGACGGCAAAGTCGCCAACCTCACGCCCGAAGAACAGCGTCGTCTCGGCAGCGAGCTGAATCAGCGGATGCTCGGGATCGAACAGGGCATCCGGCTCGGCGCCGCGGAGATTCAAAAGAAGGCCGAGGATGCGCAGCGCGCCGCCGCCGACGCGCAGGCGAAGTCCGATGCGCAGGCCAAAGCTCAGCAATCGAAAGCCGCGGAGCAGACGAAGACCGCGGACGCGAAGGCGTCAGCCGCGAAGTCGTCCGCTCAGCAGAGCGCGAATCAGACGGCGTTCGCGATCGGCGCGGCCACCGCGGCGGGCCTCAAGCGCAAGACCGAGTTGTCCGGCAACCATCTCGGCGTGACGATGGAGCAGGACGGCAAGGTCGTGCAGCAGGTCAACGCCGAGATCAATCTGCCGAACATGCTGGCGACGGTGTTTTCGAGCACGCGCACGGATCGCGGCGAGCTGCCGTTTGCCGTCGGCAAGGACAATCAGCTGTACACGCAGAGCGACGCGGACAAGGCCAAGCTGGCCGCGCTCGGCCTGCCGCTGCCGGGCGACGGCCAGCCGACGAGCACGCTCGTGAAAAACAACTGGATCGTCGTGACGACGACGGATCCGTCCGGCTCGGGTCTGCGGTTCGGCATCGCGCGTCCTGTCGGCGATTCGATGAACGACTTGCGGCGGACCACCGCGCGCAATGCGTCGTTCGGTCTCGCGTTCATCGGCCTCGCGCTGATCGGGATCGTGCCGTTGTCCGGACGGCTGACGCGCAACCTGTCCCGGCTCACCGAAGGCGTCGAGCGGATCGCGCACGGCGATTTCCGCGCGCGCGTGCCGGTGAAGTCGAACGACGAAATGGGCAAGCTGGCGGGCGCCTTCAACCAGATGGCCGCCGACGTCGAACGGCATCAACAGGCCGCGGTCGAGCAGGAGCGCATCCGGCGCGAGCTCGAGCTCGGCCGGCAAATCCAGAACGAGATGCTGCCGCACGCGCCGCTGCGCCTCGGGCTCACCGAGATCAAAGGCGTGTCTGTCCCCGCGCGCGAAGTGGGCGGCGACTTCTTCAATTACTTCGAGCTGACCGCCGGCCGCATCGCGCTCCTCGTCGGCGACGTGTCCGGCAAAGGCGTCGGCGCCGCGCTGCTGATGGCGAACATCCAGGCGTCGCTGCGGACGCGGCTCGATCTCGGCCAGGATCTCTCCGCGGTGGCCGAAGCGATCGATCGCGATATCGAAGCGAACTCGCCCGGGCCGGTGTACGCGACGCTGTTCGTCGGCATTCTCGATCCCGCCGCGAGGATCCTCCGTTACGTGAACGCCGGCCATCATCCCCAATACGTCCTGCGAAGCCGCGGGATCGAACGGATGGCGTCGACGGGGCTGCCGGTCGGCCTCATGGCCGGACGCGGCTACATCGAGCGGCAGGTGCAGCTCCAGGCTGGAGACGTGCTCTTCTTCTACACCGACGGCGTCGTCGAGGCCGAGAACGAAACGGGCGACATGTTCAACACCGAGCGGCTCGAATCGTTGTTCACCGCGAGCCTCGTGGGCGGGACGGACGACGTGCTGCAGCGCGTCGAGAAGGCCGTGAACGGCTTCCGCGGCGCGCGCGAGCCGTTCGACGACGAGACGATGATGGCGGTGAAGATCGGCTGACGGGTTCTAGCTGCCGCCGCCTCGGCGCCCGCGGAGCAGGACGAGCTGCTGGATGAAGTGCGCGGTCTGCGCGTCGCGCAGCGCCTGCCCGTCGGCGCCGCCCGGCGCGGCGATGAGCAGCGTCATGCTCCCCATCTCGTCGAGCGAGCCGCGGCCCCACTTCACTTCCGCGGGCGGCGAATTGGGATTGCGCGGGTTTCCGTCGGAGTTGTCGTAGACGATCTCGGTTTCGATGCGCGTGCCTTTCGGCAGTGTGAACGGCGTCTTGTAGAAGTACGAATCCTGCCAGCCGAAATCCCAGTCGCCGATCGAGAGCAGACCGTTCGTCGTGCCGTCCGGCAGCACGGCGATCATCTTCATCGTGCGGCCGAGATAATGCGCGTGACCGCGCGCGCCGAACGCTTCGACGTCCACCGGCAGCACGAATGAATCGCGGATCGTGTATGCCTTCTCGCCGGCCGGCACGTCGATGCCCATGGCAAATCCGAACATCGGCGGCACCTGGATGCCGGTGAGCGACTTGGCGGGCCGCGTCTTCGCGAAGTACAGGCCGAGCGTGCCGTTCTCGCTCTCCGCTTTGCCCGACGGATGCAGGTGCAGCTGGATCACGATGTTCGAGTGCCTGGGCAGCGGCTGTGCGATGCCGTCGGGGAAAAACCGCGGCGTGATGCCCGGCACCCAGCCGCCGAGGCCGCCCCAGGCTTCGTCCGCGGCGCCCATCTGCGCCCCGCGTTGACCGCGGCCGCCGCGCGCGCCGCCGCCACCGGATCGCACGCCGCCGGCAATCGCGCCGAGGCCCGGCAGGATGTCGTTCTCGCCGACCGTCGCGCCCGCGGGACCCACGAAGAACAGCGCGTGATGCACGACTCGTCGCGCGCTCGGCTCGAAGTCGATCGCGGTGATCCACCGATCGTCGGGCAAGTCGACTGACACCAGCACGTTGCGATAGAGATCCGGTCCTTCCGCGGGCACCGCGATCGGCCGCGGCAGATTCAGCACGACGTCGGGCGTTCCGAGCGCCCAGCCTGACGGAAACTCCGGTGCTTTCGGCGCCTTCGACAAATCGCCGCTCGGCATGCCGGCGTCGACCCACGCTTTCAGGGTCGCGATCTGCTCGTCGCTCAGCCGCCGCTCGTCGCGCAGCTCAGGAAAATTCTCGGTTCGCGTCGCGTGCCACGGCGGCATGTACCGCCGGGCCGTCGCGTCCACGATCGTCTGCCCGCGCCGCTTCACGTCGTCGAACGACAGGAGCGAGAACGGCGCCGCCTGTCCGGGACGATGGCAGACGGAGCAGTTGCTGTAGATGATGGGCGCGACGTCGGCGGCAAACGTCGGCGTCGCGGCCGGACGCTTTTCACGCGCCGCCGTCAGCGCGATCGCGGAGCACAGCACGAGAACGGCGGATCCGATCCTCACCATGCGGCGATCATAACGTCTGAGCTCAGTCACAAGCTGATCACCATGAAAATCATGAAAGTCATGAAAGAAGATTTCATGGGTTTCATGAGTTTCACGGTGGATGCTCTTGGCATCACGCGCTGCGCGGAAACGCGACCGGCCTCGTCTCTTTCTTCTTGTCGCGTCCCAGCCAGTGGCGGACGCGGTCGCGGCTGCTGGCGAGGATGTCGTAGAACGTCGGAATGACGAGCAGCGTCAGCAGCGTGGACGTGATGACGCCGCCGATGACCGCGCGGCCGAGCGGCGCACGGAAGTCCGCGCCTTCGCCGTGGCCCAGCGCCACCGGAATCATCCCGGCGATCAGCGCGAACGTGGTCATCAGAATCGGCCGGAGCCGCGCGCGGCCGGCTTCGACGATCGCCTGCCGTCGCGGCAGTCCTTTCTCCTCCGACCACTTCGCGAAATCGATCAGCAGGATGGCGTTCTTCGCGACGATGCCCATCAGCAGGATCACGCCGATGAGGCTCATGATGTTCAGCGTATCGCCGGTCAGCATGAGGGCGCCGACGACGCCGATGAGCGAAAGCGGCAGCGAGAGCATGATCGCCAGCGGATCGAGGAACGACCCGAACTGGACGACGAGCACCAGATACATCAGCAGGACCGCGACGCCGAGCGCCGTGAAGATGCGGCCGAACACTTCCCGCTGGTCCTCGGTCTCGCCGCCTTGGGAAATCGAATAGCCGGGCGGCAAATCGATCGCTTTCAGCTTCGTCTCGATGTCCTTGATCACTTCGGTGAGCGCGCGGTCCTGCGTGTTCGCCTGCACCGAGATCACGCGTTCACGCTGCAGGTGGTCGATCCGTGCGGGTCCCATCGCCGATCGCACGTCCGCGACCTGGCCGAGCGGGATGCTGACGGGCCGGCCCTGCGCGTCGCGAACGACGAGTGGCAGCGTGGAGAGATCGGCGGCGGTCTTGCGAGACGAGGGCTCGAGCCGCACCGTGACGTCGCGCGTCTTGCCGCTCGGATCGACCCAGTCGCCGGCATCGACGCCCGCGAACGCCGGCCGGAGGGCGAGGGCGAGATCGGACGCGCGCACGCCGAGCGTGCCGGCCAGGGCGCGATCGATGCGCACGTCGAGCTCCGGCTTCTGACCGCGCGTCGAGAGTCCGACGTCGACGGCGCCTGGCACCTGTCGCACGGCGTTCAACACCGAGTCCGCGAGCCGGCCGAGCTCGCCGACGTCGGGCCCGCGCACTTGTACCTGGATCTGCTTCTGCTGGTCGAGGCGGCCGCTCGCGATCGCCGCGGTGACGCCGCCGATCTCGCTGAAGCGCTGCCGCAGCGTCGCGGCGATCGTGTCCTGGTGTTCGTGGCGCTGCGCCTTCGGCACGAGCGCGACATAGACCTGACCTTCGTCGACCGCGCCGGTCACACCGCCGACCGTCGCGTACGTGTACGCCACGCCGGACATGGTCCGCGCGAGCGCGGCGACTTCGTCGGCCTTCTGTTTCGTGTACTCGAGATTCGATCCCGGCGGCGTCTCGAGCTGGATCACGAACTCCGACACGTCCTGCACGGGGAAGAATCCGCCGCCGAGCAGCCCGAGCGCCGGCATGGCCAGCGCGGTCACGAACGACGCGAGGGCGAGACCCGCCATCGCCAGGCGGTGGCGCAGCGCCCACGTGATGACCGTCTTGTAGCGATCGGCCTGCCGGTTGAACCAGCGATTGAACCGATCCAGCACGCGCGAGATCCACCAGCGCGTTGCCGTTGCGCCGTGCGGGTCGGGCCAGTACGCCGACAGCATCGGGTCGAGGGAGAACGAGACGAACAGCGAGACGAGCACCGAGCACGCAATCGTCAGCGCGAACGGCGACATCCACTGCTGCGCGATGCCGCCCATGAACGCGATCGGCACGAAGACGACGACGATCGAGAACGTCGTCGCCGCCACGGCAAGGCCAATCTCCGACGTGCCTTCGTGCGCGGCGGTGTAGTGATCCGCTCCCGCCTCGACGTGCCTGACGATGTTCTCGCGGACGACGATGGCGTCGTCGATGAGGATGCCTATCGCGAGCGACAGGCCGAGCAACGACATCGTGTTCAGCGTGAAGCCAAACGCGAGCACGGCAATGAACGACGCGATGACCGACACCGGCAGCGCCAGACCGGTGATGACGGTCGATCGCCACGAATTCAGGAACAGGAACACGACGAGCACGGTGAGGCCGGCGCCTTCGATGAGCGCCCATTTCACGTTGTCGACGGAGTTGCGGACGCGGGTGCCCGCGTCGCGCACGACCTTGATGTCCACGCCCGGCGGCAGCGTCTTCCGGATCGCGTCGATCTCGGTGCGAATCTGATCGGCGACGGCCGTCGTGCTGTAGCCTTTCGACTTCTTGATGTCGATGCCGACGGCGTCCTCGCCCGAGAGGATCGCGGCCGACCGCGGTTCTTCGATGCCGACGTGCACGTTCGCGACGTCGCCCAGGCGCACGAGCCGGTCGTTGCGATCGGCGACGACAATTCGCGAGAACGACTCGGCGTCTTCCACGCGGCCGCCGAGACGAATCGTGCGCTCGTCGTGCAGACCGAGCACGCGGCCGACGGGGGCCGCGACGTTCTGGGCCTGGAGGGCGCTGACGACGTCGCCGACGCTGACGTTGAGCGCGGCAAGGGCTTCGGGCCGCAGGTCCACCGTCATCTCGCGCGTGTTCGCGCCCGCGATCTCGACTTCGCCCACGCCCGCGATCGCGCGCAGCCGCCGCGTGATCCCCGGATCCGCCAGCAGCGTCATCTGCGCCGGCGTCATCGTCTTCGACGCAAGGGCGATGGACATGATCGGGAAGTCGGTCGGATTGACCTTCGTCAGAATCGGTTCCTTCATTTCCGGCGGCAGGTCGTTCCGGATGGCGTTGATCTCGTCGCGGATGTCCTGCGTCGCGTCCTGCAGGCTCTTGTCGAAGTTGAACTCGACGATCACGATCGCGTAGCCGTCGAGCGCATTCGACGTGACTTTCTTCACGCCGCTGATGCCGCTGATCGCCTCTTCCACGGGCTCGACGATCTCGCGCTCGACGCTGTCGGGTGACGCGCCCGGGTAGGGCACGGAGACGACCACGAGCGGCACCGCGACGTCGGGAAACTCGTCGGTCTGCAGCAGGAACAGCGAGACGAGGCCGAACACCACCAGCGCCAGCATGGTGACGACGGTGATGACGGGCCGACGGATGGCGAAGTCAGAGATGAACATGGGAATCTCGAAATCTGGGAATCGGGGAATCTGGGAATCGGGGAATCTGGGAATCGGGGAATCGGGGAATCAATGTTTATCGACCACCCGAACTGGAGTTCCTGGAGCGACGCCCTTCGCAGATCCGAGAATCAGCACGTCGCCGGCGTCCACGCCTTTCGTGACTTCAACGAGCTCGCGCTGGGTCTGGCGCACGCCGAGCGTGACGTTCACCCGTTCGGCCTTGCCCTCGCGGATGCGCGTGACCGTCGGCACCGCGCCCGTTTCATCCACGGCCGCGAGCGGCACGACGACGCCGTTGCGCGTCTCGGCGTCGATCTGGCCTTCGGCAAACAGGCCCGCGATCAGTTTGCCGCCGACGTTCGGCAGCGAGACGAAGATCGAAATCTGTCGAGTGACCGGGTCGGCCGTCGGGCTCAGCCGTTCGACGGAGCCCGTGAACTTCTGATCCGGAACGCCGCGCACGGTGAACTGCACGCGCGCGCCCGGCTTCACGCGTCCAATCTGATCCGACGGCACGAGCGCTTCGAGACGGAGGCTCGAGAGATCGATGATCGTAACGAGCGCGGTGCCGGGCGTGACGACGTCGCCGAGGCTCGCGGGCCGCTCGCTGACGACGCCGGCGAACGGCGCCTTGATCGTCGTGTCCTCGAGCTGCTGCCACACGGCCTTCTGTCGCGCGCGGGCCCCGGCAAGCTGCGCTTCGGCGCCGGTGACGGCGTTGCGGGCCTGCTCGAGATCGCGCGTTGCAAGCGCGCCGCCTTTCACGAGCGTCTCGGTGCGCTGCAGCTCGCTTTGCGCGACGGCGAGCGCCGATTCGCCGGATTTGACCATCGCCTGCGCCGACTGGAACGCGTCGTCGAGATCGCGTGAGGCAATCTTGGCGACGACGCCGCCGGCCGTGACGGTCTGACCACGATCGAGGGGAAGACTCACGATGGAGCCGCCGACGAGTGCGCGGACGACGGCAGCACGCGCGGGCGTGAGCTGACCGGAGACGACCGGGCCTGCCGACAACGTCGTCGTCGTCGCGGTCGCGACGTTCTCCGGCGCGAGCTGCACGGTGGCCGTCGTGGCGGGCGCGGCGGCGGTTTCCGCTTTCTGGCCGCACGCGGCGAGCGGGGAGAGGAGCAAGAGAAGCGCGATCGAGCGATGTCTCACGGTCGTGTCTCCGTCAGAGTCGAGATCTAGAGTCCGCCGCCGGCGAGCGGCAGTTGCGCCAGCAGCGCGACGCGCACCCGCGCGATTTGCACGTCACGTGCGGCCTGCGCGCGGTTCGCCTGCGCCTGCTGCAGCGCGAGCCGTGAGTCGGACAGCTCGAGCTGCGTGGAAATGCCTTCGCGGTAGCGCAGCTCGGCGATGTCGTACGCGCGCTGCGCCTGCTGCACGACGCCGCCGGTGGCTTCCCACGTCGCCTCGGCCGACGTCAGCGTCTGGAACGCGGTCGCGGCGTCGAGATCCGCGACTTCGCGCGTCTGTTTCAATCGCGCCTGCGCTTCCGCGAGGTCCGCGCGCGCCGCGGCTTCGTCCGCGCGCAGCCGATTGCCGTTGAACACCGGGACCGTGACCGCCGCACCGGCCGTCCAGTTCGTGCGGAAGTCGCCGACGCCGGGAAGGAATCCCTCGCCGGGATAGCCGACCTTGCCGTACGAGGAATTGAGGCTGACGTTCGGCAGCCGCTCGGCGCGAGCGGCCGTGATCGCCGCCTCGCGCAGATGCACGAGCGTCTCGGCCTGCTGCACGCTCGTGCGCGTGGGCGTGATCTCGGTGGCATGCGCGCGGGCGGCGGCGAGCCCTTCGGCAAACTCCGGCGGCGGCGCCAGGGTCGCGGCATCGAAGTCGGCGTCGAGCTGGAGGTCGGTGCCCGCGGGCACTTCGAGCAGCTGGCGCAGCCGCAGGTACGCGATGTCGCGCGCGGCCTGCGCGCGAATCACGTTCGGCCGCTGGTTGTCGCGCGCGACCTGGGCGCGCAGCAGCTCAAATTCCGGCTGGCGGCCGGCCTCGAACGACTGTCGCGTCTGATCGTAGACGGCCGATGCCTGCGTGAGGCCGAGCTGGGCAATCGCCAGCAGACGATCGCTCAGCGCGGCATCGAAGTATGCGCGCGCGACGTCGAGCTGCAGCTGCGCGCCGGTGCCCGTGGTGGCCAGCTCCGCGTTTCGCCGCTCCATTTCGGCCTGCGTGCGCTGCGCGGTGAGACGGCCGCCGGTGTACAGCGACTGCGCGAACGAGAACGTCAGCCGGTAGACGTTGCGCTGCCCGAACGGCAGATTCGCGAAGTTGAAGGACGGTCCGATCGAGCCGCACGACGCCGCGCGCTCGAGCTCGGTCACGCGATCGGCCAGCGGACGCGACGCGTCCACGCTGAGCGGCGCGCAGACCGGTCCCGTGTTGTCGAGCACGGCGCTGAACTCCGACGCGAGCGTTCGATCGTACGAGCCGACGAGGTTGACCTGCGGCAGCCGCTGGCTGTTCGCGCGGACCTGGTCGGCGTCGGCGCGCGCTTCTCCCGCACGGGCGATGGCGAGCGTCTCGCTGTGATCGGCCGCGAGCTTCAGCGCGTCGGCGAGTGTGAGATGCATCGACGCCGGCGTTTGCGCGAGCGCGCGAGCGGGCGCACTCGCAGCAATCGCGACGACGATCGTCGCGGCAGCAGCCCAGGAGAGCAATCGAACGGGAAGAGCAGTTGAAGGCGTCATGGCATGTCGTGGCCTGGTGCGGCCGTGCGATCGAGGCCGATCGCGGCGAAGAACAACTGGAGGTACTTGTCTACGGCGTCGCGCATCGCGTACGGATAGCGATCGGGCGTCGTATCGCGCCCCAAGGCGTCTGCGAAGATCGTACCCATCAGCATCGCTGCCGCGGCGCGCGGATCCCATTCGCGCGAGGCAAGGCCGTTCCGCTGGAGGGCGGCGAGGTACTCGGTCAGCTCGTCGGCGATGCGCACCGACACCTGCATCGCGCGCGTGCAGTGCTCGGGATGCTCCTCGTACTCGCCCATCGATTTCCGGATCAGCGAGCGAATCTTGTAGAGCTTGCGGTGATGGTCGCGCGCCCACTCGGTGAGTTCGGCTGCCGGCCGGCCGGGCGTCTCCGGCAGCGACTTCATGTTCGAGGCCGACTGCTCGGCAAACCAGCGGAGCGATTCGCGGATCAGGTCGCGCTTGGTTGGGAAGTGGCGGAACAGCGTGACTTCGTTGAGGCCCGCCTCGTGGGCAATCCGCCTCGTCGTCGCGCCGCGCGAGCCGACCTCCCCGAAGATCTTGACGGTGGTCTTGAGCAGCGTTTCGCGAACGTCCATGAATCCGGCTTTCCTCTGGCAAATGCCCGAGCCAGGAGCAAGCACTCACTTGCTTACATCGAGGGTCGGAGTCGCGCCCGTGCGTACGATTGACGAAGGTTCCAGAGACTTTGTTCAATTATTTCACAAGCGGGGAGACGGGTCCGTCGGGTCCGTCGGGTGCGTCGGGTCCGGCAGGTCCGCGAGGTCCCTCAGCTCCGTTCGCGTCCCCCAGGTTCGTCCGGTTCGACAGAGCGGCCGCTGACGGACCCGAGGACCTGACGGACCCGAGGACCTGACGGACCCGAGGACCTGACGGACCCGAGGACCTGACGGACCCAACGGACCTGACGGACCCGACGCACCCGTCTCCTGCTGGTACCATTCGCTGATGCAGCTGCGCCTGCCTTGGGACGTGGAGCCGCGCGACGCGCGCGCGGTCCGCGTCGACGGTCAGGACGTGCCCGTGCAGATCGTCCGGCATCGCCGCGCGCGTCGGTACGTCCTCCGCCTCGCAGACGATGGCTCGCTGAAGCTGACCGTGCCGCGGGGCGCGTCAATCGCCGGCGGCGTACGGTTCGCGGAGCGACAGCACGACTGGATCGTGCGCGAGCGCGGCCGGCAGGTGCATCGCAATCAGCCCTGGGGGCCGGGCACGTCGATCTGGTTCCGTGGGGAGCACGTTGGCCTCGCGCGGACAGGCGACTGGATCGTGCTCGGCGCCGATCGCGTCTCGCGTGCGAATGGCAGCGGCGACTGGCGGCCGATCGTCGAGACCCACCTGCGACGTCGGGCCACCGACGAACTGCCAGCGCGATGCGCCGAGCTGGCCGCAGCGTGCGACGTGCGCATCGCGCGCATCGCCGTGCGCAATCAACGATCGCGCTGGGGCGCGTGCTCCGCGCGCGGTTGCATCACGCTGAACTGGCGCCTGATTCAGATGCCGCCGACCGTCTCCGATTACGTCATCTACCACGAGCTGATGCACGTGCGTCATCCGAACCACTCGCGCCGGTTCTGGCGCGCGGTCGAGTCAGTGTGCGCGTGGTGGCGGGACGGCGAGCGGTGGCTGCGGAGACATGGACGAGAAGTGCTCTGACGCGTCGCGCCACTGCCCCGGCGCGAGATCGCCGAGTTCGATTCCCGCAAACATCACCCGATGCAACCGCGTCACCTCGTGGCCCTGTGACGCGAACAGCCGGCGGATTTCGCGATTGCGCCCTTCCGTCAACTCGACGATGAGATGCGTTTCTCGCCGCGACGCCTTGCGGATGATCACGCGCGACGCGTGCAGCTGCTCGCCACGGCCCCTCGAGTGGTCGACATCGATGCCGGCCTGAATGCGTTCGGCGCTCTCGGGCGTGACCAGGCCGCGTACGGTGACGACGTACCGGCGCACGAAGCGATGGGCAGGATCGGTGAGGCGATTCGCGAGCTGTGTGTCATTCGTCAGCAGAAGCAGCCCGGTCGAAGCGAGATCGAGCCGCCCGACGGCGATCAGCCCTCGACCGGCGTCGCCCAACACGTCGAAAACCGTCTTGCGCCCCTCCGGATCGCGTTTCGTCGTGACGACGCCGCGCGGCTTGTGAAAGGCGATCACCCGGAATGCCTTCGCGGGCGTCGCGCGCTGGCCGTGGATCTCGATGCGGATCTTCTCCGGGATGACCGGTCGCGACGGCTCTGTGACGACGCGCCCGTTGACGCGCACGCAGCCGGCAAGAACGAGCGCCCGCGCTTCGCTGCGCGACGCAAGGCCGAGCTTCGACAACGCGCGGTCGAGCGAGACGTGACCCGGACGCCGCGGTGTCACCGGACGACGATGTGTGTGCCGGCGGCGCGGCCGGACGCGTCGCGCACCGTGACGTCGTGCGCGCCGCGCGCGAGCGGCCATCGCACGGTGTCGTCGCCGCCGGCCGTCGCCAGCGGCTCGCCGTCGATGAACCACCGCAGCGTGCCGATGCCGCCGGAGGCACGCAGCGGCAGCGATTGGAATTCCGCGCGCAGCGTCGGGTCGAGCAGATAGACCGCGCCGCCGATCGGTTGGACGATCGCAAGCTGGGCTCCGGCACTTGAGAATTTGGAGATCTGGAGATCTGGAGATTTCAGATTCCCCGATTTCAGATTCCCCGATTCCAGATTCCCCGATTCCAGATTCCCCGATTCCCCGATGTCCGCGTCACCGATCAGCCCCGCCGTCTTCGCCCACGGCCGGTACTGCGCGGGCCATGCCGTCACGACGCCGTCGCTGGTCGCGTGATGCCAGTCGCAGAACGCCGGCGCCGCGTCGGCCGGCACCCACTCCAGCGAGCGCGTCGGACAGCGATCGGTCGCGAGGCCGCCGGACGTCGCACACAGTTCGACGCGTCGCACGTCGCTGGTCGGATCGAGGATGGGCCGGTCCTCGCCGATCGGCAACGTGCCGCGCGCGCGTTCGACCGCCGCCAGCATCACGGCGTGGAAAATCGGACCGGCGCCCATGACGCCCGACGAGCTGTGCAGCGGTGTCCGATCGAAGTTGCCAACCCAGACGCCGACGGTGACCTCGCGTGTGTACCCGATCGCCCAGTTGTCGTGGTACGCCTGCGACGTGCCGGTCTTGGCCGCGACCGTGAACGGAAACTCGAGACTGCCGCCTCGGCCGAAAATAAACGCGCGCGCGTCGTCGTCCGACAGGATGTCGGTAATCCAGAACGCCGTGCGCGGCGAGACCAGACGCTCAGCTGCCGGCGACGGTACCGGGTGTCCGTCGACCGCGCGAACCGCGGTGGCCGGACGATACTCACCGCCGCGGGCGAACATCGCGTACGCCGCGACGAGCTCGTCGAGCCGCACTTCGGCGTTGCCGAGCGTGAGGCCGACGCCGTAATGCGCGGCGTTGTTGTCGAGCGTCGTGAACCCCGCCTGACGAAGCAGCCGCGCGATCGCGGGCACGCCGATCTCCGACGCGAGCGCGACCGCCGGCACGTTTTCCGATCCCGCCAGCGCCGTGCGGACAAGCAGTGGGCCGCGGAACTGGCCGTCGTAGTTGCGTGGGCTGTAGAGCACGCCGGCTTGCGCGGTCAGGAACTGCGACGGCACGTCGGCCAGGACGCGCCCGGGCGACATGCCGCGCTCGAACGCCGCGGCGTACGTGAACGGCTTCAGCGCGGATCCCGGTTGCCGCGGCGCGGCGGCGCCGTCGATGGTGCCGCCGTGGTCCGCGTCGAAGTAATTGCCCGAGCCTTCCCAGGCGAGCCATTCGCCGCTCGCGTTGTCGAGCACGACGACGGCGACGTTCGAGGCGTGATGCTCGTCGAGCGCCGGCCGATTCGCCGCGATGATGCCCGCGATGGTGCGTTGCAGCCGCGCGTCGAGCGTCGTCTCGATGCGGCGCGGATGATCGCCGGCGGTCGCCGACAGCACGCGCTCGACGAAATGCGGCGCCACGAACGTCTGGGGATCGCGGTTGAGCGCGACGCGCTCGTTGCGCGCCGTCGCGAAATCCATCGGCGACAGCCAGCCACGGTCGCGCATCGTCGTCAGAATGCGCAATTGACGCGCACGCGCGCCGGAGGGATTGCGCCACGGGTTGTAGCGCGACGGCTGCTGCGGCAGCGCGGCGAGATACGCGGCTTCGGCGGCCGTCAGCGTCTCCGGCGGTCGCCCGAAGTACGCCTGCGAGGCGCGCGCGACGCCGTCGATCTGGTTCCCGTACGGCGCGAGGTTCAGGTACAGCGCGAGGATCTGGTCCTTACTCAGGCGATGCTCGAGACGGATCGCGACGATGGCCTCGCGCACTTTCGTCGTCCACCCGCGCGCGGCCGGTGGGACGACCGCGTCGCGCCGCGCGAGCCTCGCGAGCAGCAGCTTCGCAACCTGCTGCGAAATCGTGGAGCCGCCTTCGACGACCCGCAGCGCGCGGACGTCTCGAACGGCCGCCCGAACGAGCGCGATGGGATCCACGCCTACGTGCGAGCGGAACCGCACATCTTCAGCGGCCAGCGTCGCGTGTGCGAGTGCCGGCGGAATCGCCGCCGCGTCGATCGTCTCGCTGCGCGTGCCCATCGACGAGCGTGTCTCGTACAGCCGCTCGCCGTGGCGATCGAGGACGACGACGGAAGGCTGGTTGTCGAGATCGAGCAGCCCCGCAGGCAGCGGTCCAAGGCGCACCCAGAGCGCGGCGGCGATGAGAAAGGCCGACCCTAAGAGGCCCGGCCTGCGTACGACGCGCCCGAGCCGAGCCAGTGCCCAGCGCCGAGTGCGTTGTGCCTGGGTCATTACTTGATCTCCACGACGACCGGCGTCGATCGTCCGTAGACTTCCGGCGCGTACATTTCCTCAGCGCGCGTCCCGGCAACCGTGAACGTGCCCGACGTCGTCGCGCGCACGAGGTACGAGAACTCGTGACGGCCCTCACTCAGCCGTGTTGCGAAGAGCACCACGCGGTCGTCGAACTTCTCGACGTGATCGAATCCGCCGCGGCGGAAACGCGCGAACCACGATCGATCTTCCGGCTGCGCCGACGCGTCCTTCGCGAGGTCGGACGCCGTCGTGCGGAACCAGCTGTCGACGGCTTCGACGCCGGCGGGCATCGTGTCCGTGACGGCGACGTAGAGGCGTTCCTTCGGAATCGTCAACGCGAGCGTGACGCGGATCAGGTCGCCGGCGGCAAACGACGTGGACGCCGGTCCGCTCGGGCCGTTCTCGTTGAATTTCTCGTACCGACGTTCGACGAGGATGCCCTGATCGACGGCCGGCGGCGGCTCGGCGAGCGCGAACTGCAGCCGCGCGCTGTAGTACACGTGGCCCGTGCCCGTGCGGGTGACGGTGAGATCCCGCTCTGCGCCTGCCGCGACCTGCCGAATGAGATCCGGCATCGCAAGGCGCACGGTTTGCGCGGTCGTCGATCGGCCTTTGAATGTCGCGGTGCCGGCTGTCGTCGATCCGATGGCCACCGTCGCGGTCATGTTCGGCGGCTCGCTCTCGAACGTCTTGTAGTACGAGACGAGCGACCCGAGCGCCATCGCGTTCTCCTGCGTGTTCCGCCAGCGCCCGTCGCGGCGCGCCGCCAGCAGCCAGCGCACGAGCCGCTGCACCATCACGGCATCGTCGCCGCGGCGGACGAAGCCGTCGAGGACGATCGCGGTCGCACGGGTGTTCGAGTTCCAGAGCCAGTACAGCAGGTCGTTGTCGATTTCCTCGACGTGCGCCTGGTCGCCCTCGACGCGCAGCGCGTTCGTGAGCCGGCGAATCACTTCCGGGTAGCGAGGGCTGCGGTTCGGCGATGCCGCCATCGCGTCCGCCAGATGCGAGAGCGAGAAGATCGGCAGGCGATCGACGTACGCCGCAAGGCGCGTGATGTTCGAGTCCTCGTTGCGTTTGTATTCGGTCAGCACCTTCGCGCCGTACGCCTGCATCGCGCCCCAGATCGGCTGCCACTGCACTTGCGTCGGCGGCGCCTGCTTCATCGCGTTGTCGAGAAAGTCGAGCGCGCGCGCGACCACTGGATCGTCTGACGGCAGACCGAAGTCGCTGCCGATCTTCATGACGTGCAGGATGTAGGTCGTGAGATACGCGTCCCCGATGAGGCAGCCGCCGGGCCAGTAGCCGAATCCGCCGTCCGCGCACTGGTAGCGCGGCAGATCCGCCAGCAGGGTCTTCGCCTTTGCGCGGTACTCGGTTGGTGCGATGCGGCCCATCGCGAATGCGTTGCCGAGGTCTGCGGCGAGAATCAACGCGAGCGCCGCGGACGATTTCTGTTCGGCGCAGCCGTACGGATAATCGGCGAGGTACCGCGCGCCTTCGCCCAGGCCGACGAGCGCGGTAGAGGAGAGATTCACCTCGAGTCCGCCCAGACCCGGCAGCGCCCCCGCGGGCACTGCAAGCTTCTCGATCGATGGCGCGTCGCTCGCGTCACCGAATGCGGCGTTGGCTTCGAGCGGCGCAGGAGCGGACACCGGCAGCGTCATCTCGAACGCGTCGGATTGATCGCCCATCTTCACCGTCATCTGCACGCGCGCCGTGCCGACGCCGCGCGCCGTGGCGTCGAAGCGAATCGGCTCCGTGCCGTTCGCGGCGAGCTTGATCGTCGTCGTCGCCGATCCCTGGAACGTGAGCACGGCCGGATCGAGACTGCGGATCGTGACGGTGGCGTCGCCGCCCGACGTCAACGTGTTGGTGACGACGCCGCCAAAGCTCGCGCGGTCGCCGAGGCTCAGGAAGCGGGGGAACGCGGCAAGCAGCGTGACCGGCTTGTTGACTTTGAATTCCGCTTCGCCCGCACCGAATCGCGACGCGGGGTCGGACGCGACCGCCATGATGCGGTACGTCGTGAGCGATTCCGGCAGCGTGATCGTGCGCGTCGCCTTGCCCGACTTGTCGGTCTCGACCGAGCCGAGCCAGAAGGCGAGCGGACGAAAGTCGCGACGCACGTTCGCCGCGCCGTTTTCCGCGCCGCCGCCTCCGCCTTCGCCCGCGCCCTTCGGCGTGATGACGCGCCGGCTGATGATGCGTTCGCGACTGTCTTCCGTCATCACCTGCAGGTTCTTCTCCTGATACACCGAGCGCAGGACGTCGGGTGCGCGGTAGTCGGTGAGTGACAGCACGCCGTAGTCGACCGCCCAGAGCGTCACTTCACCCGCCGCGGGTTTGCCGGCCGCGTCGTTGACGGCGACCGAGATCTTGGCGGCGTTTGCCGGCCGGTATTCGGCGCGATCCGCGGCGACTTTGACGGCGAGCCGCTTGACCGCGTCCTCCACGTGCAGCTCGGTATAGCCGAGACGGAACGTCGGCTTGCCTGGGTCGCTGCCGTCCTGGCCGGGATCTTTCGACGTGCGGCCGCGCACGAGGAGCACCGAGACGTACACGTTCGGGATGTCGGCTTCGGTGATCGGCACTTCGATGGTCTGCTGCGTCGACGTCAGATTGAATCGCTCGTAGTGCCGGATGCCTTCGCGCTCGATCGTCAGCAGCGCAGTCGCGGTCTCCCATGGCGACTGAATCATCACGCGCGCGCGTTCGCCCGGCTTCCAGGTCTTCTTCTCGGGCTCCAGCGTGATGCGGTTGTGATCGAATCGCTCCCACGCGGTGTAGCCCTTGCCGAGACCGTAGAACCAGCTCTCGGTTCTCGTCGTGTGGCCGGCGTTGTCCTTCGCGATCGCGCGGAGCATGTACGATCCGCCCTCGGCGATCGGAATCTTCTGTGTGACCGGCGCCGCGGCGGTCGTGATCGTCCACTCGCCGGCTTTTTCCTCGACGCGTTCCGTGTCCCAGCTGTAGTAGCCGCTGCCTTCGGACCGGCGCACCGAATTCCACTGAATGCGAACCAGGGTCAGCGTCACCGTCACGTTCGGCACGATGACGCCCTTCGGATCGACGGCGACGACGTCCACGCTCGTGCCGGTGTCGACGCTGGCGAAGTAGTCCGGCCGCTTGAGGCCGATGAACCAGGGCGCGGGATAGACGACCGTCGACGTGCGATTGGCAACGTGCTGACGCGACACGTCCTCGACGTCGCCCTCGAACGTGTAGCGATACGTGAAGTCCACGTCCTTCGTCGACGGCACCGCGACCGTGAGCTTGCCGTCAGGGGTCAGCGTCGCGGCGTCGCCCGCGATCCGTGAGTCGACGCTTCGATCGACCCGCGGGTAATAGCCGAACTGGAACTTGTCGTCCGGGAACTTCTCGGTCACCGCAGCGGGCACGGAAAAATCGGGATCGCGCGTGACCGACCAGCGCACCGGCCGGCTGCCCATGGCGCTGCCGAAGAGATAGCGCGCGTTCAGGGTGCCGCGAAGTGTCGAGCCCGCAAGCGCAGGCTCGGCCGCCAGCGTGGCGTCCACGCGGAATTCAGGCTTTCGATACGCAGCGACCAGAAACGATCCGTGCACCTGCTGCAGCCATTCGCCGCGCGGCCGCCGTTCGGTGACGTCGTTGCCTTCCGGGCGTTCGGCGCCAGGCAGCAGCGCGGTGATCGAGTAGTTGCCGAGCGTCGCTTCCGCCGGCACCGTCCACGTCCACTCGGCGTTGCCCCACTTGTTGATCGTCACCGAGCGGCGATCGACTTCCTTGTTCCGCGAGTCGCGCACGCTGATATCGAGCGGCGCGCCGGTCTTCATCAGCCGGATGCCCGTTGGCGTGTCCGTTCGCACGATCGCCTTGACGTGCACTTCCTCGCCCGGCTTGTACACGCCGCGGTCGGTGAACACCGATCCGCGCAGGATGTCTTTTGCTTCCCACAGCGAGAACGGATTGCCGAATTCCCATGGCTCGATGCCTTCGTTCCAGTTCGAGACGACGTACGCGAGGTCGCCGTTCTTTTCGGCCGTGACGACGAACGACAGCTTCGACCAGTCCTCGGGATCGCGCAGCGCGAGCGTCGGCGCCAGTGCGACGCCGTCCTTGCCGGTCGCGCCGTGCCAGAGCTGCTTGTTGTCGACGCCGATGATCGAGATCTGCGCATCGGTGACGGGCTCGCCGTTGTCCAGGCGCGTGACGAACACGAGCGTTGACTGCGGGCTGTCCTTCACCGTGATGCCGAGGTTCGTGACCTGCACGATCGTCGAGCTGGGATCGCGGTCGTACGGCTTCGATTGCGCGATGGGATCGCCCGGCTGGAGACCCGCCCACACGAGCCCGGTCCCGGTGCGCGAGAGCACTGGCTGCAGATCGAGCCCGTGCGACTGGATCGCGTCGGGCTGTACCGTCAGGCGACGCGGGGTGCCGTTGCCGGTCGGGAGCAGCTGGAAGCTCTTCTTTTCCAGCTCGACGATTCGCGGCACCAGGTTCGCGGGATCGAGCCGCGTGATCCACTGCGTCACGCTCGCGTAGTTGCGCGCGTAGAAGGGCAGCTGCGGGCCGCCGTCCGTCTCCCACACGCCATGGCCGTCGCCAAAGCTCGTGAACGGACGCTCGTGCCAGTTCTCGACGATCCCGACCCACGGGTAGCCAAGTGTCTGGCCGTCGGCCGACGTCATGGCCGGGTCGAGGCGATACGCGAACGTGTGCGCGGGCGGCTGACGGTCGAAGCCCGCGTCTTCGATCGCCATCATCTCGCTTTGATCGCGCCGGGATGCGCGCGCGGCCGGCGTCGGCGTCGCCGTCACCGTCTGTTCTCGCGATGCATCGGTGACGTCGCGTGCCGTCAACGCTGGCGCGAACGCGGTCGTTTCAATCGGCGTCGTGAACTCGATCGGGTTGAACTCCGACGGGTCGCACTCCGCGCGGCACATGAAGCCGCGGGCAAACAGCATCGGCTCGAGCTCGACGCGCGACTGCTGAACCTGGCCGCGCGGCTCCGAGCCCTGCGCGCCGGTGAGACGCGCGTCGAACACGATGTCGAGCCAGCCGCCGGGATCCGGCGGGCCGGTGCTCTCGACGACGACGAGCGCATCGGACGGCGGGAAGCGCTTGCGATCCCAGTCACTCGTCAACCGTACGGGCACGGCGTCGCGTCGCGCCGAGACCTGTCGTGCCAGCGCCAGCTTCGCGTCGTACGCCGCGGGACCCGTCGGGTCGGCAGCCGCCATCCGCGCGCGCTCGCGCGCCGACATCAGCGGCGTCTGGAACGCATGCGGCGAATACCGCACCGTCACATGCGTCAGGACGTCGTCCGCGCGCATCGGCTGGTTGAACCGCATGACGATGACGAGCGGCTGATCGAAGCGATCGGATCGGCGATACCAGCGTGCGGACTGCAGCTGCGCGGTCGGCGTCGTGAACGTGAACTCGAACGGCGTCGCAAGCGTGTGCCCCGATGCGCTCGTCGCGCCGGCGTCCACGCGCACCGTGTAGCGCGTCGAATAGGGCAGCGGCGACGACGGATCCGGTGTCAGCATCAGCGTCGTCGTCCCCGACCAGCGGAACGTGCCTTTGATCGCCGGCGTGACGTGCACCCAGTCGGGCGCGACGGTCGACGGCACGCGGCCGAGCGTCACCATCGGCTCGGAAAACAGGATGCGGATTTCGTTTGTGTCCTGCAGCTGCTGGACGACGCCCGCGGGTCCGGCTTGCACAACTGAAAGCGGCGTCGTCTGACGCGCCAACAATACCGCCGCACCGAAAGACAGGATGGCCGCAAGAGCCAGGGAGCGTCGCCTCATGGCGGGAGTCTGAAGGAAGTGCCGTGCCAGCACAATCGGCCGCGGAATTGGCCCGATCGTTCAGACCTCGCCGTGTCGAGTGCTGATTCCTACTTGCTCTCTTTTACCTGGAAGAGCTGGACGAACTCGCTGAGCACCATTCCGGTCGCGCCCCACACTTCGTGTCCGCTGACAGAAAAGTGCGGGTAGTCGATCAGGATGCCGTCGCGCGTGCGCTGCGCGCGTCCGCGCCGTTCAGGATCGAGCAGTTCCGCCACCGGCGCCTCGATGACGCGTGCCACTTCCCGCACGTGCGGCTGGAAATCCGGCCGCGCGTCGGCAACGCCGACAAACGGATAGAGCAGGTAGCCGCTGACGACGACCCAGAGTGAAGACAGCGCGCCGATCACACGAATGCGATCGGCCGGCACGCCGATCTCTTCCCAGGTTTCGCGCAGCGCGGCGTCGACGGCGGCTTCCCCTGGATCGATCGCGCCGCCGGGCAGGCTGACCTGACCCGGATGTGTCGGCAGGTCGTCGCGCCGAAGCGTAAGCGGAATTGCAGGGCCGGAGTCGCCTGGATACAGAAGGATGAGCGCCGCGGCCGGACGCGCGTCGGCTGGTGTCAAATCAGGTGACCAGCCCTTGCGGCGAGGTGTGGGCGCGAAGCGCAGCTGCGCCTCGGGGCCGGGCAGCGGCGCGGCCAGACGCTCGCGGAGGAAGGACTCGAGATCGGGCAGCGATCTCACGAACGCAGGATCCTGAGGTACTCAACCCACGGGCCGACCTCGGCGCCAATCTGCTTCGCCATCACGCGCGCAATCTGCTGAATGTGATCCAGATCGTGCGCGGTCCACGTCGCGAGCAGCTGCCGCAGCGTCACGGTGCCGAATCTCGGGTGCGTGCCGGTGCGATCGAAGTCAGCGTCGGTGAGCCGATAATCGCGCAGACGTGCGAGATTCGCCGCGCGCGCGTCGCGGAATTCGTCGAGCAGCTGCCGCAGTGATTTGCCCTCGCTCTCCCGGAACATGGCGGTGCGGTCGAACGTCGCGAACGGCTTCGCCGTGCCGTGCGTCAGGATGATCTCCAGCCGCGCCATCCAGTCGGTGCGCTCGCCATGAATCAGGTGTCCGATGACGTCGTACGGGCTCCAGGTGTCGCCGCCTTCGTTGTGCTGTATCCATCGATCGGGCAGGTCAGCCAGCCACGTATCGAGGACTCGCGGGGTGCGTTCGAGGACGGCGACGTATTCGGCCAGATCGAACGGCGCAGTCGTGGTTGGCAGGGTCATCGGTACCATTGTGAACTTTTCGCTCTTGTCGAACGTCTACAAGAACGCCACCATGGGGACCACGAAGAAGGATCTGTTGCAGGGCACGCTGGACGTGCTGATTTTGAGGACGCTCCAGCTGGGCGCCAATCATGGGTGGGGCATCTCGCAGCGCATCCGGCAGATGTCGGAGGACGTGCTGCAGGTGAACCAGGGGTCGCTCTATCCGGCGCTGCACCGGCTCGAAGAGCAGGGCTGGATTGCGTCCGAGTGGGGCCTGTCCGACGCGAACCGGCAGGCGAAGTTCTACCGGCTGACGCGCACCGGCGAGCGGCAGCTCGAGCGCGAGCGCGCGAACTGGGCGGAAGTGTCGCTGGCGGTCACCAGAATCCTTGGAGAAGCGTGAGGTGAGACTCCTTCGTCGTCTCGCGACGCTGTTTCGCCGCACGCATGTCGAGCAGGACATCGATCGGGAGCTCGCGTTTCATCTCGAGATGGAAGCCGCGCAGCACGAATCGCGCGGCGCGGCGCCGGACGAAGCGCGCCGGCGTGCGCGCGCCGATTTCGGTGCCGCTGCCGCCACGCGCGACGAGGTTCGCGACGCGCGCGGCCTGACGTTCGTCGACGCGCTGATTCAGGACGTGCGGTTCGGCGTGCGGCTGCTCGTGCGCCAGCCTGGGTTCTCGCTGATTGCCGTGTCCGTGCTCGCGATTGCGATCGGCGCGAACACCGCGATGTTCAGCATCGCGAACACGCTGCTGCTGAAGCCGCGCGCCGGACACGTCGACGGCGCGCTCGTCAGCCTCTACAGCCTCGACACCGCGCATCCGGGCACCTATCGTGCGTTTTCGTATCCGAACTACGTCGACATGCGCGCGCACGCGGACGCATTCGTCGCCCTCGCCGCTCACGACTACACGCTCGCCGGACTGACGGAGAATGGCGTCACGCGACGCGTCTTCATCGACGTCGTCACCGCGAACTACTTCGAGACATTCGGCGTGACGCTGCCGCTTGGACGGCCGTTCACCGCGGAGGAGGAACGGCCCGGCGCCGACATCGCCGTTACGGTCCTGAGCCACGCGATGTGGCAGCGCATGGGCGGGCGCGTCGATGTCATCGGCAGCCGCATTCGCCTGAACATGCGGGAATTCCAGGTCATTGGCGTGGCGCCGCTCGATTTCGGCGGCTCGATGGTGTTCGCGTCGCCCGAGTTGTTCGTGCCGACCGGCGTCTACAAGACCGTCAGCACCGATCTCGTTCGGGAAGGGCGGTCGACGGACCTCGGCGATCGACGCAACGATCAGCTCGTGCTGATTGGGCAGCTGCATCCGCACGCGACGTTGTCGTCGATCGTGCCGGCACTCGACACAATCTCTCTGCAGCTTGCCGCCGCGTTTCCAGACGCGAATGCAAATCAGAAGTTGATCGCGGGTCGGCTCGCGCGATTGTCGGTGAGCACGGAACCCACTGACGACCGCGCCGTGGTCGGGCTGAGCGCGACGCTGCTCTCACTGTCCGCGATCGTGCTTCTCGTCGCATCGCTGAATCTCGCGAACATGCTGCTGGCGCGTGGCGCCGCGCGCCGCAAGGAATTCGCGATTCGCCTCGCGATCGGCGGCAGCCGAGGCCGCATCGTGCGTCAACTGCTGACTGAAGGCCTGGTGTTGTCGCTTGTCGGCGGTGCCGGCGGCCTGCTGCTCGCCAACGTCGCGATGCGGCTGCTCGCCGCGACGCTCACGCCGATCTCGCCGCTGACGCTCGGGTTCGACCTCGCTCCGGACTGGCGCATCGTCGCCGCCACGCTCGGCTATTGCGTGCTCGCGACGATCTTGTTCGGACTGCTGCCGGCGCGTCGGCTCGCGCAAACAGACGCCGTGCCCGAGCTGAAGGATCACGCCGGCGAGCTCGGGACGCGCCTCCGGCGCCGTTTGACGACGCGCAATGCGCTGGTGATGGCGCAGCTGGCGCTGTCGCTGACGCTGATGACGGTCGCCGGCCTGTTCGTGCGCGGCGCCGTCGAAGCCGCCCAGGCGGATCCCGGCTTCACGCTCGATCGCGGCATCATGCTGCAGATCGACGCCAGCCTCGCCGGCTATGACGAGGAGCGGACGCGGACCGAGTATGCGGACGTGCTCGGGCGGTTGCGCGCACGACCGGACGTCGCTGACGCGGCCATCTCGTCGATCGTGCCGTTCGGCGACATGCGCACCGGCGTCAACGTGCAGGAGCCGGGCCCGCGCATCCGGCGCGGCGATCCAAACGACAGCCGGCTGATTCAAGCGACGCAGACCAGCATCACGGCCGGCTATTTCGGCGCGCTCTCACGGCCGCTGCTGGCCGGCCGGGATTTCACAGCGACGGAGGAGTCCGCGTCGTCGGGACCGCGTGTCGGCATCGTCGACATCACGCTCGCGCGTCAACTCTTCGGCGACGCCAACCCGATCGGCCGCGACATTCAGTACGCCTCGCGGGACGAACACGCTCCGCCGATCGTCGTGCGCGTCGTCGGACTCGCGCCGGCGATGCGCGATTCGCTGCTCGATGTCAGTCCCGAGCCGCACGTGTATTTCCCGCTCGGGCAGCAGTTCCAGAACAGCGTGTACGTCCATGTCCGGACGATGGCGCCGACCGCGTCGGCGGAGGCGGGCCTGCTGCCGCAAATCCGCACGGTCGTGCAGGACGTCGATTCGGCGATGCCAATCCTCTCGCTTGAAACGCGACCGATGTTTCGCGATCGAAACGTGATGCTCGCGATGGTCCAGATTGGTGCGGCCATCTTCACGGTCTTTGGCGCGGTCGCCCTCTTCCTGGCGGCGATTGGCGTCTACGGCGTGAAGGCGTATCTGGTCTCACGCCGCACGCGGGAGATCGGCATTCGTGTGGCGCTCGGCGCGTCGCCGGGGGGCGTCGTGTGGGTGATCGCGCGCGACGGTCTGGCGGCGTCCGCGATCGGTCTCGCAGCCGGCATCGGCCTCTCGGCGATCGCCGGTGCGGCGCTGCGGTCGCTCACGTACCAGAACCGCGTCGCCGACGCGGCACTCATCGGTTTCGCGGCCGCGGTCCTGGCGGGCGCCGCGATGCTGGCGAGCTGGCTGCCGGCGAGGCGGGCGACGCGCGTCGCCCCGCTCACCGCGCTGCGCGGGTGATCGTCGGACGCGACGAGCGCGCATCTCGTTTACACTCGCATCGTGCTCGCGGGTCAGACGCTGACGCTGTCGCCGCCGCTCAAATGGGCCGGCGGCAAACGCTGGCAGCTGCCGCACCTGCGTCCGCTCTGGCAGCGTCATTCACATCGCCGTCTCGTCGAACCGTTTTGCGGCGGCCTCGCGATCGCGCTCGGCCTCGAGCCGGCGGCCGCGCTGCTCAACGACGCGAATCCGCATCTGATCAATTTCTATCGCTGGCTGCAGCGCGGGCTCGTGATCGATTTGCCCATGGCGAATCGTCGCCGGTTGTTCTACGCGTATCGCGCGCGGTTCAACGCGCTGCTCGCGCGCGGTCACGACGACACGGCCGAAGCCGCCGGACTCTTCTATTACCTGAATCGCACGGGATACAACGGCCTCTGCCGGTTCAACAAGAGTGGCGCGTTCAACGTGCCGTTCGGACAATACCGCCGGATCGGATACGTGTCGAACTTCGCCAGCTATCGACCGACACTGACGCCGTGGCAGTTCACGACGGGCGACGTCGAGTCCATTCAGCTGCATCGATCCGATTTCATCTACGCCGATCCGCCGTATGACGTGCCGTTCACGCACTATGCCCGCGGCGGGTTTTCCTGGGAGGACCAGCAGCGCGCGGCGGTCTGGCTCGCGAGGCACCGGGGCCCGGTCGTGCTGGTGAATCAGGCGACGCCGCGGATCGAGACGTTGTACCGACAGCTCGGGTTCAGCGTCGATTTCCTCCAGGGTCCTCGACGGATCAGCTGCACAGGTGATCGATCGCCTGCCCGGGAGATTGTCGCGACCCTCAACGTCTGATCGCGTTTACCGCAGAGCGTCGACGGGATCGACGCGCATCGCCCGTCGCGCCGGAATCACGTGAGCGACAAGCGCGGTCACGATGAGCAGCGCGGCGATCGCGCCCATCGTCAGCGGATCCCACGCCTTCACCTGATACAGCATCGCGGCGCCCACGCTCGTCGTGCTCATCAGCAGCACGCCGGCGACCGCGCCGACAAGGAGTCCCGCGGCGGTCTGCCACAGCCCTTCGCCGAGCAGCTGACGGAGCACGTCCACAGGCTTTGCACCGAGCGCCATGCGCACGCCGATTTCGCGCACGCGCGCGCCGACGAGCTGCGACGTGACGCCGTAGATGCCGACCAGGGCGAGCAGCAGCGCGAGCGCGCCGAAGGCGCTCATCAGAATCACCTGTGCGCGCGTCGACCGCAGCGACGCGTCCACCACTTGATCCATCGTCCGCAGATCCGACACGGGCGCGGTCGGGTCGACCGAGGCCACAGCGGCGCGCGCCAGGCCGGAGAGCGAGCCCGGGTCGACCGTCGTCTTCAGGACGAACGTTAGAAACTGCGATTTCTGCTGTGCCTGCGCGCGGTAGACCATTGGGTTGATCTCCCGCGTGAGGCCCCAGTGACGCACGTCGGAGGCGATCCCGATCACCGTCTGCCACGTGTCCTCGCCGCCAAAGCGCATGCGACGCCCGACCGGATCCTGATTCGGCCAGTAGCGGATCGCAGCGGCTTCGTTCACTACGACGACCGGCTGGGCATGGTCGTCGTCCTGCGAGGTGAACGCGCGTCCTTTGGCGATTGGAATCGCCATCGCCTCGAAGTAGCCCGGCGTCACGATGCGTGGATGCATCCGCGTCGGCGGATCGCCCGGCTGCGTGTCGCGGCCTTCGATCGCGACGCCCGATCGGCTTTCGCCGCCGGACATCGGCAGCAGGTTGATCGCGCCCGCCGCGGTCACGCCCGGGAGCGCCCGCAGGCGTGTCTGATCTGATCGAGCCCGTCGCGCGCGGCATCAGGCGTCGGGTACCGGGCACGCGTCAGCGAGATCGCGAGCGTCAGCCGGTTGTGCGGATCGAAACCGAGAGGTTGGCTGAGGATTGTCGCGAAACTGCGGACGACGAGGCCGGCGGCGACCAGTGTGAGCGACGCCAGCGCGACCTCGCCGATCACGAGACCGATGCGCGCACGGCGTCTTACGCTGATGGCGCCACGGCCACTGTCCTTGAGCGTCAGGTTCAGATCCGGACGTGACGACGTCAGCGCAGGCAGCAGGCCGAAGATCACTCCCGTCGCCATCGACAGCAGGCATGCGAACGCGAGCACGCGAAGGTCGAGGTGAATCGTGTCGAGGCCGACGACCGAGAGCCGGTCGGGCATCACGACCGGCAACGCGCGCAGCACGAGCATTGCGACGCCGATGCCCGCCGCGCCGCCGAGCAGCGAGAGGCTGACGCTTTCGGCGAGCGCCTGCGTGATCAGTCTGCCGCGCGTCGCGCCAAGCGCCGCACGCACCGCGAGCTCACGCTGACGGGACACCGCGCGCGTCAGAAGAAGATTGGCGACGTTGACGCAGGCGATCAGCAGCACCAAGCCGACAGCGGCGAAGATCGCGATCAGGCTCGTCTGCACGTCGCGCACATAGATGTCGCGCATCGACACGACGTTCGCCCCGTGACCGCGGTTTTCGTCCGGATGCTGCTGCTCCAGATCACGTCCGAGGCGGTCCATCGCCTCCCTCGCCTGCGCCATCGTCACGCCCGGCTTGAGCCGCGCATACACGTCGAGACTGTGCGAGACGCGTGTCGGCGCCGTCGAGCCGCCTTCCAGCACGAGCGGCGCCCAGAGCTGGATCGACGGATCGATGAACTGAAAATCAGGTGGCAGAATCCCGGCCACGCGCCAGACATTGCGGCCGTTCAGCGTGATCGTCTTGCCGATCAGATCCTTGTCGCCGCCGAATCGCGACTGCCACAACCCGTATCCGAGCACGACGACCGTGTTCTGGCCGGCCGCCTCATTCGCCTCGGTGAAGGTGCTGCCAAACAGCGGTCGCACGCCGAGCACGTCGAAGAAGGCGCCACCGACGAGCGCGGTCGGCACCTGGACCGGCTCTCCCGCGCCGGTCATGCTGACGCTCGTTTCGAGCAGCGCCGCCATGTGGTCGAACGACGTGTTCAGCCGGCGCCAGTCGAGGTAATCCGCGGGCGAGACGACGTTCGTCATCGCGCCCTCCGACGGTCGTTTCTCCCAGACCATCGCGAGGCGATCCGGCTGCGGGTAGGGAAGCGATCGCAACAGCACCGCGTCGACGACCGAGAAGATCGCGGTGTTGATGCCGATGCCGAGCGCGAGCGTGGCGAGCGCCAGCAGCGACGAGCCTGGCGATCGACGAAGCAACCGCAGACCATGCCGGATGTCGGCGAATGACGCCCGCAGAGACGTGCGAACGGCGGATTTCGCAGGTCCGCCAAACGCCTCGTCTGAGAGGCCCGGCCGGCGGTCGGCGCCGCGCCGTTCGCGAATCCCCTCCGCGACGACGTCGCGGATCGCGGCGAACCACAGGCCGAGCTGCGCGATCGGGCGGCGGCCGATCTCGCGCTGCCAGTCGGCGAACATCTGCGCCATGTCGGCGCCGAACTCGCGCCTGAGCGGCCGCGGCAGCGCGAGCAGGAGCAGGCGGTACATGGTGGCGCTCACGACGGTTTCCGTACCGACAGCAGGCGCTTCGTCCGCGAATCCGCGACGAGCTCCTGGAGACGCCGGGCCTCCAGACGCGCGGCCTCGCGCCCGAGCGGTGTCAGCTGGAAGTAGCGGCGGCGCTCCGGATCGCCCGGCTCGTCGTCGTGGCGCGCGCGCTTCGTACTTTCCTGAATCAAGCCGTCAGCCAGCATGCCGCGCAGCGTGCGGTAGAAATTCGCCGGCAGCACACGCTCGCCGCCGGCGCGCTGCTGCACCTCACGGACGAGGCTCCATCCATGCCGCTCGCCTTCGGACAGTGCGAGCAGAACCTGAAAGACCAGCGATTTCAGTGGCAGCAGTTCGCGGACATCGGCGCCCATACGCCGAGAATACTGTCAGAATGACTCTAGTGTCAAACGGACACTACGCGCGTCATTTCTTGGTGCACTCGTGCAGCGATCGCAGCCACGTCCCCGCCGCGGCGATCACCGGATCGTCGGGCGCGCCGAACTTCGTCCAGTCGATCGCCACCGCCTGATCCGGATCGACGCGATCCCAGTACTCGCGTCCCGTGCGGTCGACGACGACGCCGTACGCGACGTCGAGCTCGGCGTGATCGGCGAGCATCCCGTTGATGCGCGGGCTGGCGGTCCACGTCGGCTCACCGAACGATCGCGTGTCTTGCCGGCCGCGAAAGGCGACGACGACATTGCCGGCGGTGAGCCGGCTGGTGAGCACGGCGACCGGCGCGCCGGGATGCGCGAGCGGCGCCAGCGGCGGCTCGCCTTCACGCACCGGCGGGTACGTCCACGAAGTGGTCTTTGCCGACGACTTGAAGCCGCCGATCGGGCCTTCGCCCAGAATCGAACGCACGGCGGCGATCGCCGGCTCGATCGCGCCGACGCTGTTCCTGCGCAGGTCGACGATCCACCCGCACAGGGCGGGGCCGTCCGTCTGCGCGATCGCCATCCGCAAGCGCACGGGAAACTCAGGATCGTTGCTCGCGCCAGGCACTTCGACGTAACCGAGGTCGGGCCCGACGTGGGCGGTGTGCCCCGGCAGCAGCTGGTACGAGCCGATCTGGATCGAGATGTCCTGCGTGTCGGCCGCGCCCGGTCGCCGCACGCGCAGCGTCGCGCGCGGTCGCGGGATGTCGACGAACTGGCCGCGGAAGCGCGCGTCGGGGCTCACGACCGGCGGCGCGCCGTTCACGGCTTCGACGAGATCGCCGGCGTGAATGCCGGCGATATCCGCGGGACTGGCGGGATACACCGTCGCGACGACGCGCTCTGGAAAGAGCACCTGCATGCCGTACGCGCCCGCGGACACGGCCGTCCCCGGCGGCCGCAGCTCACCGCGATCCGGACCCAGTTGCTCGAGTGCGTAGCGAATCGCGGGATACGTGTCGGCCGGCGTCTTTGCGGACTTCGCCATGTCGTGCGCGTGGCTGGACACGGCATCCCAGTCGACGGACTGACGCGGCAAGCCGTCGCGCACGTGACCGAGTGCGACCGCCAGGTAAATCGACGGCCACAGCTGCATGCTCGCCGGCAGCCTCGCGGCGTCGAGCGGCCGGCGCTCGATGGCGCGCGGGAGCATGATCGCGCCCGCGACCCCGAGGACGACGAGAAGAAGGAGGACGACGCCAAGAAAAAGGAGGATGCGGCGCACGGTGTCAGTTTCCGACGAGATGATGACACGACCGCCGCGGGCCGCGAAAAGTACGCGAGAATCCGGCATGCGCGCCGCGTTCATCGCCGCCGCCCTGGCCGCGTTCGTCGCGGCTCCCGCGCAACAGCAGCAGGTGCCGCCGGTGTTCCGCGGCGGCGTGGATCTCGTCACCGTCGACGCCGTCGTGCTCGATCGCAACGGCCGTCAGATTACCGATCTCACGCGCGAAGACTTCACGGTCGTCGCGGATCGCAAACCGCGCCGCATCGTGTCGGCGGACTACATCGCCACCCACCCGTCGAAGACGGCGGCGCCAGCCGCGCCCGTCGTGGCCGCTCCCGGCCCGACATCGAATCACCGCCTCAGCCCGACGCGCACGATCATCTTCGTCGCCGATACCGAAGAGATCCGCACCGGCGAAGGCCGCGAGACATTCAAGGAGGCGACGGATTTCGTCGACCGCCTCGGTCCGGACGATCGCGTCGGCTTCGTCTCGCTGCCCACCGGCGTTCCGCGCATCGATCCGACGACGAACCGGCAGGCGGTGCACGAGGCGATGCAGATGGTCGTCGGCACGCAGAGCCGCTACAAAGGCCTCGACATGACGCCGGGGGAAGCGGGCTCGGTCGCGCACGCCGACGTCAGCGCGCTCAATGCGTACATCGAGCGGGTACGCGGCCGCGTCATCCTCGACGCGGACTGCCATCGCGGAAGGCCCACCACGGAGCCGCGCCTTTCGGTCAGCCAAGAGTGCCGCCACGAAGGCGAGCGCATGATGGAGGAGTACCTCCACCACACGCGCGACATGATGGACATGTTGCGCGCCCTCGCCGTCGCGATGGCGCCGATTGAAGGCCCGAAGGCGATCGTGATGATCTCGGAAGGCCTCTCGACCGATCCGACGACGATCGACTCGCTGCGCCGCTTCGCCACGGCGCTCGAACAATCACGCGTGTCGCTCTACGCGCTGCATCTCGAGGCGCCGCTGTCGGAAGCGGAGATGCTCGGCGGCAGCACGATCAAGAGCCGCGCGCTCGACGAACGCGCCGGATTGGCGGGCATGGACGAGATGGCGTCGTGGGCCCGCGGCACGGCGATTCGCGTGCCGGGCAGCGCGAAAGCCGCGCTCGATCAGATTGACGCCGAGATGTCGGGCTATTACCTGCTGTCGTTCGAACGGGAGCCGTCGGACAAAGACGGCGCGTCGGCAGGCATTCAGGTGAAGGTGAACCGCGACGGCGTCGTCGTGAGGTCGCGCCGCGAGTTCACGCCGGGACCGCTGCCGGCCGGTGCCGCCGGTTCCACGAAGGCCGCGCCGAGTCTCAAGGACACGATGACGACGCTGCTCAACTGGCCCGGAGCGATCAGCGACGTGGACGTGGACGTCGACACGTTCGTCACGCCGGTGCCGGGCAGTGCGAAGGACACGCGCCTGCTCGTCGTCGCCGAACTGGGCCGCACCGCGTCGGCGGTGAAGGCGGTCGGCTATGCGATCGCGAATGAGACCGGCAAGGTCGTCGCCGATCAGCTCGACACGCCGCCGACTCTCCAGCCGCTGCCTCGCGATCGGTCGCTGTATGCGTTTGCGTTGTCACTGCCGCCCGGCAAATACCGGTTGAAGCTCGGCACCATCGACGCCGAAGGACATCGCGGCAGCGTCGACCATCTGTTCGAGATCTCACCGTGGCCGGCCGGCGCCGTGCGTGTCAGCGATCTCATGTTGAGCGACGAGCCATCCGGCATGACGCGCCCGTCCGCGCGCATCGCGTCGGACGCCGAGAGCCTTTCGGCCCGGCTGGAGGTGCATGCCGATACGCCGGCGGCGTTCGACGGCATCACGATCAAGCTGCAGATTCAGCGGGTGGGCGAGACGACGCTGCTTGGGGCCCTGCCCCTGGCGCTCGCCGAGACACAGCAGCCCCAGCGGCGCGTCGCAGCCGCCACGCTGAACATCGCGTCGCTCGCGCCCGGCAACTACGTCGTCACCGTCATCGTGCAGGGCGCGGCAGGAGAGATCGCCAGGCGGGCACGAGCGTTTTCCAGATGAACGTTGCCCGCGCCGTTCGAGCGTGCGCGGTTGTCGTTCTGGCGAATGCGTCGCTCGTCGCGCAGGACCAGCGACCGACCTTTCGCGGCGGCGTCGAGCTCGTCACGGTGGACGTCGTCGCCTTCGACAAGAGCGGGAAGGTCGTCGGCGATCTCAAGCCGTCTGAGTTTTCGGTCACGGCCGGCGGCCGGCCGCGGCGGATCGTCAACGCCGAGTTCATCTCGACGCGCCCCGCCATGCGTGGTCACGCGACGACCGATGCGCCGGCGGAACGGATTCCCGGACCTTCGAACAACTCCGCGCCGGTGACAGGCCGCACGTTCATGTTTGCGGTGGACGTTGACGAAATCCGCGCCGGCGGCGGGCAGATCGCGCTGCGGAATGTCGGCGAGTACCTCGATCGACTCGGACCGGACGACCGCGTCGGCCTCGTGTCGCTGCCGTACAACACGCCGCGCGTCGAGATCACGACCGATCGCGATCGCATTCGGAAAGCGCTCGGCGAGATCGTCGGCGCCTCGACGCGGCTGCGTGAGTCGACGATGACGCCGGGCGAAGCCGCGGCGATCCTGCAGCGCGACGCGCAAGCGGTGGTCGCGTACTGGGAGCGCACCGTCGGTCTGCCCGCCGTGGGCGGTATGCATTGCGGGGCGCCCACGCAGCGTCCGTTCGAGGAACCCTCGGCCGTCAGCGAGGGATGCGTGGCCGACGCGGACCGCGCGCTGACGAACTACCGCCGCCACACACGCATCATTCTCGACGCGCTCGAAGGGCTTGCCACCGCGATGACGCCGCTGCCAGGCATGAAGACGCTGGTGCTGATGTCGGAAGGACTCCTGACGGATCCGGACAACGCCAACGACGTCGCTCATTTCGCCGCGACGACGGAACGCGCGCGTGTGTCGCTCTACGCGCTGCACCTCGACGCGCCGCCGGGCGGCGACAGCAGCGCCGGGCCAGGATCGAATCCGGTGTTCACGACGACGCTCGATGACCGCGAAGGCTTCAACGGTCTTGCCGAGGCGGCGTATGCGGCGCGCGGTACAGCGCTGCGCGTCATCGGCAAGGCGATTCCCGCGCTCGAGCAGATCGACGAAGAGCTCTCGGGCTACTACCTCATTTCATTCGAGCGCGACCTGCAGGACCGCGACGGCCAGCGCGAGAAGATCGACCTGCGCGTGACGCGGCCGGGACTCGACGTGCGCGCGCGCCGCGAGTTCACGCCGTTGCCGGCGACCACGGCCCCTCCGTCCGCGGCGGCGAAACCCGTTGACCTGAAGACGACCATCGGCGAGTTGATCCAGTGGCCGGTTGCCGTCGGCGACGTTCCGATCGATCTCGACGCGTACACGCTGCCGGCGGAGACCGCTGGTGGAGACACGCGGGTGCTGATCGCGACGGAAATCGGCGCGGCGGCGGTTGCCGCCGTCGGATACGAGATTCGCGACGCGAGCGGCCGCGCCGTCGCCGACGGATTTGAGAAGACCCCCGCGCTCCAGTCGATCGGCCGCGATCGCTCGCTGTACACGGTGACGGTTGCGCTAAAGCCGGGGCGCTACGAAATCAAGCTCGGCGCCGTGGATAACAACGGAAAGCGCGGTAGTGTTCAACACGACCTCGAGGCGTCTGCGCCCGAGCCCGGCGGGCTCCGCGCCGGCGAGGTCGTCCTTGGCGACGCGTCGACGGGGACGCTGCGGCCGATCGCGCATGTCCCGCCGACGCTGCGCCGGCTGACGTCATTCGTCGAGCTGCGTCTCGATGCGGTCGAACGATGGCCGACCGTCAAGGTCACGCTCGACGTGCGAAGAGCCGACGACGGTGCGCCGCTGCTGCACGCGCCCGTCTCGCTGACGCCCACTGCCAATCCGCTTCGTCGCGTCGCGACGACGGACATCGATCTCCGCGACTACAAGCCAGGCCGGTACATCGTCACGTTCAGCGTGATGAATGGCGGTGAGCCGGTAGTGCGACGACGCGTGTTCGAGAAGTGACGGCGAAGTACGTGAGACAAGTGCCACGAGGGATTGGTCTCAAGATCGGCGATGGCGCGAAGAGAGCCGTGATGGAAGAGCGTGAAGAGATTCTGATGGAATTCACGACCGCGTCTTTCGCTTCCGCGCCTCTTTCCGTCGCGCCGCCTCGCGGACCTGGCTGGCCCGCAACGCCTTGATCACACTTTCCAGCACATTGGGATCCTAAGCTTAGAATTCCACGTGGACAAGTTGTCGCGGCCGCTTCTATAGTGTCACCTAAATACTAGTGACTCCAGCGTAACTGGACTGGCCACAGTTAGGCCGCAAATGTAATCACACTGGCTCACCTTCGGGTGGGCCTTTCTGCGTTCGCGAGTGGACCCGATAAGCTCATGGAGCGGCGTAACCGTCGCACAGGAAGGACAGAGAAAGCGCGGATCTGGGAAGTGACGGACAGAACGGTCAGGACCTGGATTGGGGAGGCGGTTGCCGCCGCTGCTGCTGACGGTGTGACGTTCTCTGTTCCGGTCACACCACATACGTTCCGCCATTCCTATGCGATGCACATGCTGTATGCCGGTATACCGCTGAAAGTTCTGCAAAGCCTGATGGGACATAAGTCCATCAGTTCAACGGAAGTCTACACGAAGGTTTTTGCGCTGGATGTGGCTGCCCGGCACCGGGTGCAGTTTGCGATGCCGGAGTCTGATGCGGTTGCGATGCTGAAACAATTATCCTGAGAATAAATGCCTTGGCCTTTATATGGAAATGTGGAACTGAGTGGATATGCTGTTTTTGTCTGTTAAACAGAGAAGCTGGCTGTTATCCACTGAGAAGCGAACGAAACAGTCGGGAAAATCTCCCATTATCGTAGAGATCCGCATTATTAATCTCAGGAGCCTGTGTAGCGTTTATAGGAAGTAGTGTTCTGTCATGATGCCTGCAAGCGGTAACGAAAACGATTTGAATATGCCTTCAGGAACAATAGAAATCTTCGTGCGGTGTTACGTTGAAGTGGAGCGGATTATGTCAGCAATGGACAGAACAACCTAATGAACACAGAACCATGATGTGGTCTGTCCTTTTACAGCCAGTAGTGCTCGCCGCAGTCGAGCGACAGGGCGAAGCCCTCGGCTGGTTGCCCTCGCCGCTGGGCTGGCGGCCGTCTATGGCCCTGCAAACGCGCCAGAAACGCCGTCGAAGCCGTGTGCGAGACACCGCGGCCGGCCGCCGGCGTTGTGGATACCTCGCGGAAAACTTGGCCCTCACTGACAGATGAGGGGCGGACGTTGACACTTGAGGGGCCGACTCACCCGGCGCGGCGTTGACAGATGAGGGGCAGGCTCGATTTCGGCCGGCGACGTGGAGCTGGCCAGCCTCGCAAATCGGCGAAAACGCCTGATTTTACGCGAGTTTCCCACAGATGATGTGGACAAGCCTGGGGATAAGTGCCCTGCGGTATTGACACTTGAGGGGCGCGACTACTGACAGATGAGGGGCGCGATCCTTGACACTTGAGGGGCAGAGTGCTGACAGATGAGGGGCGCACCTATTGACATTTGAGGGGCTGTCCACAGGCAGAAAATCCAGCATTTGCAAGGGTTTCCGCCCGTTTTTCGGCCACCGCTAACCTGTCTTTTAACCTGCTTTTAAACCAATATTTATAAACCTTGTTTTTAACCAGGGCTGCGCCCTGTGCGCGTGACCGCGCACGCCGAAGGGGGGTGCCCCCCCTTCTCGAACCCTCCCGGTCGAGTGAGCGAGGAAGCACCAGGGAACAGCACTTATATATTCTGCTTACACACGATGCCTGAAAAAACTTCCCTTGGGGTTATCCACTTATCCACGGGGATATTTTTATAATTATTTTTTTTATAGTTTTTAGATCTTCTTTTTTAGAGCGCCTTGTAGGCCTTTATCCATGCTGGTTCTAGAGAAGGTGTTGTGACAAATTGCCCTTTCAGTGTGACAAATCACCCTCAAATGACAGTCCTGTCTGTGACAAATTGCCCTTAACCCTGTGACAAATTGCCCTCAGAAGAAGCTGTTTTTTCACAAAGTTATCCCTGCTTATTGACTCTTTTTTATTTAGTGTGACAATCTAAAAACTTGTCACACTTCACATGGATCTGTCATGGCGGAAACAGCGGTTATCAATCACAAGAAACGTAAAAATAGCCCGCGAATCGTCCAGTCAAACGACCTCACTGAGGCGGCATATAGTCTCTCCCGGGATCAAAAACGTATGCTGTATCTGTTCGTTGACCAGATCAGAAAATCTGATGGCACCCTACAGGAACATGACGGTATCTGCGAGATCCATGTTGCTAAATATGCTGAAATATTCGGATTGACCTCTGCGGAAGCCAGTAAGGATATACGGCAGGCATTGAAGAGTTTCGCGGGGAAGGAAGTGGTTTTTTATCGCCCTGAAGAGGATGCCGGCGATGAAAAAGGCTATGAATCTTTTCCTTGGTTTATCAAACGTGCGCACAGTCCATCCAGAGGGCTTTACAGTGTACATATCAACCCATATCTCATTCCCTTCTTTATCGGGTTACAGAACCGGTTTACGCAGTTTCGGCTTAGTGAAACAAAAGAAATCACCAATCCGTATGCCATGCGTTTATACGAATCCCTGTGTCAGTATCGTAAGCCGGATGGCTCAGGCATCGTCTCTCTGAAAATCGACTGGATCATAGAGCGTTACCAGCTGCCTCAAAGTTACCAGCGTATGCCTGACTTCCGCCGCCGCTTCCTGCAGGTCTGTGTTAATGAGATCAACAGCAGAACTCCAATGCGCCTCTCATACATTGAGAAAAAGAAAGGCCGCCAGACGACTCATATCGTATTTTCCTTCCGCGATATCACTTCCATGACGACAGGATAGTCTGAGGGTTATCTGTCACAGATTTGAGGGTGGTTCGTCACATTTGTTCTGACCTACTGAGGGTAATTTGTCACAGTTTTGCTGTTTCCTTCAGCCTGCATGGATTTTCTCATACTTTTTGAACTGTAATTTTTAAGGAAGCCAAATTTGAGGGCAGTTTGTCACAGTTGATTTCCTTCTCTTTCCCTTCGTCATGTGACTTGATATCGGGGGTTAGTTCGTCATCATTGATGAGGGTTGATTATCACAGTTTATTACTCTGAATTGGCTATCCGCGTGTGTACCTCTACCTGGAGTTTTTCCCACGGTGGATATTTCTTCTTGCGCTGAGCGTAAGAGCTATCTGACAGAACAGTTCTTCTTTGCTTCCTCGCCAGTTCGCTCGCTATGCTCGGTTACACGGCTGCGGCGAGCGCTAGTGATAATAAGTGACTGAGGTATGTGCTCTTCTTATCTCCTTTTGTAGTGTTGCTCTTATTTTAAACAACTTTGCGGTTTTTTGATGACTTTGCGATTTTGGGAAAG
>JADMIO010604058.1_pt1 | contig 36877 bp, 29 predicted proteins | sample 8958161 | NCBI WGS metagenome assembly JADMIO01 (sample SAMN16585339, study PRJNA669376) | soil metagenome | isolation source: Crop rotation soil | place: USA: Cullars Rotation, Alabama | collected 2011
CTCGAGCCACAAACGCGAGGGCGAGGCGCCCTCGCCACTGGTTTCACACAAGCACATCCTTCATCACTGATGATATTGCGACGCTACTGAACAGCGACCCCATCGCCGTCGGCGCGGCAAGCGCCGTTGCGGGAGCCGGCGCGGGGGCCAGCGTGCCGCCGAAACGGCTCGCCAGCACGTTGAAGTCCAGCGCGTTGACCGTTCCGTCATAGTTAAAATCGCCCTGGCTGAAATTCATCCCCGCGGCGTTGAAGTTCAGCGCGACCGCGTCGAAATCCAGCGAGTTCACTGCGTGGTCGCGGTTGGCATCGCCGGCCATGACGAAGAAGTCGAGCTGGCTTGGCGCGAGCATGTTCGGGAACGCACCCGCGGGGATCGTCAAACGATAGTTGCCATCCGGAAGGCTCGCGGGATCGAACTTCACCGTCGCGCGATGCGTCGCGGGATCGTAATTCGCCGGCTGCAGCGCGACCGGATTGCCCGTCGCCAGATCGATGACCTGGATCGCGCCGGCAGGAATACTTCCGACATCCTTGTTGAAATTGATCGTGAGCGCCCCGCTGCTGAGGTAATCGAATGCGCTGGTGATGTTCAGCGCCACCGGTGCGACCGTGATGCTGAACGTCACCTGCGCGCTGGTGTCCGAGCCGCCGTTGAGGGTGCCACCGTTGTCGTGAAGTTGGACGCTGATGGTTGCCGAACCGGTGGCGCCGGGGGCGACGGTGTAACTAAGCGTGCCGTCGGGCGAAATGCTTGGTGGCGTTGAGAAGAGCGCGCTGTTGTCGTTGGTGACGACAAAATCGAGCAACTGCGACGATTCGCTCGCCGGGCCTGCACTGAGCGCGCTCGCCCACCCCGGCACCGAGTGCGAACCGGAATCTTCGTCAACCGTTTGATCGGCCCCGCCGCTGAAGCCTGGGGAGTGGTTCGATGCGCCCGAAGAATCGTCCGCCTCGGCGAAATCGCCATGGATCTCGATCTCGCCATCCTCCAGATCTTCATATTCGTATCCATCGCCCTGGATCGGCGTGCCGATCACGACAGGAATCGATCCGAGCACCACATTCGTGCCCTGGCGGACAAATTGCAGATCGAACCGATGCGGACGGCCGTCGCCCTGGAACGTGACGTCAAACGTTGCCGTCCCGCCCGCAGAGACGTTGTTCACAACTTCCGGCGTCGCCTCGATGTGCACGGTCGGATCCGAGCTCTTGAGCGCCACGTTGACCGCCACACTGGTCGCGGCGTTTTCGATGGCGCTGACGACGCCGTTGGCGACGCTGGCGCCGAAACCCGATGCGATCTGGAAATACAACGGCTCGCCGGGCGCGATGGGCGCCGGCGTGCCGTTGGGGATGGAGACAAGGCTCTTGTTGATCGCGCCGGTGAGTTTGGCGATCGATTCGAGCTGCTGGCGCGGGTCAAGCGTCGTCTGTGAGTTTGTGCCCAGACCGATCACCAGCGCGCCCAGCGCATTCAGCGCCGTGATGGTGTCCTGAATCCCGGCGCCGGAATTGAACGGCGTCGTTGGACGCGACAACTGCGTGAGCTGCGAAAGCGGAAGCGTCAGCCCGTTCAGACCCGTGATGCTGGTTTCGCCTTTCGGTTGGAACGCGAACCCCGTGTCGGTCGCAAGCAGCACGATCGGCAACGCGCCCGGCCGGAATCCAGCACCCCCGACGTTGCCAGCCGCGGGCAGAACGTTGCCCGCAGGATCGACCGTGAACGAGCTGAACGCCGGCACGTCGCCGCTGCTGCCTGGCGTCAACTGCGTGCTGGTCAATCCCGCGGCGCCGCTGTCGCTGGTCGTTCCGTTGTTGTTGCCGTCGAAGCCGCTGCCAGTGGCGAGCTGATACAACGCCTCGATATCGGTCTCGGGCTGATCGCCGCCATATCCGGGCGCCGTGCGGTCCAGCGCCGACTGAATCGCGGTCGAGAATCCCGGTGTGCTTTGGTCGATGATCGGCTGATTGAGAATGAACGGCCGGCCCGTCGGGAACTCGCTGGCGAAGTTCGCATATTCCTCGAATCGACCCACTCCAAATCCCAGATCCGCGCCCGGCAGCGCCGCTTCGAGTTGGCTGATGATCTGCGGGAACGCTGCGCGCACGATCGGGCTGTTGCCTGTGAAGCTTCCAGTGTCGTCGAACAGCAGGAAGACATCGACCATGTTCGTCAGCGCCCCGCCGGCCGGAAGCGTCAGGCTCACGTGCTCGGTGTCGGTCTGTCCGTCGGCCAGCGAGGTCGTGATGCTGCCCGGCGTGACATTGCCGATCGCGGGATTGCTCACGCCCGTCGGCCAGAGAATTCCGCCAAGCGTCGGCGGATAGGTCGTGCCATCGCCGACAAACGGCATCTCGCGCACGACATACGAGCCGGGGCCGAGATTCGTCGTGAACGCATAAGACCCATCGGCAGCCGTCACGGTCTTGGGTTCGCTCGCCTCGTAGATGTTGTTGCGATTCAGATCGATGTAGACGGTGACCCCGCCCACGCCCGGCTCGCCGGGGTCGCGCGTGTGGTTGTGGTTCAGGTCGTTGTAGATGATTCCGTGAATCTCGTTGGGGCGGAAAACATCGGCGAAATTCGCCGCGCGATCCTCCCCCGCCGCCAAGTCAAACGTCTGCGCCGCCGCCGACGCCGGCGTGCCGCTCAGCACCGCCGGCACGATTTCGCGAACCGTATAGTTGCCCGCCGGCAGGTGCGTGAACGAATACGTCCCCGCTTCATCGACGGTCGGCGTGAAGAACAGATCGCTCGACGTGACCGCCTGCTGCTCGCCAGCGTCGAGCGTGCCGTTGTTGTTGGCGTCGAGGAAGACGGTGATTCCCGGCAGCCCGCGTTCGCCCGCGTCGCGTACGCCGTTGTGATTCGAATCGACAAACGCCGCGCCATGAATCGCGCTGTCGGTGCGCTGATGGTTTCCGAAGTTGATGTTGGTGACGTTGGTTCCGTTGGGAACATTCACAAGCTGCTGCGCCGTTGCCGGGGCCGTCGCTGTGAGGCCGGTGATCGGAACCTCGCGAACGAGATTCGCGCCCGCGGCGAGGTTTGTCAGGCTGTAATGCCCAGCCGCATCGGTGACATCGGTAGGCTCACCAGCAGTGAGCGACCCGTCGTTGTTCTGATCGACAAAGACGCTCACGCCGGAAATTCCTGGCTCGCCGGCGCCGAGGAACCCGTCGCCGTTGAGATCGTTAAAGACGGTTCCGGAGATCGATCCGGGCGTGGGCGTGAAGTTCGCGAATTGCACATTGGTCGCGGGATTCTCGCCACCAAGGACTGTGATCGTCTGCGACGCCGGATGCCCCGGCGAGGGGTTCCAGCCGCTCTGCAGGATCTCGACGATGTGATACGTGCCAACCGCGATGCTCGGGAACGAAAAATTGCCCAGCGCATCCGAGACCGTCGATTGTTCGCCCGCGTCGAGCGAGCCATTGTTGTTCAGATCGAGAAAGACCGTCCAGCCGTCGAGTCCCGCATCGCCCGTCGCGCGCGACCCGTCCGCGTTCACGTCGTTCCAGACCGCGCCGGTGATCGAGCCGATGCTGTTGGGGTTGAAATTGCCGAAATCCTTGTGCCCGACCCCGCCAGACGGGACGCTCACGTTGACGCCGTTGTCCACGCCCAGTGTGACGTTCCAGCCGGGCTGAAGGATCTCGCGCATCTGATACGAACCGGGCGACAGATTCGGAATCGTGTAATTGCCGCTGGCATCGGTCGTGGCCGAAGTCTCGCCGGCATCGAGCACGCGGTTCTTGTTGGCGTCGATGAAGACCGTCCAGCCCGGCAGGCCCGGATCAGTGGCATCGTGTACGCCGTCGCCGTTGATGTCGTTCCAGACGTTGCCCTGGATGCTGCCGTTGGTCTGCTGGACGTTGAGAAAGTTCGTCGGGTTGACTTTGTTGTCCTTGACACTGTTGCGGTCGAAGTTCTTGAACCCCGGCGCCGGCGCCCAGCCCGCGGGCAGTTCCTCGTACACGTCGTACGTCTTGGAGATCAGCCCGGTGATCAGCGCCTGGCCGTTGGAATCGGTGACCTTGCTCGGGTCGGACGCGTCGTGCACGCCGTTGTCATTCACGTCGACAAAGGTCGTCCACCCCGCGAGCCCCGGCTCGCCCACGTCGCGCACGCCATTGGCGTTCAGATCATTGGCGACGGTAACAAGCACGTCGCCCGTCAGCAGCACGCGTGAGTCGAGCGCCTCAAAGCAGGCAGAGATTGCGCTGCGAAGACGCTTGTTGTTCGAACGACGATACGATGTGCGCGCAGAGTGTCTCATAAGCCCGGTCCTTCCTGGCGAATTAGTTGGTTGACCCAAAGATCGGAATTGCCTACCGCCCGCGTCCGTGCTCAACAAAGGCTCGGTTCAAAACGCTGCGACATGACCCCGTGTGGATCAGCCGATGATAGTGCGCTTGCGTGCATGAGACAAAAGTAAGTTAGTGCAAACTGTGCACGTCTGTTTCGCACGCCACAGATTAAGACTCAGACGCAGCAAGATCACGCTCATCACTGCGAGCGACAATGGCAATTGTGTGATCATCGAACAGAACAAACCGCTGGAGAGGTGGGTTTATTCAGCGGGTGAAAAATTTCTGACGGTGCTGCTTAGCGGGCGCTGAGGTCATACACGACATCGGAGAACTCCGCCCCGTATTCGCAGGTGATGTCCGCGGTCCATGGGAAGGATTGCTCGGCCTCAGACTTGTACCACAACGTGTGCACCCACGTGCCGCTGGCGGACTGGGTCTTGCAGTAAAAGTCCAGCAGACGGGTCGCAGTGTCGGCATAGCGACGCTCGCCGGTGATGCGGTAGAGCTCGGCGCCGGCCCACATGGTTTTGCAACTGGCGTAGTTCACCCACTTGCGCTCGTCGAGCTTGTGGAAGAAATCGAAACACGTTTTGGCGCCGTCGAGATACTTCGACTCGCCCGTGGCCACGTACAGGCGGGTGAGAAATTTGTTGGGCTTGCCGATCAGCCAAGTGAGTTCGTTGAGCGCGTCGCCTTTGGCGGAAAGACATTTCTGCTTGCGCGAGTTTTCATCCCACTGATTCTCACTCTTCATCACGTCGGTGTGCAGCGTGCCGTCGGGCTTCATGCAGGAGAAGAAGAATTCATCGGGGTGCGGCTGAAGTGACAGCAGGCGAAGCAGAAAGTCGCCGGCGCATCTGGCTTCGGCGATGCGCCCGCAGGCAAGCAGCGCCAAACCTGCCGAGGAGGTCGAGGAAGAGTCCAGCAGGCGCTCGTCGATCGATTTGGTTTTGGCGTCGAAGGCGTAATAGTAGCCGCCGAGGGTCGGGTGCTCGAACTTGAGGATGAACTGCAGCGCTTTCTGGGCCAGGTCATAGGCGGAATTTTTGATCAGCCCGGCGATCAGCCAGCCATTGGAATAGATGTATTGATTGGTCAGCGTTGCCGGGAAGGAGACAAAGCCTTTCACATCCGGCGCCGTGCGAAAGTCCCCGTCGGGCTGGAGGAACTTGTCCGCGATAAGCTTTCTCCAGATGCCAGCGTGATGCGCGTCGCCGACGGAAGCCCAGAAATACGGGGCCTTTGCGCCTGGAGATCGGGTTCGGCCAGCAGGCGCTGGCAGTTCGCCAATGCCCACTCGTGTGTTTTGCGGATGGTGTGCTGGTACGTCTGGATTTGCTGCGAGGTGAGGTACATCTGCTATTCCCCAAAATACGTGATATCGAAAAATGAGGACGACCGGACTTGCCACTCAGGGAGCCACGTGAGCGCCTTGGCTCGCCGCACTCTTGAACGGCTCGTCATTCAGCAGAAGCAACTTGAAGCTTCCATCGGGCTGCTGCTGCGCCATCCACATCCCTGTATTGCGCAACTCGACTTCAAACGCCTTCTCCTCATGTGTGAGCTCCTCCGCGAGGATTCGGCCGCTGTTGCCGTGGCCGACCAGGAGGATTGATTTGTCTGTGCCGCCAAACCGCAGGAGGATCAGGGTTATCACCTTATCCACGACTGCCCGGCGGTCAGCCGCCGCCTGCAGCGGGTCCTTGCTGATCTTGAATCCGTTCGGATTGCCTTCGCGCGGGGTGAAAAGGCCCTGATCCTCGCTGCTCAGGCTCAGCGGCTCGCCTAAGAACAGGTCCGCGGACGGCCACGGCTGGTTGGGATCCTGCTGGTGGGCCAAGGTGCTGAATTCCAGCAGCTCCGGCCAGATCTGGGCCTTCAGGCCGGCTTGCTTCAGGTAGGGCGCGATCGTGTTCTTCGTTCGCCAAGCCGGGCTGACGGCGATGAAGTCGAAGTGATTGTTCTTCAGCAGCTTCTCGGTCAGCGCTTGGACCTGATCCCTGCCCTTAGGAGTAAACATGTCTCCCCTGCCCACATACGCAGGCCATTGATCCTTGGGTTTATCCTTCCATTGGTCCACGACATTCCCCCCATACTCCGCGTGGCGCACGTAGTAGATCTTCAGCCCGGCCTGAGCGCGGCCGGCGCAGCCCGAGCAAAGGAGCATGAGCGCCCAGACCACCAGGGCCGCTTTGGTTCGAGTTCGCTGATTCATACTCTAGTAACTTCGAGATTCGCGCGCGTTCGTCAATGACGACCGTGATCTACGTTTCTCACCCCCGATGGCGTTGTAGCGTGCGCATCGCGCAGCGTCAGCGTGCGAGGAGGTGTGATGCGTTTATTCAGTGTCATCGATTTTTCTGTTACCGTCTGCGGACGTGGCATCTCCGCTCGCATACCACATCACGTGGGGAACTTATGGAACCCGCTTGCACGGCGACGAGCGCGGGACGATTGACCGGACGATGAATCAGTTCGGAGAGCCAATTGTCGGAGCGTGCAGGGAATGGCAACAAATTGAGCGAGCCCGGCTGAAATTTCCCCCGCGCGTGTTGACGATCGAGCAACGTCTGTTCATCGAAGACGTTGTACCGAGCATCTGCGTGCGCGGTGGATGGAAGCATCGGGCCACCGCGGCTGCGCCGGATCATGTGCACAACATGCTGAGCGCGCAGGTGGAGGGAAAGGATGTGCGGAAGTGGCTCAAGCGCTGGGTGAGCGAGGCGATGAATGAACGGTGGAAACTTCAGGAAGCAGAGGTCTGGTGGGCAGAATGTGGGAGTGTGAAGTGGGTGTGGACGGAAGACTATTACGATCGCGCGGTGGATTACGTGAAGAAACAAATGACGCGTCGCGATTGAACCCGACGCAATGAACCTCCCCTTACAAAAGGAACGGAGCCGGGGCGTGTCGCCCCGGTCTTTTCCCTTCTGAAACCGTTGAAATGGAGAATGACCGGGGCGACACGCCCCGGCTCCTCGCACTACGTCACTCCAAGTTTGCATTTTGGTAGAATGACACATGAGTCGCTCCCATGACCGAAACCGGACCGCAACAACCCGTTCTCTCGTACGCCACGCGCGCCAATCCACCGACGCAGCAATCGCGCTATGCCTTTGCGTCGCTGCTGGTCTCCGCCATCGCCATCCTCTGGTTCGTACTGGAGATCATGGATGCGCCGCTGCTGTTTGACGTGTTCAAGCGGCACCGGATCGGGACGATCGCATCCGTGCTGGGCCTGATCCTGGCGATCGCCGCGTACTGGCAGCCAAACCGCAAGCGGTCGATGGCGCATGTGGCCATCACCGTCGCGGGGCTGGCGTTCGTCGCGTACTTTCTGCTCGTGCCACTTTGATGCGGCCTGCAGAAGCGTGAGAAGAAGCGGAAGAAGAAGTGAAGAAACTGATGCTCAATTACGAAACCCCTTCACAACCCAAGCGCGGGCGCTTCGATTTTTCCGAAATATTCGACCGGTTAGTAGCGCCTATTGGTCTAGCCATTCTCATCATCGGTATAGCCTTCGTCGGTCTCATTATGGTTTTTGGCATGATCTTAAATGATTAAGAGCGCCACGTTGCCGACGGTCAGACCTTACCGATCGGCTACACTTTTTGCGAAAGGGATAATCCCGCGCGAAGGCTATGCAGCGCCTTACACTCATGCTCGTCACCGTTTCGGCTTCCGCGGGGGTCGCGTGCTTTCTCTGGCGCGATCTGCTCGCGCCGGCGCTGCCCGCGCTTCCGCCAGCGCCCTCGTTGCGCCAGCGGCAGTTTGGCGCGCACACGACGAGCGCCATGGCCGCGGCTCTCGATCGGCCACTGCCTGACGCGTTTGTGACCGGGAAGGATCTGGCCGCAACCGTTGACGCGCTCTGGGACGCCACCGATCTGAATCTCTTCGTCAATTGGCGTGCGCTCCAGGCCGCGGGAATCGAACGCCAGACACCCGTCCCGGCGCGCAACTTCGGCGGGACGGCACTGGGCGACGCGATACGGACGATCTGTTCCGATGTCCATCCGTCGCTTGCCTGCGTGAACGATGAGGGGGTACTGATCATCACGACAGTTGCCGATGCCTCGAAGAACGTCGAGACACGCGTGTACGATGTCCGCGATCTGGTTGGGCCGCCAAATGGACAACTTCAGCCGCGTCGAAGCGCCGGGTCGGGTCAGCAACTTTCCTTCCTCGGAAGCAGCGGCGGGACGGAGGAACTGGAGGCGCAACTCAAGTCAAGGATCGCCCCGGGTTCATGGCGCGGTGACACGGCCGATGCCGTCGGCAGTGTGCAGGGTTTATCGGGACAGCTGATCGTCACCGCGACGCCCGTCACACAATACGATGTGACAAGGTACCTCAACGACCTTCGGCTGCGCCGCTCTCGCATCCGATTCGCGCAGCGGAGCGGCGCATTGGTTGGTGGCGCGACAACGGCCGTTGGCCTGATGCTGCTGGGATCCTCTTTAGCACTGCGGCGGCGGCGCGTGCGACGCGGATTGTGCACCTGTTGCGGCTACGACATGCGCATGACCCCGAGGCGCTGTCCCGAATGCGGCGCCATTGCCGGCGCCGCGGCTGTCAATGACGCCGGGTAACAAAAAATGAGCGCCGCGCAACGGCGGGCGCTATTGGCGCAACGCGGCGGAGCGCTGGCGAGCCATTGGCGCAACGCGGCGGCGGCGGCGGAAATCTACAAGATTGTGGGGGAATTACCGCGGGAAAGGAAGGGACTGGAGCGGCACGCTCCGGCTCATTGCACTGCGTCACTCGTGACGCAGTGCTTCAATCGGATTCATCTTCGCCGCGGTCACCGCCGGGTACAGACCGAACCCGATCCCGATCAGACCGCTGATGCTGAAGCTCGCGACGATCGACCACAGGGTGACGTTCATCCGGAAATGGGTCGAGGAGAAGTGGGTCGTGATCGCCTGCACGAGCCACGATCCGCCGATGCCGATGGCGACGCCGATCAGGCCGCCGCACAGCGAGATCACCGTCGTTTCGATCAGGAACTGCAGCGTGATGTGCCGCTGCTTGGCGCCCAGCGCCCGGCGGATGCCGATCTCACGCGTGCGCTCGGTCACCGTCGCGAGCATGATGTTCATGATGCCGATCCCGCCGACCACCAGCGAGATGCCGGCGACAACGATCAGGAAGATGTTGAGCGCGCGCTTCTGCCGCTCGGCGGCGCGGAGGATCTGGATCGGCGCTTTCACGTCCACGTCGGCCAAGTCTTTGTGATTCATCCCAACGATATTCTGCGCCATGCTGGCGATGCGCTCGACGTCTTCCATGCGCTCGGCCTTGAGCCAGACTTCCGAAAGCTCGATCACTTTTCGCTCGATCGATCCGGCCTGGCGCTTGGTGATGGTGTCGCTGAAGGTCGTCTGCGCCAGCGTCAGCGGGAAGTACACGCCCTGATCCAGATCGTGCGTCATCATCGCGGCGCCTTCGGAGCCGGCACGCAGGCCGGTCGGATTCAGCACGCCGATGACCGTGACGATCACGCAAGCCTGCCCGCTCACGCCGATCTGGATCGTCTGGCCGATCGGATCCTGGTACGGAAAAAGCTGCCGCGCCGCGATCGCTCCCAGCACACAGACGGCTTCGCCGCGCTCGTACTGTAATGCGTTGAAATAATTCCCACGCGCCAGCTCCAGGTTGATGATGTTGAAAATATCCGGCGTGGTGCCGATCGCGTCGGCGCTGGCGCGCAGATCGCCGAGCACGACGTTCTGCTCGGTCATGCGTAGCGGGACGATCACCTCGACACCGGGCAACGTTTTCAGCCGCTCCAGATCGACGCGCTTGAGCCCATACTCGAGCACGCGTTGCGTGCGATTCGACGCCTGGTTGCTTTCCGGCGGTTTCTTGGACTGCACCAGAATATTCTTCGGGCCCAGGTGCTGAATGTCGTCCATGGCGTTCTGTTTCACGCCCTCGCCATACGCGACCATCACGATCACCGCGGCGACGCCAAGGATGATGCCCAGCGCTGTCAACAGGCTGCGCAGCTTGTGCAGGCGAAGGTTCTTCAGGCCGAGGAGAAAAGTTTGTGTGAGGAAGTTCAGCATCGTTGACTAACTACCGTTCTCGGATGACAAATGTGGCAAGAAGGACATCATGATGGAAGAAACCATCTTTTCAAAGATCATCGCGAAAAAGATCCCGGCCAAGATCGTCTTTGAAGATGATCATTATATCGTGATTGAGGACATCAACCCGCAGGCGCCCGCGCACGTGCTGGTAATCCCGAAGAAGCCCATCGCGACGTTAAATGATCTTACGCCTGAGGACGCGGAGTTGGTCGGAGGAATGTTTCTCCTCGCGGGAGGAATTATGCGAAAACTGGGGCACACGGATTATCGAACGGTGTTCAACTGCGGCCCCGGGGCGCAGCAATCGGTTTTCCATATCCACCTGCACGTTCTTGCCGGCCGTCCGTTCACGTGGCCGCCGGGCTAGGCGATGAAAGCGATTACTGAAGGCGATTTCATTGGGCGCCAATCAATTGCAAAACAAAAAGAAGACACCGCCAGTTACGGTCGGTGTCTTCCGGAGGGGAGAAAATGCGCCGTTGCGCTTGCTTTTTAACGTTTACCTAGCTTATCCGACTCCTACGAGCGTTTCAATCAATTGTATCTTGACTCACTGATGGGCTACATTCAATCCCATCGACCTTTACTACGATAAATCTCCAGCTTTTTTCTCGAAACCATAAAAATCTTGTGTTTGCCGCCTCCCTGGCCGGCCGTTGGTGTTGCCTTATCTTAGATCGGCCATCCTGTATTTGTCACGTAAATCCCTTATCGCATTTGCGATTTTTTGGGTGGCGGCCTCCAGAGCCTGCCGGGAAGTCGAATCCCGCTCAAAAGCCACTTCCGGCCCAAAAGCAATGGACGCCACGCAGGGCCTCAGGACCGCCTCGGCGATTTCCCGGCCCCGCTGCGTGCCGTCCACATACACCGGGAAGACCGGTACCCGCATCTTGATGGCCATCATCGCCACACCTGTCTGAAACGGCAGAAGCTCGCGGGATGTCTCAATCCGTCCCTCAGGAAAAACCCCAAGCAGACCGCCCTTTGCCAGGGCGCGCATGGCGGCACGCGTGGAGGAAAGATCCCGCCCAGAGCGCTGCACCGGGATGATCCCCACCTGCTTGAAAACCCAGCGCAATCCAAAGATCTCCATATATTCCTTCGCCATCATCCAGGTAATCAATCGCGGGCAGATCGATTGAATGAGCAGCGGATCGAGCCCGCTGATGTGGTTGCTCACCAGAATCGCCGCCCCCTCGCGCGGCAATTGCTGCGGCGCGCGCACGTTTAAGCGGTGATACATGCGCGAAAAACAGACATCGATCGCCTGGAGAACCCGGATGATGGGCCGGTTCTCGGGGCGCTTTTGCGGCACGTCGTGCATTGCCGCGCGAGGATAACGGATGAGGGGGTGAATGGGTGAGGGGGTGAAAAATGCGCTTGCCTTTACCTTCACCCATTCACCCTTTCACCCATTCACCCACTCATTTATTCTTCAGACGTGCTCATCGGCCTTCTCAGCGACACGCACGATCGTCTCGACGCGACCATCGCGGCGATGCGCGTGCTGCGCGAGGCGGGGGCGGAGTTTTTCCTGCATGGCGGCGACGTCGGTGGGGAGCGAATCCTCGATTGCCTCGCGGGGGATAAGGCGGCTTTTGTCTTCGGCAACAACGACTGGGATCGCCGCGAGCTGGCGCGCTACGCCGAATCGATTGGCGTTCAATGCCTGGACGAATTCGGCGAGATCACCCTCGACGGCAAGCGTTTCGCCATCACCCACGGCGACGACAGCGCTCGGCTGAAACGCATCCACAAAGACCAGCATCACGATTATCTCATCACCGGCCACACCCACCTGAAACGCGACGAGCGGGTCGGCAAGATCCGATGGATCAACCCCGGCGCGCTGCATCGGGCGCGCGAAAAGACCGTCGCGATCCTGGACCCGGCCTCGGACGTTCTGAAATTCCTGAGCGTTGACATCTGAACCGGTTAACTCGTCGGTTTTCTGCCTCTCCCGTTTTCTGACCGTTTTTGGTTAGAATGCAAGGCCAGCATGTCTGAGTCAGCCGACGACATTCCCATCAAGGTGCGCCCCTTCCGGAAGGAAGACCTGCCCGCGTGTCGGCAGCTTTATCTGCAGGGCTTGCTGGGCGGGAAGCTCGCGGAGAATGATTCGGGCCTCGATATCGACGACATTCAGCGCGCGTACATGGAAAAGCCCGGGAACTGTTTCTTCGTCGCCGAGACGCTTCCGGTGCGCGATGGCAAACCCGGCGAGATCGTCGGCATGATCGGCGTACAGCAGTTCACGTCCGGCAAGGGCGAGATTCGCCGCCTGCGCGTGCGCGAAGATGTCCGCCGCCGCGGAATCGGCACACGCCTCGTCGAGCACGCCCTCAATTTCTGCCACGAGCACGGCTATCTCAAGATCGAGCTCGACACCTTCATGGAGCGTGAGCCGGCGATCAAGCTCTTCGAAAAATTCCACTTCCGCCACGACAAAACGCGAAACGTCGCGGGAAAAGAATTGATGTATTTTTATCTTGATCTGTATAGCAGTGATCGAAGGGCGGCGAGTGGCTAAGAACCATTCCGTCAATACGTCATTACGTCAAAAGACGATTCCATTTGACGTAATGACGTATTGACGTAATGACGTAATGATGGATCCCGACCTCGAACGCAAGCTCTATTACGACGGCATCACGCTCTTTAACGAGCACGAGTTCTTCGACGCGCACGAAGTGTGGGAAGACATCTGGCACATGGCCTTCGGAACCAAGTTCGAGTTTTACCAGGGGATGATCCAGTGCGCCGTCGCCCTCGAGCACTATCGCCGCTCCAATCCGCGCGGTGTCGTCAGCTTATTTGAGAGCTACAACCGGCATTTCAGGGACGTGCCGAAGGTTTTCATGGGGCTGAACGTCGAGGAATTCCTCGGGCGGATGAAGCACACGCTGACGCCTGTGCTCAAACTCGATCCGTTGCCGGAAAAGGGCGCCATCCAGCTCGACGCGTCCACCGTCCCCACAATCCGATTGATGTACGATCCGTTTGAAACCGGCGAGGCGCAGAGATACGCTCGGCCGAAGTAGTCATCGGGAGAATGGAAAATGACCCGTCGCATCGGCGTTTTTGGGGGGAGTTTTGATCCGCCGGGGCTGCATCATCGGCAGATCGCGGAGTTTCTCGCGAAGGAATTCGATGAGCTGATTATCGTGCCGTGCGGGCCGCGGCCCGATAAGGCGCATCATGGGGTGGTCGAGCCGGTTTATCGCGCGGCGCTGAACGATCTCACCTTCGGCGACATCGATCGCATCACCGTCGATCTGTTCGATCTCGAGCAGGCGACGTTCACGCGAACCGATGAGCTCGAGGATCGCTACAAGGATCGCGGCGAGATCTGGCATGTCGTTGGCAGCGACATCATCTCCGGCGGGCGCAAAGGCGAATCGTTCATCCATCGCTGCTGGAAGATGGGGCCGCAGTTGTGGAACACGTTGAACTTCGCGGTGGTGAGCCGGCCGGGATCGGAGGTCGATGCATCGGATCTTCCGCCGCGGGCGAAGATGTTCAAGCTGTCGTGCGCCGGCTCTGCCGAGACGATTCGGCGCTGCGCGTATCAGAAAGAATCGCTGGCGGATCTGGTCGTGCCGGAGGCGGAGCGCTATATCAAGCGTTACGACCTGTATCGCGGCAAAGCGCCGGCGCGATCGGCGCGGCTGGGTGAGTTTGCGCCGCGTGCGCTGATCCACATGGCCGATCGCAATCCGCTCGCGGTCGAGATCGCCAAGAAATTCGAGCCGATTCGCGACGAGAAAGATCCCAACTGCGTCATCGCCATCGGCGGCGACGGGACGATGCTCCACGCGATCCAGACTCACTGGCGCAAGCGCGTTCCGTTCATCGGAGTGAACGCCGGTCACCTGGGGTTCCTGCTCAACAAGCGCGAGGACATTCTCGACGAGACGAAGAAGACCGGCTGGTTTGCCGAAACCGGGACGATGGTCACTCGACAGCTTCCGATGATCTACGCGGAGGCGACGGCGCCCGACGGATCGATTCGTCGCGAGCTTTCGTTCAATGACACGTGGGTCGAGCGCTCGACCGGCCAATCCGCGTGGCTGCGCGTGAGCGTCGATGGCAAGGAACGCATCGCAAAATTAGTGTGCGACGGTCTGCTCGTCTCCACTGCCGCCGGCTCGACCGCGTATGCGATGTCGATGGGCGCCCAACCCTTATTGGCCGACACGCCCGGGTGGCTGATCGTCGGATCGAACGTCATGTCGCCGCTGGGATGGAAGAGCGCACTGCTGCCGCTGGAAGCAAATGTGCTGATCGAGGCGCTGAACACAGAGAAGCGTCCGGTGATCGGCTTCGCCCACGGCGTGCCGATGGGACCGGTGCTGACGATGCGCATGCGCATCAGCCGCATCGCGGCCGTGGAGTTGGCATTCCTGGATCGCCACGATCTGGCGGAAAAGATCGCGCAGGTGCAATTCCCCGGCGGCGCCGGAGCGCGATTGTTATAACCAATTCACACGAATCAATACCCCCGCAGCGCCTGCAGCTTCAGCATGTCGCTTGTCGCGTTGAGCTGTGTGTTGTTCCCGCTCATGTGCTGTCCAAAAGTTCCCCACAAACTTCCCCTCGCCCACTTGATGTACTCGACATGCCCATCCGCGAACGACAGGCACGACCCCAGATCGTGTCGTGGGCCCGGCGGCGCGACGTACCAGTGCGTCCAGTCGGTGTACATGATCCCGGATGCCTCGTCCTCTTCCTTTGGATACTTCGAGAAATCGATCTGATCGATCGTGACATAGGTCGTGCCGGGACGGCGGATCTGGTTCAGCTTCTGCACCTTCGGCGTCGGAGCGCCGTCTCCATTGCAATAGTTGTTGATCGCGTAGCTGATGTTGATCTCATTGACGCCGTATTTCGGATCGTGCTCCGGGCAGCGATAGACGCGCACGTCGCGAAGGTATCGATAAATCGATCCGGCTTTCAGGAGCCAGTCATCGGTGTGCGCCACGACCCCTTTGGGCAGATAGTTTGGCGCAGCGCTCTCGCGCCTGTCGCCGATCACCCAGGGGATAAACTGGATGTCGATTGCCACATTCACCCCGCTCGCCCCACCGTCGGGATACGCCAGCGGGATATATCCTCGAAACTCGCGCGCATACAGATGCCATGCGGTCACGAGTTGTCGCTGATTCGCCATGCATCGCACGCGCCGCGCCGCCGACTGCGCGCGACGAAGCGACGGAAAGAGCAGCGCAATCAACAAGGCGATGATGCCGATGACGATAATGAGCTCGACAAGCGTGAACCCCCGCTCCAATGTACAGCGTTTGGCGCGACCACCCATGACGCAACCTCCGCCTGCACAAATTTTGCCAGCCCCTGGAAATGAAAAAGTGAGGCGTATGATACGCCTCACTTGAGCGGGGACGCAAGCGAACCTGCTGTCTCGTCACGGCCCGAGCAAGAACGGCGACTGCGGTTGTTCCTCCGGCGGCGGCGCGATTTCCCAGCCACCACCCAGGGCTTTGTAAAGCGAGATCAGGTTTTCATTCACTGTGATGTCGCTTCGGACTAACGCGTCTTCGGCCAAAAACAGAGCGCGCTGGGCATCGAGAACATTGAGGAAATCGACCAGCCCGCGGGAATAGAGCTGCGTGGAGAGATCAACCGCGCGGCGGTTGGACGCGACCGCCTGCGCCAGGGAAATCCGCCGCGCCTGCTCCCGGTCGTAGGCGATGATCGAATCTTCCACATCCTGCAGGGCATTCAGGACCGCCCTCTGGTACGCGATCAATGCTTCTTCCTGGCGGGCGTTGGTGACTTCCACGTTGTAGTGGATTCTGCCGGCGTCGAAGATCGGCCAGGTGACGCTGGGGCCGATCGACCAGAAATTGCTCGCGTCCTGGAAAAGCCGCGCCGCTTTGTTCGCCTGCCAGGCGTAAGAACCGGTGAGGCTGAAGCGCGGGAAGAAATCCGCGGTTGCAGCGCCGATTTGCGCCGTGGCCGCCGCGAGCTGGCGCTCGGCTCGGCGGATGTCCGGCCGACGGCGCAGCAGATCCGACGGCATCCCCAGTGGCACCGCCGGCATCTCGCGCACGAGTTCCTTTGGCGGCGTAAGCAGCGGCGACAATGCCTGCGGATCCTTTGCGGTCAGCACGCTGATTCTGTGAATCGCCTGGCGGATCTGCGCTTCAAGCGTCGGTACTTGTGAGGCCGTCGCATAGACCTGCGCTTCGGCGCGAGCGACGTCCAGGTCGCTGGAGATCCCAGCGCGGAATCGCTCGCGCGTCAGGTTGAGCGTCTCCTGCTGGCTCTTCTGGTTGTTCTGCGTGATCACCAGATCGCGCTGGAAGCCACGCAGGTCGATGTAATTTCGCGCCACTTCCGAAAGCAGTGTCACCAGGACATCGCGACGATCTTCCACCGCGGCCTGGATGTCGGCATTAGCGGCTTCGACGTTGCGCGAGACGGCGCCGAAGACGTCGAGCTCCCAGGTCGCATCGAAACCGGCATCCCAGAGGCTGCTGTAGCGGTTGCCGCCATTGCCGACGACGACCCCGCCTGTGTTCCCACCTGTGCCGCCGCCGGTGGTTCCACCGATGACGCCGGATTCAGCGCCGGTGCGACGACGACGGGTGTACGAGCCGTCCACGTTGGCCGTCGGCCACCAATCGGCTGCGACCACACCACGCTGGGCGCGCGTTTCCATCAGCCGCGCCGTCGCGGCGCGAAGATCGAGGTTATTCTTCACCGCGTCGTCGATGATCTGGTCGAGAATCGGATCATCGAACGCCTCCCACCAGCGTGTGAGTTCGACGGATGGCCGGGACGACGGCTGCGTCGCCGACTCGCCATAGTTCTGCGGCATCGGCGTGTCCGGGGTCTTATAGTTCGGCCCGACTTTGCAGCCCGCGATCACGAGCAGCACCAAAGTGGTTGTTTGAATCAGTCGTTTCAGTTGGCGTTGCATAATCAATCTTGTTCCCTTCGGGCAACCGGTAAAAATCCTTAATGGCCGAGAGCGACCTCGCCCGGCTTGCTGCGCTTCACGAATATCAACAGTGGGATCACCGCAAAGAAAATGATCGCCATCACCTTGAACACGTCGATGTACGCCAGCGCCTGCGCCTGTCGCTGAACCATCTGATACATCATCGCCAGCGCGTTCTGTGTTGCTTGAACGGCACTGACGCCGTGCGCCAGCAGCGTGCGTACCATCTCCGCGAACGTACGCTGATACTGCGGATCATAGGGCGAAACGTGTTCAACCAGCACATTGTGGTGGAATTGCATCCGCCTTGCCAGCAGGGTCGATGCGAAAGCGATCCCGACGCTGCCGCCGATGTTGCGCGACAGGTTCACCAAACCGGACGCATCGTTGTTCTTGTTCTTCGGCAGATACGAGTACGCCAGCGTGTTGATCGGCACGAACAGGAACGCAATCCCCGCCGCCTGCACGATGCGCGTCAGCACCGCGTGGCCGAAGCTGATGTTCAACGAATAATGCGACATCCACAACAGCCCGACACCGCTGATTGCCAGGCCGAGCATGATCATGTACTTCGCCTGCACCCCGCGCGTCAGCGCAATTCCGACAAACGGCAGGATGACAATGATCACGAGCCCGCCGGGCGAGAGCGCCATGCCTGCCTGCATTGCCGTGTAGCCGAGCAGCGTCTGGAGGAACAGTGGGAGCATCACCGTGCTGCCCAGCAGCACAAAACCGAGAAAGAACATCAGCACATTCGCGGTCGCGAAGTTCACTTCCTTGAGCAACCGCAGATCGACGATCGGATGCTTCACGCGCAGCTCCCAGATGACCGCGGCAACCATTGCGACCACGCAGATGGCGCTAAAGATGACGATAAAGTGCGAGCTGAACCAGTCGTCGCGCTCGCCTTTGTCCAGGACGACCTGAAGCGTCCCCAAACCCAGCGCGATCAGTGCGAAGCCGATGAAATCGATGTTGGATCGTTTCGACACGCGTTGTTGTTTGAGATGGGGTGGATCTTCCAGCAGCCGCGCGCTCAGCAGGATCGAGAGCATGCCGACGGGAATGTTGATGAAGAAAATCCACCGCCAATCGAAGTTGTCGGTGATCCAACCACCCAGCGTCGGCCCCAGCGCCGGCGCGGTCACCACGGCAATCCCATAGACGGCGAACGCCATCCCGCGCTGCTTGGGCTCGAAGGTATCCGCGAGAATCGCCTGCTCGCTCGGCTGCAATCCCCCGCCGCCAAGACCTTGCAGGATGCGGAAGACGATCAACCACCCGAGATTCGGCGCAAATCCGCACAACGCCGAGCTAATCGTAAACAACCCCACACACGTCATGTAAAACCGCTTGCGCCCCATCAGCGAGCTGAACCAACCGCTCATCGGCAGGATGATCGCGTTGGCGACGAGATAGCTGGTCAGCACCCATGTGCTTTCGTCCTGCCCCGCCGACAGCGCGCCGGAGATGTGCGGCAGCGCAACATTCGCGATGCTCGTGTCGAGCACTTCCATGAATGTCGCGAGAGTCACCGTGATGGCGATTAACCACGGATTGAAACGCGGGCGCCAGGTGTCGGACAATGGAAGAGATTGGTCGAGTTTCGATGGCATTCAGCGGACTTTCACATCGGGCTCGACCGACATTCCCGGCGCGATCGACAGATCATCCGGCAGCTTCTGGTCAAACCGGATCTTCACTGGCACCCGCTGCACGACCTTGACGTAATTGCCTGTCGCATTTTCTGGCGGAAGGAGACTGAAGCGCGCGCCCGTGCCGGGATGAATGCTGTCCACGTGAGCGGCGAATTTGCGATCGGGGTAGGCGTCGATCTTGATCTGGGCGGACTGTCCGGGACGCATCTGATCCAGTTGCGTTTCTTTGAAGTTCGCGACGACCCACAGATCGTCCGGGACGACCGCGAGCAGCGCCTGGCCGGGTTGCAGATACGCGCCGGACTCGACGCTGCGCTTCGCGACACGGCCGGTCTCCGGGGCAGCGATCTTCGTGTAACTAAGATTCAGCTCAGCCTGCTCGACCTGCGTTTGGGCCATGGCGATCTGCGCTTGCGCGGTTCGTTCCTGGGCTTGGCCATTGCCCAACTCTGCTTCGGCGGCGGCGACTTTGCTCTGGGCGGCGGCGACATTGGCCTCTGCGGATTTGCGCGCCGCTTCGGCGCTGGATCGCTCCTGTTCGGACGCTGCGCCGTTCGGCATGTTCGCGTAACGCTTCCATTGCGTTTCGGCATACTCCAACTGCGCCTGCTGCGCCGCGAGCGCGGCCTTGGCGGCGTTCACGTTCGCTTCCAGCACCAGCACATTGGCATGTGCTTCCTTGGCGCGATAGCTCGCCGCGTCGAGGTTGGCCTTCTGCTGATCAAGCTGCGCCTGGAAATCGCGTGGATCGATCTGCACGAGCAAATCCCCTTTGTTCACGTGCTGGTTGTCGTCAACGAAAACTGTCTGAGCATATCCCGAGATTTTCGGACTGATCGGAACTACGTGAGCATCGATGAACGCATCGTCGGTCGTCTCATGCGCACGCGCATGAAGATAGAACACCACTCCACCAATGGTGACGATCACGAAGACGGCGCTCAGGATCGCCATCAACAGCGGGCGCCGATAGAACGGCACGCGTGGCGTTTTCGTGGGCTCGTCGATCGAGCCATCGTCTTTCGGCTCGATCTTGCGCGCAGCGCGCCTTTCGACCAGATCATCAGGATCAACTTGTTGCGGTTCATTCGGTTTCATAACACACCGTTACTTCTTTTCTGCAAGCGAACGCAATGCCGACAAGGAGAATTGCGTCACGTGATCGGCCAATTTCTCGATTTCCTGCGGCGTAAAACACTGGCCGGGAAAAACCTTGTCGATCGCGGGGCGACAGTGGTGATAGAAAACGATCTGCCCCACAATGCTGCAGGAGGACCGGCGAAGATCATCGTCGCCAATGCCCGGCACGAGCTGGCGGATGATCGCGCGGAGCAAGTCGCCGATGGGGCGCATCGTTTCTTTGGCGCACTCATCCAGTGCGTGCGTCGGCTCGATCATCTCGCGCGCCATCAGCTTGCCGTACCAACTTGGCCGGCCTTCATCGAAAATCCGCCAGAAGAACGACCGCACGTATGCGTGCAGCTTCTGCTCTGGGCTCGCCGATTCATCGACGCCCAGGTTGGGCGGGTACTTTGCGAGCGATTCGCGCACCCAGTAGCGCAGCGTTTCGGAATAGAGTCCCTGTTTATCGCCAAAGTGGTAATTGATGGCGGCGACGTTCGCCCCAGCACGTTTGCAGATCTCGCGGACGGTGGCGCATTTGAATCCCTGCTCGGCGAACACCGCGCCGGCGACCTCCAGCAAACGCTGGCGGGTTTTGAGGTTTTCCGATTCTGAGCGGGTCGAATCCATACGGGTTATACGAAAGCTTAAAACAAGTGTTTGAATATGGCAACCGAGAAAACGACGTGATTTTTCGCTAATCGTAAGCTATTGTTCCGCCTGCGCTTGCAATAAGGAGATCAACCATGCGGATCGAACACGTCGCCTTCCAAGTCGCCAAGCCCGGCGAGATGGGGGATTGGTATGTGAAGAACCTGGGGTTCACCATCAAACGGGCCGTCGAGAGCCCCGTCCCGACCCGCTTTATTGCCGACGAGACCGGCAGGATCATGCTGGAGATCTACAACAACCCCAAAGTCCAGCCGCCGGATTATTTCAAGCAGGACCCGCTGCTGTTTCATGTCGCGTTTGTCTGTGAAGATCTGCCGGCGACGGTGCAGCGGCTGGTTGAGGCGGGGGCAACGCAATACGCCCCGAAGGAGACGACGCCGGCGGGAGACAACCTGATCTTCCTGCGCGATCCGTGGGGTGTGCCGATTCAGTTGTGCCAACGCGCAAAGCCGATGGTGTGATGGACGGTTTGGGGTTCAGGGTTCAGGAAGGACATTCCCAACCTGAACCCTACGCAATCGGCGTGTCCCCACTCTCGTCCAGATCCGCGAGTTGCTGCTCGATCTCGCGCACGCGATGCACAAGCTCCGGGAGCTTCATGAACGCGGCATAGACTCTCCGCGCGTCCTTCACATCCATCGCGGGGATGCCCATCATCGTCGCACCCGCCTCTATGTCCGTCATCACACCGGTCTTCGCCGCGATCGTCGCCTTGTCCCCGATCTTCAGATGCCCCGCGACGCCGACCTGCCCCGCGAGCGTCACATATTCGCCCAGCGTCACGCTTCCAGCCAATCCGACCTGCGCCACGATAATGCATCCTTTGCCGATCTTGCAGTTGTGAGCGATCATCACCTGCGCGTCGATCTTCGTCCCCGCGCCGATGATCGTGCTGGCCAGCGCCGCCCGGGCGATGGTGCAATTCGCCCCGATCTCCACATCATCCTCAATCACGACATTCCCAATCTGCGGGATCTTATGATGCACGCCGCCGTTGAACGCGTATCCGAATCCGTCCACGCCGATCGTCGTGTTCGAATGCACGATCACACGATCGCCAAGTACGCATTCTTCGTAGATGGAGACGTTCGGATAGATGATACAATCGCGCCCCACCTTCACGCGCGCGCCGATGCAGGCGCCGGGATAAACGACCGTTCCTTCACCCACGGTTGCGCTCGGATCGACGTTGGCCTTGGGATGCACACCCTTGAACGGATGCTTGCGATGCCCGCGCAACAGGACGATCGCCCGGGCGAACGCAAAGTACGGATCCTTGGTCTTGAGCAGCGCCACCCGCGTCGATTCGACATTCGGCGCCGTGATGACTGCCGACGCATTGGTCGTCTCAAGCTGCTTCTGATATCGCGCATTGGCCAGGAACGAGACGGCCCCCGCAGAAGCTTCCTCCAGCGGCGCAACCTCCGTGATTTCGATCGAGCCATCCCCAGCAACCGTGGCATCGATCTGCCGCGCAAGTTCGTCCAATCTCATGGCGGCAAACTGTAATGGAAGCGTTTGTGGATCGCCAAGCGCGCGGGTCAGGCGTTCCGCGAGACGATGGGGCGCTCGATTGGGACGGTTATCGGACGAAGCTTGACCGCACGGGATTTGCGCGACCACCGAACCGCCGCAACCAGCAGCAGGAAAAGAAGCGCGTACGCCGCGAACATCGCAAATCCCTGCACGTCAGCGAGATAAGCAAGCGGAAAAAAGGCAAGCGCTTTCATGGCGATCGCCGTTATACCCGGACCTTGGCGCAGATGTATGCAGAAAAGGGGGATTCCGACAGGCTCGAGCAGAAAGTCGGAACGGTCAAAATGGTCGTACGTTGCGTGACGGAGGGGCAAATTAGGGGGAGAACAAAGCAGTGCCACTGAAGTGGCACAGCCGCTGACCAGCGGCTGTGGCACTTCAGTGCCGCTGCTCCGAGGCTTCACATGATCGGATGCGGAATCGACACTCCGAACCCCCACCCACTCGTGTAGTTATCAATCTTCACCAGAATCCGATTGATCCCCGCGTGCAGATGGATCGGTGTCTGGTCGCTGTTCGGGGTGTATCCGCGCCCGACCTCATTTCGGTGCACCAGCTTCCCGTTCACCCAGACGGTGATCCCATCGTCGCTGCCACACTTCAGCACGGTATCCCGCGGGTGGATTGATTCGACCTCGGCATATCCAAAACCCACGCACCACTCGCACGGCGCCACCACGCGCGTGAAGTTCACGTAGCCGGTGCGATTGTTCGCCTTGACCTTCTTCCAGCCCAGGTTCTGGCCATTGAGTTGATACGACGCCTTAAGGTCCACCGAGCCGTCCGCGCGGCGGCTGAACTCGGCATCGATCGGCGTCGGAAAATCCAGCGTGATCTGCCCCGGCGTCCCGCTTTTGAATGGCCCGATCACATGCCATTGCCGCACGAACTCCGCCGTAGATCGGTCCTGGGCATCGTCCCAACTTTTACGCAACGCTTTCGGATCCACCGGCTCGAAATGCTTGTGACTCGTCGGCACCAGCGACCGCTTTGAGCTGAGCTTTGGCAGCAGATTCCCGTGCGCCGCGATCATCTCATCGCACAGCTCGACAATCTGATCCAGCGACAACATCGCCGCCGTCAGTGGGTCGTACATCACGGCCTGGTAGACATGATCGCGCCGGCCCTCCATCGCGGCGCGGATGAACAGCTCATGCTGCGTCACGTGCGGCTGCATGTAGCCGATCAACTGCGGCGGAAGCTCGCCCACCGTCGTGAATCGCAAGCCGGTGCGATCGACCGGCGTGGGCACTTCGACGATCGCGTTGTTCGGCAAATTGCTGATCGCACCGTTGTTGGGCATGTTGCCGTACACAACGCTCGGCGTGCCCGTGACCATCGAGTGAATGATCGTGCTACCGTATTCACTGCTGCGATGCACTTCGATCGGCGAATCGTTCTTGCTGAACGCCTTGAGCTCTTCAAACTCCTGCACGATGCCATCGCAGCGGCGCAGGTACTCGTCGATGGGGATCGAGTACTTCTCGATGAACTCGTGGCCATGCGGGATGAAATATGGGTTGTACTCCGCGTTGTGCTCGGAGCTTTCCGTGACGAAATATCCCAGCCGCTTCATCAGCTCGAAACGCACCTTGTTGGTGTCGTAGATCTCCTTCTTCTTCATCGCGTCAAACAGGCGCGGGTAGAGATCCTCGCCGTTCTTCTCGATCTTCAGATAGAAGGCCATGTGGTTGATGCCGGCGCAGGTGAAGGCAACGTCTTGCGGCTTCTCGCCGATGTACCCCATGAGCTGGTTGAACGTTCCCTGCACGCTGTGGCAAAGGCCGACCGCGCGCACGTCGCTGGTGCGATAGATCGTCTGCATCAGCATGCTCATGGGATTGGAATACTGGAGCATGACGGCGCGCGGGCAGAGTTCCATCATGTCGCGGCACATGTCGGTGAGCATCGGATAGGTGCGCAGCGCCCGGAAGATCCCACCCGGGCCGGTGGTGTCGGCGATGGTGAAATTCAGCCCATATTTGCGGGGGATCTCAAAATCGACCAGTGTCGAATCGAATCCACCGATCTGCACCATGTTGATGACGAAATCCGCGCCGCGTAACGCTTCGCGCCGGTCGAGCGTGGCTTCAATCGTCGGATTTGCCCCCAGCGCCCTGGCGACTTTCCTGCAGAGATTCGCACCCACCTCCAGCCGCTCGCGATCGATGTCCATGTAGCTGAAGGTCGCGTTCTTGAATTCCGGATATGAAAGGATATCCCCCGTGAGGTTTTTGCTGAACACCACGCTGCCGGCGCCAATCATCGCGACTTTGATCAAGGCACGAACTCCTTCGATTCAGGGTTGAGAGATTACCCCATGAACCGGCATGAATAAATACGTCGCCCGTGTCCGGTTCGCCGGCAAAATTGTTGCCCATTTCAAGTGGCGCGCGCGAACACGAGCAAATCCAGTTCTTCGTGAATCGGTTGCTCCTGTGCTTGCGTTTTTGCAAACTCCCGGAATCGCGCCATGCCCGCGGCAAATTCCGCATCGGAGATCGCTTCCAGATCTGATGTGCCGCGCTGCTCTATCTTCCGCACGTAGTCGGGAATGCTGTCGGCGGTGACCTGGCGGATCGTCTCGTGCGCGCTCAGTTCGAGCCCCGACGCGCGGATCTGATCGATCGTAGATTGGCGCGGCTCCAGGCGCCGCAAATCGACCTGTCGGGCTTCGGGGAAGAAGTGCTGGTACAGGAAAGAATCGAGGTTCTCCATGCTGCACGTGCGGATCGCACAGCAGCCACCAGGGGCGAGGATGGAACGAATGCGACCGAAGGTGGCGGCGCGATCCGTGAGATGGTGATACACCATCGACATGAAGACCAGATCCACCGAGGCCTCTGCGAACGGAATCATTTCGGCAGAGGCTTGCACAAAATGCACGCGCGGCGAGGCGCGTTGTTCCCGCGCCACGCGCAACATCTTGGCGGACAAATCCATGGCAATGACTTCTGCCTTGAATTGATCCGCCAGCACCTGCGTGAATCGCCCCGTGCCGCAACCGAGGTCCACAATTCGTCGAACGCGTGTTCTCGAGACATGCTGGCTAAGCCGATCCATCCACATCTGCACCGTTCGAGGCGGCAGCTTTCGCGCTTCGGGGTAGCGCAGATGGACGTCGCGCGTGTCATAGAGATGCGTCTGCATCAGCGTTTTTCGTGGCCGAAGAGAATGTCGGCGCTGCGCACGGTGTTCTTCAGGAGCATCGCCACCGTCATCGGCCCCACACCACCCGGCACGGGGGTGATGTGCGCCGCTTTCTGTTTGACCGCGTCGAAATCGACGTCGCCGACGGTTTTCTTGGTGCCGTCGGGCAGGGTAACGCGATTGATGCCGACGTCGATCACGACGGCGCCCTCGCGCACGTGATCGGCGCCGATCAGGTTCGGTTTCCCAACCGCGACGACGAGAATCTCGCCGCGGCGCGTGTGCTCGATCAGATCTTTCGTCGCGATGTGGCACAGCGTGACCGTCGCCATCTGCTCGGTCAGCAGCAGCGCGATCGGCTTGCCCGCGATCTCACTCGCCCCCACGACGACTGCTTCGGCCCCGCGGATCTGACGCTTCGTCGATTTGATCAGCTCGATCACCGACAGCGCCGTGCACGGGGCGATCAGCGTGTGGCCGTAGACCACATACCCGATGTTCGCGGGGTTCACGCCTTCAACATCCTTCACCACGTCAATCTCATATTGCAATCGTTGTGTATCCAACTTCTGTGGCAGCGGCAGGTGCATCATGATGCCGGTGACGATTGGATCGTCATTCAGCCGGCGAATCTGCGACTTCACATCGCGCATCGACGACTCAGCCGGCAGCGTCAGCAGGTCATACTCGATCCCCACCGCGGCGCAGGCCTCCCCCTGCCGCCGCGCATAAAGCTCCCCCGCCGGCGACGCCCCCACCATCAGCGCCGTCAGGTGCACGCCATGCCCGAGCTTCTTCAGCTCGGCCACGCGTCGCGCGACGTCACTCTTCACCTGCTGCGCAATCGCAGCGCCATCGATCAGATAGGCCATGGGCGCAATTATAAAGGGATTGGCCACAGAGACACAGAGAGCCACCGGGTGCGCACGCAGAGGAAGCACACAAATTCTTTTCTCTGAATTATCTCTCTGTCCTCTGTGTCTCTGTGGCCAAACTGTCTGCGGCCAGATCTAAATTGGGAAACCGACACTCCACCGTCGTTCCCTTCCCCGGTTCAGAGCTCAGATCCACCGTCCCGCCCAGCGCATGGACGGCGTGCTTCACGATGGCGAGTCCCAGGCCTGTTCCGCGGCCCGAAGAACTGCTGCGCGCGGCATCCACCTGGTAAAACCGCTCGAACACCCGGTCCAGATGCTGTTGCGGAATTCCAATGCCGGTGTCGATCACGCGGAGGATCGTCTGGCCGTCCTGCGGTTCGATGCCGAGCGTGACCATGCCACCGGAGGGTGTGAACTTCACGCTGTTTTCGATCAGGTTTTTCACGACGAGATTCAGGAGGCGTTTGTCACTGGCGAAGGCGAATTGCTCGTCACCCTCGAAGTTCAGCACGAGATTCTTCTGCCGCGCGACGGCGCCCAGCGTCGAGCGGATCGAGGAGAAGATTTCACCGGCTTTGAGCGGCGAAAGATGCGGCTTGGTATCGGGGCTTTCGACACGGGAGAGGTCGAGCAGGTCGGCGAGCATATCTTCCAGCCGCTTGATGTGGCCGTCGATGATGCTGATGCAGCGCTCGGTCTGCTGGGGATCTTCCTGGTAGACATCGCGAAGCGTTTCGAAGGCGATCTTGATCGCGGCGATCGGTGTGCGAAGCTCGTGAGAGGCGTTGGCGACGAAATCGGTCTTCATCTGCATCGCAGTCGCCATCGTGGTGACATTTCGAAGCACCAGCAGCACACCGCCCGCCTGGGCACGCACGCCCACGGCCTGATATACATTGCGCTGTCCGGCGCGGGCGCTGCGGATCTCACAATGCAGCGCGCCGGCGCTCGGATCGGCGACCACGCGCTCATACAACTCGATGATCTGCTCGTCGTTGACGATGGTGATCAGCCGCTTGCTCAGCGCCTGGTCGCGCGGCGTCTGGATGATCTTGGCCGCGGCCAGATTCAGCAGCGCAATCCGCCCGACCGAATCGCTCAGGAAAATCGGATCCGGCAGCGCATCCACGAGCGCCTGCAGGTCGGCACGCTGGTGGTTCAAGTCCGCCAATTGCCGCTCGGCATGCTCGGCGGCGAGATTCAGACGCTGAGAGAAGAATCGCAGATCCTCCGCCCCGCGTGGCTCGGCGCGGGCGTCCCATTCACCGGATGCCATCCGGTCCGTCGCGTCCGCGAGCGCGCGAATCGGCCCGATCCATTGCCGGCGAAGGATCGCTCCCAGCAGCAGCATCAGCAGCAGCGCCGCGACCGTTGCCGCGACGAGAATCGGCCAGAGCTGCTCGGTCGGCTTGGCCCAGACGCGCTCGGGATAGCTTAATCTCAGCACAACTCCCTGCGGTTTGGCTGCATCCAGTGGCGTTGCGACATAGACAGCCTCCTGGCGGATCGTATCGCTGTGCCGGACGCTGCTGCCGAAACCTTTCTGTCTCGCCTCAATGACCTCGGGCCGGCCATTGTGGTTTTCCATGCGCGCCGGGTCGGCCTGCGTGTCGAGCAATACGACGCCACCCGGATCAATCAGGGTTATTCGAGTGTTCAGAACCTCACCCAGATCGGCGATCTGCTTTCGTTGCTCGGATGTGATCGTTTCTGATGTGAGATGCCCCCGCACCAGGACCGCGAGCCGATTCAGATCGTTGATCTGCTCGGCCCGCACCGTCCGCTGCCCCGCGTAGTACATCGCGGCCCCGCACGCCAACACCACCAGCACAATCGTCCCCGCGAACGGCAGGATCAAGCGGATCAGGACGGGACGCGGCTTCATCGATGTTCGATTTTAGGGCGGCAACTGGGGATTGAAAGCGTTGAAGCGTCGACGACGATTCTGAAGTATTAGCGCCGCGCTAACGAGCAACATCGCGGCGGGTTCAGGGACCGGTTGTATGCGAATCTGCCGCAGAACGTCGTCATAGACAACGTTGTAACCCGGCGTGACAACATCGAACGTGCCCAGGCGTGTCCCGAACGTTGCAACGATGTAGGTCTCGGCGAACGATCCGCCGGTGATGCTCAGCACGTCACCCGCAGTCGCCAGCGAGATCAGGCCAGTGATATCGGTGCGATCGCTGATTCCGGCTGTGCCGAGCTCAACGAAATACGTCCCGCCGGGCGTGAAGACGACATCACCGACGACATCGAGCTGGTCGATGCTGTCGCCGGGCGTGATGGTCCCGCCGTTGGAGATGTTTCCGTTGATCAAGCCGTTACCGGAAACGAGGCCACCGGTGATGTCGAGCAGACCGGTTGAATTCAACGTGCCGTTGACGTGCGTGTTGCCGGCGGTCTGCAGATATCCGTCGATGGTCTTGAGCGTGCTCCCAGGTTTCACATCGAGCAAACCCTCATTGGCAAAGCCGACGGCGTTGGCATCGACGATCAGATCATTGCTCAGATCCGCGCGAATCGTACCGCGATTGATGATCGCCAGCGCATCGATCTTGCCGGCGCCGGAGATGACGTTGTCCTGATTGATGAATTGCTCGGTGCCCAGCGCGCCGGTGATTCGGTTGGCTGGCTGGTCGGAGAGTCGCACATTTCCGCCCCCTTTGAGCAAGACGTTGCCGCCGTCGATTTTGATGAGCGTCGGCAGCCCGGTGGAATCGATGCGAATGAGCCCGCCATTGTCGTAGCTGTTGCCGACCCCGCCCAGGGCGCGAAGCTCGCTGCCATCTTCGACGATGATCTGCGGGCCGCCGCCGGGGTTGGTGACGGCGCCGCCGATGATGTTGTTAGTTGATGCGACGCTGCGGATGATTCCCGCGCCGCCATTGGTGAGTGTGCCGCCGGTGACGCTGCCGTTGCTCAATCGCAGCTCGCCGCTGAGCAGTTGCACTGTTCCGCCGGACACCGTTGAGTTCTGCACCTGAAGCACGCTTCCGCCAGAAATGAGCATCGACCCCACCGCAGCCAGTTCAAAGTTTTCGAACCGCCCATCCAGCAGTGTCAGCCGGCTGGTCGCGCCCGCGACCATCAGGCCGGTGTTGATCATTCCTGGCGTGAGCGATGTCGACGTTCCGGACGGATCGACGGTGATTCCATTGGATAGATTCGCGTTGATGACCCCGCGATTGGTCAGGAGCAGCTTGTCGATCCCAACCTGTCCAGCGCCGAAGAGATTCTGATTCACGAGGGTCAATCGAATGTCGCTGGTGGCGCCGACGACGCGATTGGTCGTTTGGTTCGAAAGGGAAATGACACCCCCACCTGCGCCGCCAATGGTTACGTCGCCGCCGACAAGTCGAAGCTCGGTCGCGCTGCCGCTGGAGTTCAGCGAGATTATGCCGCGGTTGTCGTAGCTGTTTCCCAACCCGCCGACCAGGGTCAATGTAGTGGCGTTGTCCAGGACGATCTGCCCTCCGCTAGGATTATTGACTCCGCCACCGATGCGATTCGACGTCAATCCGAGCGAGTGGATGATTCCGGCGCTGCTGTTGGTCAGGCTGCCGGTAGTGACCGTTCCCGTGTTCAGAACGAGATCGCTGGCGCCGGCCAGTTGAAGCTGGCCGGGACCGGACATTGTACCGTTGAAATTCAGTGTGGAACCTGGATCGATCGAAACCAGGTTCCCGGTGCCAACGCTGATCGAGCCGCCTCCCGAATGCACGACCTCACCGGCACTTATTTCCAGCGTATGCAGGACCGGCGGATCGCTCTCCTGAGGCAAATCGATCAGGCCCGCGTTGTTGTAGCTATTGCCCGGCCCGCCGAGCAGCCGCAGAAAACCAACAGTGATCAACCCGCCTGCAGGGTTGCTGACAACACCTCCGAGCGTGTCGCTGAAGACGTGGATGACGCCGGTGGAGCTGTTGGTGATTGTCCCCCCCGTGATTTGGGACAGGTTGATGATCAGTTCCGATGCGCCAATCAGATCGACCGTGCCGCCGACGATCGCCGTGTGGTCGATGAAGACGTGACTTCCCGTACCATTGGCGCGAATCAACCCGTTTACCGCCCCCTCAAAATTCTGGATTGACCCTTCGCTGCGAATGGTCAATGTGCTGCCGGCGTCCGCGCGCATCACACCCGAATTGACATTGGTTGGAGTCCCAAAATTGCCCAATATCAACTCCAGGCCCACTGGTTGGTTCGCCACCACCATACCACGATTGGTCAGCACGAGATTTCCGATCCTACCGCCGCCGGAAATGGTGTTGTCCTGGTTGATCAATCGATCGTTCCCACCTGCAAAATTAACGATCCGGTTATTCGCGCTGTTGGAGAGTGTGACGGCGCCGCCGCCGGCGAGGGACACGTTATCGAACGTACGGAGCGTCAGCCCCGCTGGAGCTCCCGATGCGTTGATTTCAATCGTGCCGGCATTGAAAATCGTCGCTCCGATGGGCGGCTCAACCGTGAGATTCCCCACGCCCTCGATCAGCAGCCGATCGCCGGCGTCAATTGTCAGTGCATTGATTTCATCTGCGCTTGAGTTGAGCCTGACGGTGGACGACGCAGGCTTGCCGCCGTCAATGAATACGCTCCTGAAGCCGGATAAACTCTCCGGTCTAACCCCGCCTGACCAATTTGAGCCGAGTTCCCAATTCCCATCGCCACCGGTGCCGCTGGCGCCGACCCACGTGACGTTAAACGTCTGGCCCTGTGCAACCGTAGCAAATCCAAGAACAAACGACGCAGCCTGAACGAGACGACGCGCAGAGCGACGTGATACTGGCATTTCTCCCTCCATGCACCGGGCAAGCGCCGAATATCAAGCCGTCAAATCGCGAACATCTCCAATCGCCTCAGCCGCCGCCCGGAGCGTATATCCCAATGAGAGGTGTAACCACCGCGCGTAATATAGCAATATGTCGATTGCAATATGAGTGAGAAATCGCAAAACGACCAAGATTTTCACATTGAGGCGGGACCCTATTCCGCTCCCTCCGACGATTCCTGCAGCTTGTACCCCACCCCTCGCACCGTCTGGATCAACCAGTGCGCCTCGCCGAGCTTCTTGCGGATCGCGGTGATGTGGACATCAATGGCGCGGTCGGTGACGAAGACGTCCGAGCCCATCGCCTTGTCCATGAGCTGATCGCGCGTCAGCACGCGGCCACGGGCGCTCACCAGTGCGCTGAGTAATTTGAACTCCGTCAACGTCAATCGCACCGGCTGACCCTCGACGAGCACCGCGTGCTTGCTCGTGTCGATCGTGAGTGGTCCGGCCTTGAGCAGATGACTCTCCGCCGGCGCGGTTTCGCTTCGCCGCAGCACGCTGGCGAGCCGCGCAAGCAGAATCTTCATGCTGAACGGCTTGGTCACGTAATCATCCGCGCCGATCGTTAGTCCGACGACGACATCCGTCTCTTCGCCCTTGGCGGTGAGCATGATGACCGGGATGTGGCTGGTGCGCGAATCGCTTTTGAGCTTTCGCGCGACTTCGGTTCCGTCCAGGCCCGGAAGCATCAGATCCAGCAGCACCAGGTCCGGCAGATGCTTGATCGCCAGATCCAGCGCCGCCTGTCCGTCGCCGGCGCTGATGGCGTCGTAGCCGTTGCGTTCCAGGTTGTAGGTAATCAGATCCGCCAGATCCTTCTCATCTTCGACGACAAGAATTTTTTTGTGATTGCGCGGCATGATCGTGGCGGTGACTGTGGCGCTTCGAGTAGGCGTCTTTGTCATTCCCCCATCATCGCAAACGCACCCGTGGGGACGTCAAGACATTAACAAGAGCTTAACACTTTTCTGCCCTGAAGTTACTTTTTCGGCCGCGCCGGGCCGGTTGCGGACCGTTTCGTGGCGGGCGGGAGAAGTTCCCAATTTCCCTGTAACCGCGTGTTCACCATCGCTCGAGACGGCGCCACGCCCGGCAACGTCTGGCGCACAACGATCTGCAGATTTCCCTCGATCGATTGCGGGCCGGGTTTAAGCTTCTGCGCAAAGTCGTCGCCCACCAGCAGCGATGGCGCGATCATCCAGCGCGTACTCGCTGGTGCCAGGTCACAACTGTACCCGATGACGAGCTCCTGACCAGACGGCTTCAGAGTGACCGGACCGATGACGTCGATTTCGTACGTATAAAACGTACCGAGTCGCGGCCTCGCCTGGCTGAGCTCGATTGGAAGGAAATGCCCCGACGCGATCTTTCCCCTGACGTGCAGCGTAATCAGTCCATCCAGCGCCTGCTGCAAATATCGCTTCCACTGTTCATTGGTGACATCGCCACTGGCGCACGCTTGTTCGAAAAAGTTGGCCAGCGTGGGGGTCCATTTGTCATCCGGGTCGGCTTGACGATCGAGCACGCAATCGAACATTGAGCGGATTTGAAATTCGCTCAACATTGGCTTGCCAGACTTTATGCCAAGGCTATAGCGATCCATCAGAAGCCGCAGCGCATCGTTGCGTGAATCTCTGCTGCCGCGGCGCGCTTGATTGACCAGCATCCACGCCGGCTCGTATTCGCGGAGCGATTTTCCTTTGGCATCGATCCATGCGACCGTGACAAAACTCGCCAGCGCCGGGAGCATCGACGCTGCGCCCGCGAACAACACCCAGCCGCGCACCTCCCTGCGCTCCCGACGGACGGAGCGAGCGGAAATCAGCGCCGCGCCGCACTGCGTGCATCGCGGCAAGCTCGGAGTCCTCCCGGTCAAATCAAACCCGCATCGCCGGCAGTACGGATGCCGATCCACAAGCCTCCCGCGCCAGCCGAGCCAGATCAGCGCACCGGCCAGAAGGCAGATCAACAGCAGAATAAGCCCCAAGTTCGACATGGCGTTCAAAGGGCTTCATGCGCTGTCCCAACCCAGGTTTCGCCGAGCCCGGCGCGAAGACCGTTCCGGGGCGCGATTGTGAGAAAATGCCCTCCGCGAAAGAATTTTCCCCTCGTTTTTGCCCCGCGAATGAGGTTCGGGCCGAACATGTTGCGCGATTGGTAACCACGGCGCGCAGCGCGGCCGGTATATATAGGAGGCCCTATGCAGTGCCAACGCCCGGATGGACGCGAAGCTCATGGAAAGCCTGGGTGCGCGCGGCGCCGCGCACCCGGGCGCAACATTTTGCACCAGCCTCGATCTGCACGATCAAAGCCACGCTTTCCTGATCTGCGCGGAACTTTTGATCTGGATTGACGTTACAATGGATAGCACATGTCACAAATGGCATCCCATCCTGCACTGATCCAGATCGCCGATGAGATCGACGCGGTCGGGCAGCGATTGCGGCTGTTCAGGATCGTCCGCGGGGCGATGCTGTGGACCACGTTCGCGATCCTCGGCACCGCGATCGCGACAGGGCTGGCGCACTTCATGCGCGAGGGCAGCGCGACGGTCTTGGTGACGGCGTTGTGGATCGCGTGGCTTCTGATCAGCGCGGCGTGGTGGATCGGGCGTCCGCTGCTGATGCGGCCACGTCCGCTGCATGTGGCGCGGCTGGTCGAGACGCGCGTGAACGGGTTGCACAATGGGCTGACGAATTCGCTGCAGCTTGCGGAGGCGGATGATCTGCAGGCCAGCCCGTGGCTTGGGGCGATCTTCGATGAGGTGCTGAATTCGACGCGTGCAAAGCCATTGAGCGGCGCGGTGCGGTTTGCGCAGCTCAAGCCGATCGGCGCGACCTGCGTCGGCGCGGTGGCGCTGGTGATTGCGATCGTGCTGATCGCCCCCGTGCCGTTTGCGCACGGCTGGCGGCAGCTTTTCTCGCCGGGGGCATTTGTCCCCAAGGCGGGCGATGCACGCATCATCGATGTCCAGCCCGGCGACACGACCATCGTCGCGGGCCAACCGCTCGAAATTGTCGCGAGCGTCGAAGCAAAGCCAACGGATGTCGCTGAGCTGGTCGTCAATTCCTCGCGATATCCGATGACGCTTCAATCCAGCGTCTCGCCGATGCGATTCGCTTATCGCATCGAGCATGTGGATGAATCGATGCGCTATCGCGTGGAGGTTGCCGGGACGCAGAGCAGGTTGTTCAGCGCGAATGTTGTAAAGCAGATCAAATTGGAGCAGCTTCAGCTTCGTGTCATCGCGCCGCGCTATACGAAACAGGCGACGAAGCTGATCACGCTCAAAGGCGACGAGGTTGACAAGACACCGGTGACGGTGCTTCAAGGGAGCAAAGTGGAAGTGGACGCCGCGATCGACGTCGCGGTGGGCGGGGGGATGATTCAGCTCGGCGATGCCTCGCCGCTAAACGCGAAGCTCGCGCAGGGTGGTCGGCACGTCACAGGCGATTTTGTTGTGCTTGATGAGACGCCGCTGTCGATTCTGGTGACATCGCCGACGGGCCAGATCGTCGCGGCGCTGCCGGCGTCGCCGCTGGTGATCCATTGCACGCCCGACGCGGCGCCGGCGATCGAGATGAAATGGCCGACGCGCGATTGCGACGTGTCACCGGATGCTGACGTGACAATCGCCGCGATTTTGCGGGACGATCTGGGGGTCGCAGCGGGACGGATTCTCACCTCCGGCACCAGTGAAGAACCGATGTCCGTCGCGCGCGAATTCGCGTATCCCGAGGCGCCGACCACTCAACCGATCTCCCTGACGCTGGATCTGAAGCCCGAGCAGCGCAAGCACGGCCAATCGATCCGCGTGCAGGTGCAGTCCACCGACACTCGGAGCATCAGCGACGCGCTTGGACCGCAAACAACCAGCTCGCCGGTGTTCGAGATCCGTTTCCGCGACGCGAACCAGATCGCGCGCGAAAGCAAGGAGCAATCCGACAAGCTCCGCGGCATCCTCATGGAGATGCTCAAGACCCAGCGCTCGCTGCACGAAACCACCATCGCGTGGAAAACGACCGACGATGCTGGCATGAACAAGATCGGCGTCGGCCAGGACGACCTGCGCAGCCTGATCCACAAGACCGCCGAGACGTTCGACTTCCCAGAGGCCGATCGCATCGTACAGAAGACGCTGCAGATGCTGGCACTCAATCCCGCAAAGGAAGCCGTCGATCTGGCGGGCGCGCTCATCGTCGAGCCGGTGGAGAAAGAGAAACGGAAACTCTCCTCTGAGCTGCAAAGCCGCCAGCGCCGTATCATCAGCACGCTCGAATCGCTTCTCGCGATCATCGCAAATACAACCGAACCGACGACGCAGCCCAATAAAAACGGCGGCGATCTCAAGAACGAAGCCGATGCCCTCAAGAAGCTCGACGAGGCCCTCAAGCAGTACATGGCCGAGCAGAAAAAGATCCTCGATCAGACCGCGAACCTGGCCAAGAAACCGGTCGATTGGTTTGACGACAACGACAAGAAGCAACTCGACGACCTGGCGATGGCGCAGGAGAAGCTCCATACGTTCATGCAGGAAAAGATCGCCGATTTCAGCAAGCTCGCCGAGCAGGACATGAGCAACGCCACGCTCCTGCGCGAGCTGATGGAGATCTACAGCGAAGTGACGATGGCGGCCGACGCGCTGAAGCAGAAGGCGGTGGAAATCGCCACGCCCGCCGAGGAAAACGGGCTGGAGCTGGCCAAGGAGATCGAGTCGAACCTGGAAAAATGGCTGCCGGATGCGCCCGATCGCCAGCAGTGGAAAATGGAAGACCCCATCGACGGCAAGACTGATGTGCCGATGGCCGAGCTGCCCAAGGAACTGGAAGACATGGTCGGCGAGCTCATGGAACAGCAGGAAGACCTCTTCGATGAGATCGAGGATGCCAACGCGAACTACGCCGACTCGATGGACAAGGGCGCAGGATGGGACGCCAGCGACGGACCGATCGCCGACATGAGCGCCAAGGGCGTCACAGGAAACACGCTGCCGAACAACAACGAGATGAACGGCCGCGCCGGCGAAGGGCGTAGCGGAAAATCGCAGGGCGAGATGGTTGAAGACACCGCCACCGGCAAAGGCGGCCGCAACACGCCCACGCGGCTCGATCCAACGCCCTTCCAGCAGGGGCAGATCAAGGACACGAGCAAAGATCCCGTTGGCGGCGCCACCGGCGGCGGAAAACTCTCCGGTCAATCCGGCGAAGGCCTGGAAGGCCCCGTGCCCCCGCAGATCACCAAAGAGATGCAGCGCCTCGCCCAGAAGCAGGCGCAGCTCCGCAACACCGCCGAGCGCCTGAATCTCCAGTACAAACTCGGCCGCTACGACAATTTCAAACTGCTGGAATCGACCGCTTTGATGCGCCGCATCGAAGCCGACCTCAATGCCAACCGCTACGTCAACGCCCTTCGCCGCCGCGACGTCACGCTCGACGCGCTGGACACCTCGCACCTGCTCCTCGGCGGCGAAGTCCACGTCCAGCAGGACACCACGCCCGCCGTCAGCACCAAGCTCCAGAACGAAATCAACGACGCCATGAAAGGCAACCTGCCGCCGGCGTGGAGTGAGGCGTTGAAGGAGTATTATCGTAAACCTTTCCAGCACATTGGGATCCTAAGCTTAGAATTCCACGTGGACAAGTTGTCGCG
>JADMIO010806508.1_pt1 | contig 36853 bp, 25 predicted proteins | sample 8958161 | NCBI WGS metagenome assembly JADMIO01 (sample SAMN16585339, study PRJNA669376) | soil metagenome | isolation source: Crop rotation soil | place: USA: Cullars Rotation, Alabama | collected 2011
GCCGCGACTTCAAGTCACGTGAATTCCAAGCTTCGGATCCCACTGTGCTGGAAAGTGGTGTCCCCGGTTTGGGACTAAAACGCGGGTTGGCTGAAGACCTGGTCATTGCGCCGTACGCCAGCGCCATGGCACTGATGATCGCGCCGGAGGCAGCCTGTCGCAACCTGGAGCGGCTCACGGCCGAGGGCCACCAAGGTGCCTACGGCCTCTACGAAGCCATCGATTACACGCCGGCGCGCCTCTTGCCGGGCGCAGAGAGCGTCACCGTGCGGCAGTTCATGGCCCACCACCAAGGTATGAGCCTGTTGTCACTGGTGTACTTGCTGCTCGAAAAGCCCATGCAGCGCCGCTTTCTGGCAGACCCAATGTTGCGCGCGGCGGACCTGCTGCTGCAAGAGCGCGTTCCCAAGGTAACTGCCCCGGTCTTCCCACACTCGAGCGAGGCCAGCGCCACGCGTCTCGCATCGGCGGAAGAGACCGGCGTCATGCGCATCTTCACCGAACCAAATGGCACGGCGATTGAAGCCCACTTGCTATCCAACGGCCGGTACCACGTGGCCGTGACAAGCGCCGGCGGCGGTTACAGCCGCTGGCGCGACCTGGCCGTGACGCGCTGGCGAGAAGATGCCACGCGCGATAGCCACGGTAGCGTCTGCTATCTACGCGATGTGGACAATGACGCGTTGTGGTCTACCGCATGGCAGCCGACGACGAAACCAGCCGAGACCTACGAAGCGATCTTCACGCAGTCGCGCGCCGAATTCCGCCGCACCGATGGCCAGATTGAGACTTACACCCAAATCAGCGTGTCGCCCGAGGACGACATTGAACTTCGGCGCGTGGTGCTGACGAATCGATCTGAAGTACCTCGCCAGATTGAGATTACGACCTATGCAGAGGTTGTGCTGGCGACCCAAGCACAGGACGAATCACATCCGGCATTCAGCAATCTTTTCGTCCAGACAGAATTAGTGCGAAGTCGTCAGGCCATTTATTGCACGCGTCGGCCACGCTCGACTGAAGAGAGGCCCCCTTGGATGGCGCACATGATGGCCGTGCGCGGACCGACCGTGGACGAGCCATCCTACGAAACCGACCGCATGCAGTTCATCGGCCGACATCGGACGACGGCGTCGCCGGCGGCTCTCGATCGCGGCGCTCTGCTGACAGGCAGCGAGGGGCCAGTCATCGATCCCATCGTAAGTATTCGACAGACGGTGCTGATCAAGCCGAACGAAGCTGTGCGCATCGACATTGTCACGGGCGTGGCCGACTCGCGCGCCGGGGTGGAGGCCTTGACCGAGAAGTATAGCGACCCCAGCTTGGCCGACCGCGTCTTCGACCTTGCCTGGACGCACGGCCAAATACTGCTTCAACAGCTCAACGCATCGGAAGCCGATGCGCAGGTCTATGGTCGACTTTCCGGCTCGATCATATATGCCTCCGCGCTTCTTCGTGCCAAGGCCAACATTCTGGCGCGCAATCGGCAGGGGCAATCGGGCTTGTGGGGATACGGTATCTCGGGAGATGTTCCGATCGTCCTCGTGCGCATCCGCGACCACGAACGCATTTCCCTGGTCTACCAGGCAATCCAAGCGCACGCATATTGGCGATTGAAGGGACTCACCGTCGACTTGGTGATTTGGAACGAAGACGACTCGGTCTACCGGCAGACTTTGCAAGAGGCCATTGTCGACCTGGTCGCGGCCAGTCCCGAGGCGTCACTCATCGATCGGCCCGGTGGAATCTTCATTCGTCGCGGCGAGCAGATGTCGGAAGAAGACCGTGCGTTGCTGCAGACCGTAGCTCGCATCGTATTGCTCGACGATGGCGGAACGTTGGCCGAGCAAACTGAACGTCGCGGACGCGCTGAGGTATCGGTACCGCGCCTGAAGCCATTTCGCCGTCGCTCAGACAGCCAAACATCGTACGAAGCGCCGCGGCGCGATTTAGTTTATTTCAACGGTTTGGGCGGATTTAGCCACGACGGACGTGAGTACGTGATGATCCTGGCCGCCGGCAAAACGACTCCGGCGCCGTGGGTGAACGTGATCGCGAACTCGCAGTTCGGCACGGTCGTATCCGAGGGGGGGGCCGCCTACACCTGGTCGGAAAACAGCCATGAGTTTCGCCTCACCCCTTGGCACAACGATCCCGTCAGCGACCTATCTGGCGAAGCAATCTATTTGCGCGACGAAGAGACCGGTCATTTCTGGTCCCTTTCGCCTCTCCCAGCGCGCGGACAGAATACCTACGTCGTGCGTCACGGCTTTGGCTATAGCATCTTCGACTATACAGAGGATGGCCTGACGACCGAGTTGTGCGTCTATGTGGCGGCCGACGCTCCAGTAAAGTTCTACAAGATCAAGATCGCGAATCGCTCAGGACGCGCGCGCCAGTTGTCGCTCACCAGCTATTGGGAACTGGTCTTAGGCGATGCGCGCAGCAAGTCGCTTATGCATGTGGTGACCGAGGCCGATTCGTCGAGCGGCGCGATTCTTGCGCGCAACGTGTACGGTCCGGAGTTCGGCGACCGTGTGGCGTTCGTCAATTGCAGCGAAACTAACCGGTCGTTCACCGGCGACCGCACGGAGTTCCTCGGCCGTAACGGCACACAGGCAAATCCTTCGGCCATGCGGCGCGTTCGGCTATCGGGCCGTCTCGGCGCGGGGTTCGACCCGTGCGCCGCGTTCCAGACGCCCCTGCTGCTCGAAGATGGGCAAGAGCGGACTATCACCTTCAGTCTCGGCGCGACGCGTGGCGTCGCGGAAACCAAAGCCTTGGCTCAAAGGTTCCGCAGCACCGATAGCGCCAACCGCGCGATCGAAGGGGTGTGGCACTACTGGAGCCGGACCCTAGGTGTGGTCTATGTGGAAACGCCGGACGCATCAGTAAATTTCCTAGCGAATGGCTGGCTCATTTACCAAACTCTGGCCTGCCGCATGTGGGCGCGATCAGGATTCTATCAATCGGGAGGCGCCTTCGGCTTCCGCGACCAATTGCAGGACGCCATGGCTTTGGTTCATGCACAGCCGCAGTTGCTGCGCGAGCATCTGCTGCTGGCAGCATCGCGGCAATTTCGCGAAGGGGATGTGCAGCATTGGTGGCATCCGCCATTTGGGCGCGGAGTGCGGACGCACTTCTCCGACGACTTCCTATGGCTTCCCTTGGCGATGTGCCGGTATGTCGGCACGACCGGGGATACCGGCGTGCTGGACGTGCGCGTCCCTTTCTTGATGTCCCGGCAGTTACGTGAGGACGAGGAATCCAACTACGATCTGCCGAACGTATCGGACGACGTGGGCACGCTCTACGAACATGCGATTCGCGCGATCGATCATGGGCTGAGATTTGGCGAGCATGGGCTGCCGCTGATGGGCTGCGGTGACTGGAACGACGGCATGAATCTCGTTGGCCGCCAGGGCCGAGGCGAGAGCGTCTGGTTGGCGTTTTTCCTGTTCGACGTGCTCACCCAGTTCGCCGCTCTGGCGCGGGGACGTGGTGACGGGGGGCTCGCGGACCGATACACGGTCGAAGCGGGGCGCCTTCGAGGGAACATCGAGAAGTATGGATGGGACGGAGCGTGGTATCGCCGTGCGTACTTCGACAACGGTACGCCACTCGGCTCGTCCCTGAACGACGACTGCCAGATCGATGCCATCTCGCAAAGTTGGTCGATCCTGTCGGGCGCAGGTACACAAGAGCGAACTATTCTGGCTCTCGAAAGCGTGAATCGCCGTCTCGTCCGCCGCGATCATCGCCTGGTCCTGCTGCTTGACCCGCCATTTGACAAGTCGACCTTGAATCCCGGTTACATCAAGGGATACGTACCCGGCGTGCGCGAAAACGGAGGTCAGTACACGCACAGTGCCATTTGGACCGTGATGGCCATGGCCGCGGTTGGGGATAGCGAGCGAGCGTGGGAGCTGTTCTCACTGATCAATCCCGTTTCGCACGGTATGACACCGGCTGCGATGTCTACCTATCGTGTAGAACCCTACGTGGTGGCAGCCGACGTCTACGGTGCCGATCCCCTCATCGGCCGCGGCGGTTGGACGTGGTATACGGGATCCGCTGGCTGGATGTACCGCCTAATTGTCGAGTCGCTTCTGGGCCTGCAGTTGGAAATCGACAAGTTGAGTATAGCCCCATGCTTGCCGATGGAATGGACTAAGTTTCAAATCCACTATCGCTATCGCGAAACCTTCTATCACATCACCATTCGGAGCGCGGGCGCCGGTGGAATCGAACGGCGTATGTCGCTGGACGGAGCACCGGTGTCGGAGAACTTTGTCACGCTTGTGGACGATCGCCGTGATCACAATCTCGTAGTCGAGTTAGGGCCGAGCGAGACCGGCGCCGGTCGGCAGCTTAATTCGACCTCGAAATCCTAAGTTTGACCAATCCAGCGAAACGGGGCACAACGAGCACGGCATCACGCCACTAGAGAACTATCGCAAGATCAAGAAGGGGAGGCGCGTCAACTTGCGTATACCATAGCTGCGTGTTGAACGTTACCTCATTAACGAAGTGCTGGGCATTGCGAACAGACCATGCTGAATGCAGGTCATAACTTGCCGCCAAGCCTGCGCTGCATCGCCTTCCCAAGCGTATTCACGCCGCCACCCGATAGTGGTGCTTGAGCAGCCCACCTAGCCGCACCATGCGACGGACGTCGTCAAGTGAAACCGCATCGCACACCGCTGCCTCTGTCACCGGCGGCAGGCTTCCTCGCCCCTCATGCGGCCTTTAGGTGTCGTACCACGCCTCAAACTCCCTGCAGACGTGATAGAGTTGCCGCTTCCCTACCACCAAGAAGTGATCCAGGCATTCGACCTTCAATGTCTGGATCAACCTTCAACGTGCGCGCGCAGATTCGGAGATAGAGGTGTGTTCCGCTTGATCTCGACGTCTGCATCGCGAAACGCCGCGTCGAACGTTGGGGAGCCCAAGTGGCCCATTATTCAAGTCAGCATGTCTAACATGCGATCGAGATTCGCATCTAGATACCGATCAGCTTCCTGGCGGTTTGTAAATGTCTTCGCAAATACAACAGGGGATACCCAACGTTCACCGGCCCAGCATTGGTCGAACATGGGGCCATCTCCATGACTGTAGTTCGTAACGATAATCCAGCCTGGCTCATTTGTTGAGCCCGACTCAATCACGCTGATCATGGCCACCTCCAGTGCATGAACTCTACATATCGATCTCGCCGAATTGTATATGTCGCGATCGAAAGGTGAGGCATCCACAAGCGCTGATATGGTATCCTAGAGAGGGGGAGAGCAAAAGATTGCTGATCGAGCCATTCAGCCTTGCTCGCCGCCCGTCGTCGCCAATTCGTCCTGCATAATCGCCCGTAGCTCGGACATCCTGCATTCAAGCTCGGCAGAATCTTTCCTGAGCTAGTTGATGCGGCGTTCGAGCGAGGCGAGACCGAAAATTACCTTTTCGCGCACATGATCGGACGGCTTTTCAGGCATACCATCTTCCCTTCGCGTGAGGCGATCGGGGAGATGGCTCAAAGTGAGCCAGAACTCCGAAGGCGACAATGAGCAACCTACGCCACCATGCCTGTGACTGTACACTCGCTTCGCCTATCGACCGAATAGGGCAGCAAGTCGACACCACCGGTACTAACCAATGACCTCTACCGAAGGACCCTGTTTTGCGGTGATGATGGTGACAAGCAGTGAGGCGTTGTTCGTGCATTGAATTGAACTTGGCTCATGGGCCGAAAGATAGACCAATTGGCCAGCGCAGACGCTTTGGTTACCTGTAGGTCTCATCAGCACAATCTCGCCCTCGATACAGTGGATAACAACCTCGCCCTGGGCTTCGTGGGTTGGAATTGTTCCGCCGCTCGTGATCAGAAATTGAACCAATTCGAAATCGTCCGACTTCGCGAGAATGAACTTCTGATTGGACGCAAGATCGCTGGGCAAGTGACGTAGAACCACCGGACGTCCTGATACCAAGTTCGCCTCGGAGGGCCCATTTTTCCGAGGTTTCGCTGCTAGCTGTCGCTCGCTGTGCCTTCGCATCACAATCACTCTTGTGTTCTTGGTTAGCCGTACTTCGCAACATGTCGAGCGGATTTAGTTCTGCTCTGTTTCGACGCCATCACGCGCGACGAAGGGCGCCATCGAATCCTGCTGGCGGGCGGTTTTCTTATTTCCGCGCCGGGCCGTCTTTTCCTCAGCCTTTCGCTTTTTCTTCTGTTCACGAAGGCGCTTCTCGAACGTGCTCTGATTCTTCTTATTGGCGATGACAAGATCCTTTCAGAAATGTGTTGGGATGTCTTGGAAGAGTCGCTCCAGGCCAACACGAAAGATCTATCGCTTGCGCGAGGCGACGCGTTGCAGACGCGTTGCGTTACGCGAGAGTCGATCCTGCGCCTCAAAACGCATGACCGAGCACTGCGGGTGAATTCCACCGCGTGAGTACGAGGCCTTCCCACAAATGGGACAAACTCTCGATACGGGAATGGGCCGAAGCGGTGGCGGTTTTTGCGTGCTCAGCATGGGTTTAGCGTCCTGGCGTTGGTAGTTCTGCGCAGATCGGCGAACAACGGCTTGAATAAGTACATTTTTTAACCTACAATATTTGTATCTTCCAGTCCAGTACGTTCAATTTTGGAGGTCGGCCGTGACCCTAGTGAACCTAACGCGAGAAGAGTTCCTTCAAGATCGCCAAGGGCGAACTTTTACGGACCTGGTGAGTAACGCTCCTAAAGTGCTGGATGATCTGATCGACTTCTTCAATGATGAGAACCGCCAAAGGCGAATGCAAGAATCCGAGATTCATCACGACCGGGCGCCGCTAGCGGGCGTGGTGCGCGAACTGGAAAGCCAGCCTTCCATCGATCGGCTGCTGTCATCCAAGAACCCACGTCGGTCGCAACGGTTACGTCAAGCGGTCGGGGTCATCGTTCGCATGATCATGGAGAAATCAGGCTGGAAAAAAACAGGCAGGAAAGGATCGCTCGGCGTTCGAACCTCCGCACCGCAGAAGCCGCCATTCCACAACACGGGTGGCCTCGCATTCTGGTTTCTACGAGCCGAGCGCTACGTGCCGGGCACTCAAGTGCCTTTTGTCAGCGTGAAAAATCGCTGCAAAACCCTCCAAAAAGGCCGGCGGCTGGCGCGGAAGGCGGCCGAATCGTCACGCGATTCGGGCGCCCATACGGGGATGTAGCCATATCGACCCGACCCCGCGCGAGCGCGTCAGGGTAAATGATCTTTTGCGATTGTCCGGAATGTCATCGATGCCGAGGCGTGTTGCGAGCCCAGAACGAGCCGTGCCGTTCTGACTATTCTCACGGAGGATTACAGATGCTAGTGCTCAGCCGGAGACCCAATGAGTCGATCCTGATCGGAGGCCACACTGTAATCACCTTGCTGAGTGTGCGCGGACGAATTGTGCGATTGGGCGTTGAGGCACCACCTGCGACTAAAGTGCTTCGCTCCGAACTTCTCCTAGAAGAAGTCCGCGATTCCCGCGCCCACCTCGCGAGAGGTAGTACTAACCCTCGCACCTGACTTTTAATCGGCTACTCTTGCCCTTGCCGGCTTGAAGTCTCCGAAGCAGTCAAGCTAATCAGCACGATGGAGTCGCCCGCGTCCCTGCAGTCCAAATACGCTCTCGAGAGGAAGGGCGCTTAATGATCCATCTAGCCACCTGCCCATTCTGCGCGACGTCAATCGCTGTCCACAAGGAGATCGAAGGATTCACACAGTGCAACCATCTTTTGATCGCAACAATTTGTCCCGATGAGCTGAGTGAGCGGCCGGATGATCTGAGACACTACGACGGCAGACGCGTGTTTGAGAATTGGGATGATCGCGAGCTACTGGCCGAGTGGCTGGAGTCACTCGAAATAAATGTGGTACTTCCGCAGTTCGTCGAATATCGCGAGTGTGACGTGGTGATCCCTCCCGAGCTCTTCCCTTACTGTGCGTCGGTATTTTTTACCGACGATCTAGACGCCTGTCGAAGAGCGATGTGCGCCTGGCAAACGGGGCGATACTAACGGGATCGCGGCGGAAGTGTCCTATCCGTGAGAGATGACCGCTCGCCACGAGGCGGCCATTGCCATGCAAAAAGTGCGTTGTCGGAAATGCTGGCAGCACAACTCGGTCTCCACGAAAAGTTGCATGCGTTGTGGGAACGCGATCAGCGGACGGCTTGGCAGGGTGGCGTGCGGCTTGTGGCTCTATGTTATCGCCGGTGTTGCCGTCGCCGATTTTCTGTGGCAGAGTCTGTCAATCATTCTCGGCTGATTGGAAACCCCTCATGGGCGCTCAGTTGGATAACAGCGCGATACCGTCTAAGCCTGCCAAGGCAATCGCCTCACCGGCGGACTATCGGCGTGCTTTACTGGCGACGCGCGACGCGACGGAGACGAAGCTGGCAAGTTGGCAATTGTGGGTCAAGCTGCTGAGGACGCAGTATCAGATGCCCGATCGGACGATTACGGTCGCGCAGATTGCTGCTGCCGGCCGGCTTGCCTCGCGGGCCGCAGCCCATCTCAGTTATGAAAGCCTCGGCCGGGCGCTTGGAAGGCAGTTGCAATACGACCACCCGCGCGAAGCTATGGCAAGCGCGATCCCAAGTGGTGGATGGCCTTGTCATGCGGCGAAGGTAACGAGCGCGAGGCGCGCTTTAAATTCATCATGCGCTGTGAGCTCTCAGGCGCGCTCGAACTTTTGAAGTGGATCTAGTCTAGAAGCTAATGTCCGTCAGTCCCCGACTATCCCATGATCGTCCAGCCCCAAACTATAGTCTGCACAATTCATTGGAGAAACTTAGCCTTGAGATTACGTGACATCGACTACGCATCAATCACAGTTAGAAAGGCGATTGAAGAAAAGTTCTCGCCTGACAACCAGCTCGAGTCGCTAGTTGTGACAGCTAAAGACAATACCATTTTAGTCGAAGACGGTCAGCGGTTTAGCGAAGGAACACGCGACGACATCCTCATGGCGCTTCGAAAGGCGGAAACGTACGCGCAATTCTGGGATCGACTTGGCTAGGAGCATCAGCGGCGGGCGGGGGAGCAAACATATCAGGGGCGCGACCTTGATGCTTCGCGTCGCAGTCAGCGTCCTAACTGGGAAGCAGCCATCGCGTATTCGCTGAGGTTTAGGCTGCGCTGCAGTCTCGTCGGCAGGTGCCACCTCGCGACCACAAATGCGTCCACCCTCAGGAAATCACGAAGAGTAGTCAATGGCGAACTGCAACACGTGATTCAGGAAGGACTGTGAGCGATCGAATCCCGCCTTTAGCACCAGCACATCACCCTCCTCGCATGGCGCGAACGCCCTTCATGGGTCAGAACGGCACTTCATCTGTCATTTCGACGAACCCAACTCCACTGCGCCAGCATTGCAATCTTGGGGGACTAAACGACGATCGGTGTGAATATGAAGTCGACGTGCAATCTTCCTCGATGAGGCGACGTTTGCGCCTGACCCCCGATGCTTTGCGGAGCGGGCTGACGAATGAGGAAGATACTCTTGTGCTTGGCTTCGCGCCTGGCACAAGAGGCGTTTTACTCAACTTTGACCCTTTGCGGACAAGGAGATGACACAGATCGCAAGATGTCGACGTACAATCCGCTCTCAATGCAAGACGGTGCCCAGTCGGAGAACTGAAGCAAATGGCGAGACACTACGGTGAATTATCGACAGTCTGCAGATCTGCCGAAATGGCCCGCATGCATTGGCTGAAGATCGCTGCGCTGGTCATGTTGCATTTGGGAGCATTCGCAGCGCCTATGACGTTTTCGTGGAGCGCCTTGGCAATTTTCTTGGGCATGTACTGGCTGACGGGACCCATTGGAGTCTGTTTAGGCTACCACCGCCAACTTACGCATAGGAGTTTTTCTACATATCCTTTTGTGCGGCGGACTCTAGCTATGTTAGGTGGCCTGTCAGGTCAAGGATCGGCTATCCAGTGGGTTGCCAATCACCGAATGCACCACGCATTTAGCGATACCGAACATGATCCTCATTCGCCCCAGCATGGACTTCTGTGGAGCCATATGCTTTGGTTCATCCCCAATCGAGGTGATAAATATTACACCGATGTTGCCCGTAGGTATGCTTCTGACATCTCGCGCGATCATGTGATGCAAGTCTTGCACTGGCTCACCGTACCGCTCCAAGTGGCGCTGAGTGTCGTCTTACTATGCGCTGGTTGGTCGGTTGGAGGGCCGCAGTTGGCTTTCTCCTGGCTAGTCTGGGGAGTCTGTCTTCGCTTAGTATGGGTGTTCCACGTCACATGGTGTGTCAACTCGGCTTCGCACAAGTGGGGCTACCGCAACTACAACACAACGGACGACAGTCACAATGTATGGTGGGTCGGTCTGCTGGCGGCAGGAGAAGGCTGGCATAATAATCACCATGCATTTCAGCGGATGGCAAAGCACGGTCATAAATGGTGGGAACTCGACATAACTTATTTAGTCATTTGCGCAATGGAAAAAATGGGGCTCGCATGGAACGTGATTCATGAGTTGCGCGCCAACTCCGGCAGGCGTGCTTAACTGCCCAATAATATATCACTTCATCGCTGTGCTACTCGCATCGACCATGAGCGCTTTAACGAAAGGAGTCGCGTACCGCAACGTCGGGTAATTGGCCCAGACGGGAGCAACATGGCGTCGTGTCGCGCATCACGCGCCGGCATGGCTGCTGATCCGGCTCGGCCGATCAACACCCCATAGCTGTACGGGCTGCCACTCCGGGCTTCGTCAGCAAACAGTTATGGGCGTGCTCACTCCGTTCGATGCCTCGTAAACCGCTCATTGTTAAGCAGAATGTAGGTTGCGAACTGTTGCACGAGCTGGTTAACAGGAGCGCGAGACTTCGAGAGGAAGCCTCACTGTCGCTATGCTAGCGCGCCTCGAGACCCTTCTCAAGCGATGGCGGGCCTCTTCTCGCAAGCTGCCAATTTATGGCGGCTTAGAAACCGCCGGACAAGCTTTATCGAGCGCGCTCTCTGTTTTGTCCTAAGAGGGTGTTTGTTAATTAGCGATTCAGTCTCGCGAGTCGTCGGGTCATGTGATGGGTCATGCTGAGGTGGATCATGGCGGTGCTGGATTGGGTGGTTTTCTCGTAGTCCTTGCTGTGTCGTCGCGAGCGGCCGAGCCAAGCGAAAGTTCGTTCGACGATCCACCGCTTAGGAAGGACGACGAAGCCCTTGGTTCGCACGGGCCTAAGTATGGTTTGCAGAATCCAGCCGAACGTAGCCGCGACCCAGTTCGGCAGGCCCGATCGTCCGTAGGCCGAGTCGGCAAAGACCACTTTGATTCGTCCCAATGCTTCGCGCAGGTGATCGAACACCAGCCGCGCTCCATCTTGATCTTGGATATCGGCGCGATGAACGACCACCGCCAGCACCAGGCCCAAGGTATCGACCGCGAGATGCCGCTTGCGTCCGTTGACCTTCTTGCCCGCGTCATAACCTCGTTCGCCGCCGGCCTCCGTCGTTTTCACCGTCTGGCTGTCGATGATCGCCGCACTCGGTTTGGCCTTCCGCCCCAGGGCACGCCTGAGTCGTTCACGCAGCCAGGTGTGCATCGCCTCAAAGACACCGTGTTTCTGCCATTGCCGGAACAGGCTGTAGACCGTCGTCCACTTGGGAAAGTCGTGTGGCAGTTGACGCCACTGGCAGCCAGTCCGCACCACGTAAAAGATGGCGTCCAGCACTCGCCGACGCGAGACCGTGCGCGGCCGCCCAACGCGACTTGGCGGCGGCAACCGACGCCGAAGGAACTGCCATTGCTCGTCCGTAAGATCACTGAGATACTTCCTGTCCATGAGTGCGGCTCCATCCGTGTTGCACAACACATAAGGGGGATGGAGCCGTACTTTTTTTATGCGCCTCGCGGAAGACCAAATTTACAAACAGCCTCTAAGAGGGTGGTTCTGCACGGGGGACTTCGCGTCACTATCCGCATCACGCGAATACCGAAGCTTCCGGCCGCCACCATTGTCGCCCAGGCTCACTACTGAAGCGTGATCTATCTCGAGGCCGACGGATGCGGGTTCAGCCAATCGCAACGTTCGGCGGCATACGCCGGGCGCGCCGCTTCGCCTGTTGAAGCGACTGGCACCGCCACCGTTTCAGTACTCCGGCCTCGTTTGTGCAATATCGGTCAATTCATCTGCGTACAATTCAGGTTGACGCCCCGTTGCTCAAAGGGTCGTTCGCTGCCAGTAGTTGACCATCCGTGTCTCGCCTTTCCTGAAAGGTTCCTGACGGATCCAAGAAGCAATTCGTAACTCCTTCTCCCATAAAGATCGTCACGCGAAGCGAGCGCCGAGTTCGATTCCCGCAGTCAGACATGACAGAAGCGCCAACGAGCCAGGTATCTCCCAAGCAAGAACGGGATTTGAAATTGCAAGAAATTCGCTCAGCCGGCGCTGAACCTGCTGCCAAACTCTGGCAATGGTGAGTCCTCGATATTGGCACTGGACGTCAAACGGTTCAGAACCTGGGTCACGCGGGGACGACTAACTCCCAGAAACCGCGCCAATGCCGCACGGCTTTGGAACCTGCCACTTTCAATCAGGGATTTGTAGTAACAGGCGAGGCGGAGTCCATCGCGTGGACGCCTACCCGGCTTGTCTCCGTACACTTCGCCTAATGGACGTGCATTCCATGGGTAGAACTCGAAAGTTGGAGATCGGCGTAACCTTTTCAGATCGTATGCACCTAGCTCAACGATGCCGTGATGTGAGAAGTGAGTGGCTCGGGGAGTTTTCCGTCGACCATTCAAACCAAGCTTGACTTGATGACGAAAAGTCAGGTGGAAGCCATGTCCTCTTCAGGCTTGTCCGCCAGGCAGATTTCCGCAACTTGGTAGCGGACGTGAACGGGTAGCATTGCCCATAGTGCGACGATCTGCCTCAGAATCGGGTCATTTGCTGTCAGCAATTGCCGATCCGTGTCACCACTTTCCTGACAGTTTCCTGACGCCTTTGGGCCGGAAGACATAACCGCCTTGTCCGTAAGCTCGTTGCGCGCCACAGGCACCGTGTTCGATTCCCGCCGCCTCCATTTTCTAACTAGTTATGCGGCAATGGATTGCCAACCTTAAAGGAGCCTTTGGCAGCGGCTGGGCGGCGACCACGATGTTGGGGGCGTACTTCGAAAGCCGGAATTGGCGAGCCCAAGACCATCCGCTAGCGCGCGTCCGAATCGAACTTGAGGAACGAACGCGTGGGGCGACGCGGTACCTGGCCGGATCGTTCGAGATCGTGGACGATCTTACCTCTACAAGAATTGGGATCGTGCTCGAGCGCACGTCCTGCTCGGCATAGACGCGTTCAGTCTGGATATGACCGAGGTCGACAATCGGAACAGGTTTCTCGCCGCCCTTTTTCTCGAAGAGTTTCCGCAGGTTCTGGCGCTGCGTCGCCAAATTAATGACGGACCCTCAGCGGCTCTTTGGCCGCCTCACGCGCGACTCTCGCATCATTTATGGACCTGAGGTTGCGTGTTAGCGGCTAAGTCGGTCGCCAACCACCGCCACCGCGGATTTCTCGCGGACGTCGTAGCAGTAAATGACGCCCTGATCGCGCAAGTAGAGTCGGCCACCGGTAATCACTGGATGCGACCAGCTTGGGCGGTCGCTCTTGTTGGGGATCATGAAGGTGCCGGTGGGCGCATACTTCTCGGCATGCGGCTCGACCACGGCCACCGTTCCATCGTCGCACTGGATGACATGGTTCTCAATACACGGCAGTCAGTTGGACGCGTACGTTCGACGGCGCACCAGGGATGACCTGGTACTGGCTGATGGACGAGACTGCGTAGTTCACGTCGAAGACGTTGTCCCACAGCACCATGGCTCCCCACGGTCCGCGGTTGTAGTAGAAGCCCATGGCCCAGTCTTCGAACGAGGGAAGCCGTAGCGGCGAAGCGTAGTCTCCCAATCGATTGCCGACGTATCGCATGCCTATGGCAGTGCCGAGCGCCTGGTTTTGAGTTTGGATAAAGTTGTACCGAAGCCACGTGTTGCCGGTCCACAGCGGGACGCCGCGGACGCGCGTCTGGTCGATGGGGGGCGAGGTGCCCGTCGACGATTGCGCGATGCCGTACAAGTAGGCGTCGGTATAACCGATGTTGCTGATCGTGCTCAGGCGATCGGTGAGCTGGCCGGTGATGCTCGATTCCATGCCTTGGCTGCGCTGGACGCCGGCTTGCGTGGTGAAGAAGGCCTGGCCGCCGCCCGGGTCGAACTGCTCGACCGTCACGTTTTCCTGGCGAGTCCAGTAGCCGGCCGTGGTCCAGAAGAACTGGTCGCTGAGCTGGACTTTGACGCCACCTTCCCAGATGTCGCCGACCATCGGCAACAGACGCACGTTCGGCGCGAAGTTGGCCACGCCCACGCTGGGAGTGAACGACTTCGAGTACATGCCGTAGATCGACACCGTTTCCGGAAGAAGGTCGTAGGTCAGACCGGCGCGCGGCGAAAAGCGGCTGAAGTCGTCCACGGTGCGGATTTCACCAGTCGACTGCACCGGGGTGCCCAGGATGCTGAACGTGTTGCTGCGTGCATATGTCTGGGTCATGTAGTCGAACCGGCCGCCCAACAACAGGTGCAGCCGTGGAGTCAGGTCGACGATGTCCTGCAAGAAGAAGCCGAAGCGATTCTGGCGGAAGCCCGGATTGTCGAAGACGTTGGTGGTCGGAACCTGCGTCGGGAAATTGAAGACCGGAGGCCCCAGCGGGAAGGTGCCGCCCGAGGCCACATTGATCGGTGGGAACGCGCTGCCGGTGGCGAACGTGTTCAGGTCGATGCTGCCGGTCTGCGTGAATGTGTCGTGCGTGGTGACGAACCAGTCTTGCTCGGCCCCGATGACGGCCCTGTGGTGGAAGAGCCTGCCGTCGAATTCGCCGCCTAACGTTTCCAGAACGTCGTGGTTCTGTTCGTTGAACGGATTGGCAATCGTTTGATCGCGCGGGATCAGCGTGCTGTTGATGAAGCCATCGGCGCCGAGGCTGGCGTTATTCAAGAAGGTCGTTGTCGAGGGAGTGTCGTAGAAGACCGACATTTCGCCGATCCGCAACGTCCAGTTGTCGCTCAGGATCTTCTCGAAGGTCAGAGTCGATCGATAGTTGTGGTAGTTGCCAATGTCCCCGTTGGGGTCGCCGGTAAAGGTCCTGTTCGAAATCGCGAACGGGTTGCCGTTGATTGCCGGAATGCCTTGATCCAAGCGGAACCGGTCGTGCTGATACTCGCCGGCCCATGTGAGCGACGTATTCTCGTCGATGGCCCAGCTCACCACGGGGGCGACGAACTCGCGTTCGAAGAAGACCGAGTTCCGGAAGCTGTTGTTGTTCTGATAGGCGCCGTTGAAACGAATGAGGATGTCTCGATTGACCGTGAGCGGGCTGCTGACATCGAAAGCGTAGCGCTGCAACCCGAAGCTGCCGAACGTGGCGCCGCCCCAGACATACGGATTGAGGAGCGGCTTCTTGGTAATGACGTTGAACGTGCCGGTGGGTTGCGAGGGACCGTAGAGGACCGAGTTCGGGCCTTGCAGGATGTCGATGCGCTCGATATTGGCCACGTCGCGCGGCACGTAGGTCGGATCGAGATAGCCGTCTTTGCGGAAGGTCTGCGAGTTGGCCTGAAAGCCGCGGATAAAGAACTGATCGGGCCGAATCACGCCGTCGCCGCCGAACGACTTCACAGCGCCCGGAATGTCGCGAAGCGCTTCATCCATATTCAGAATCTGCTGATCGCGAATCACGTCGCGTGTGACGGTCGTGATCGTGCCGGGGAAGATTCGATTCGGAACGTCTACAAAGGTTCCCACCGTCGAGGTCGGGGCGCTGTAACCCTGCACTGGCGGGCTCGAGAAGATCGTTCCGCGGAGCACCGAGGGAAACTGCGAGTCGGGGTCATAGGGCGGGTTTTGAGGTGGTGCGGGCGGCGGCGCGTTTTGCTCCGGCTCGGCGACGACCTCGGTCTCGGGCAGAGTGGGAATGGTTGGATCGACTTCCCCCGTGGCTGGCGGTTGCATCGCGGCCAGCGTCGTTCGCGAAGTGGCCGCAAAGTGCACGGCGCGTTCACCGGTTTCGTCCGATGCGTCCGCATCGTGAATAATCACTTCGTTCGCATCCTGAGTCGTCACCTCATCCTGGTCTGGCGACTCGCCAAGCGCGGTTGTAGGCGCGAGGGCGATTCCGATCAGGATCGTGCCTAAAACGCCGGTCAGGTTCCAACGTAGCGACTGCATGGCCATGAGAGCTCCGCCAGCGACAATCGGATAGTGGATGGCTCGTGTCGAAACACAGGCAAAAGGGGGGTCAAGCCCCCTAATGAGAGCGCCGCGCCCGCAACTTGGGGCGCATCGCGCATTTCGATAATGTCAGTACATGAGCTATCGACGGCAGCAACATTGCACTTCGCAAAAACATTCGCACACTCTTGAGAATGTGGCACGATCGGCGGACCTGGTTGTCTCGCGGCGCGTGAGAGCTTCGCCAATCGGCAAAGTCACGTGCTGACGATCAAAGAGCGGCTCGACGAGGACTCCATCAAGGCCCTCCATCGACCAGGCTCGAGCGCACTCAAGCCGTAAGAGGCTCGGTCCCAAATCGCTTCGGTGGTCAGCGTCCGGACCAGAATTAGGCCATGCTTTTCAGAACGTCGGCGCGATAGCGCGAGGCCGCACGAATTGCCGGCGAGCGCCGGCCCAGCGTGGCTGCGCACTCGGAAGTGATTTTCGCCAACGCGAAGCCACTCCTTTCTCGTAGGGTGGCCATGTTCTGGCCCTCATCAGAACATCGGATTATGCTGTCGCTCAATTGCTCACCGGAGAACTGGTCTATGAACGTTCGCGTATCAGCTTGCCTTCTGTTGTGTTCGATCGCGGCCACGGCCATCGCCGCCGATTGGCCTCACCGCATGGGTCCGTATCGCAACAACACGACCCCTGAGATTGTGCGTCCGTGGACACAACCGCTGGCCGCCGTGTGGACGCGGCCCATTGGTGAAGGGTATTCGTCCCCGACCGTGGCTGACGGCCGCACCTTCCTCCATCACAAGCTCGAACAGGAGGAAGTTGAAGAGGTGCTCTGCCTCGACGCGCTGACAGGCGAGCAAATCTGGAAGTTCAGCTACGCGCACAAGCCATTCGAAAGCGACGTCGGCAATGGTCCGCGCTGCGCTCCATGCATCGCGCTCGGCAAAGTCTACACGCTTGGCATTACCGGCATTCTCACGTGCTTGGATGCCGGTAGCGGTGCAAAGCTGTGGCAGAAGAATGTGCTCGAAGAGTCCGGCGCTCCGGTCATGATGTTCGGCATGGCGGCGAGTCCGCTGGTGGACGGCGATCGACTGTATGTCCCCATCGGAGTCCCAGGCAAAGCCATCGCGGCCTACCATACAAAAAGCGGCGAGCAGATCTGGACGTCGCTCAGCGATCCACCGACGAGCGTCTCACCGGTGCTGTTCCAGCCCAAGATCGAACGTCGAGGCGCGGTCCGGCACTTGATTTACACCTCGACGAGTGGACTCTACGGCGTGCGGACCGATGACGGCACGCCTCTGTGGCAGTTCATGCTGACCGACCTGCTGCCGCTTGGCACGATACCACCCCCCACGGTCGTCGCGGGAGACCTGGTAGTCGCAAGCTCGATGCAGACCGGCACGATTGCGTTTCGCCTGCAGGACGAAGACGGCCAGCGGCTCAAGACGGTCGAAGCTTGGCGCAACCCGGATGTCACCACTTACTTTTCGCAAAATCTGGCGATTGGCGATGATCAGCTTTATATGATCAACGCGAAGCTCATTCCCGAAGCGGAGATCGCGCTCTCGTGCGTCGATCCGAAGACCGGACGCGAGCTGTGGAAGAAGGACAAGATTGGCACCTATCAGCTCAATCTGATCCGCACGGGCGATGACAAGCTGCTGATGCTCGATGACGTCCTTGGCGACGTAATTCTGCTCGACGCGAACACGTCTGAATACCGCGAACTTTGCCGGTCGCAGGTCTCTAAACCGACGATCATCAATCCGGCCATCGCGCGCGGCCACCTCTATGTTCGCGACGACGAAAAGGTCGCCTGCTATAAGTTGCCGTAGCAACTAGGGGCCTCTCGACGCTTCCGCGACATCGAGCAAATCATCGTGGTCGGCGTCGAGTCGCTCGAAAACTTCGAGTGGACCGAGAAACTCTCGGCGCGACACGTCCCCATCGCCATTGCGATCCATGTGTTGAAGCCACTTGGGTCCGGCGCTCGGCAGGGGAGTGGATGATGGCTGGCGCTCGGCCGAGGTCGCTGGGCCGCGGCTCAGGACGATATTCAGACGCCGCGGCACCTCCGCCCATGTCAGGTTGCCGTCGCCATCGGCGTCGAAGCATTTGACCGCCAGCCAGCCGCTACGAAGCTCGCGCGGCGTCAACCGTCCGTCGTCGTCCGCATCCAACCGCAAAAACAGCGGATGGCCTTCGTCGGCCGCCACAGCTTCGATCCGCAGCCACGCTGCATCGTCAAACAGGTCGAGCCAACGCTCGCATTCGTCGATGGTCAGCCGCCGGTCTTCGTTTTGGTCGGCCATGATGGTTATCGCTTGCCACATATCCGCACTTGGCGAAGCGAGACGCTCTGCCTCGTCGAGCGTCTCGTCGCCGTCGACGTCGTCTCCCTCGAGTTGTTGCCGCAATTGTTCCCTTGCCGATTGAAACCGTACTCCGCCGAGTCCTGCCGCCCCGGAGATTGCGATCGCCGAGACGCCAGCTTCTTCGTTCGGAGCAACCGCGAACGAAAGTGGACGCAACTCGACGAACGAACAGGTTACGACGACGCCGGGCTCAGCCTCTACGTGGAACCGTTCGGCGCGGAGCGCCATCTCCGGCGCAGCCTCCTCTTGCAAGCCGCCGCCGTAAGCAAGCAATTCCTCTTCCGAAATCCGTTCATCGTCGTCGACATCAAAACGCCGCAACGACACACCGGCATCGCCAAACGAGGCCTCGTTCAGCACTTGATCCTCGCCGCCTGCCAGCGCCTCGAACAGCGAGCGATTCATGCCGTCGTCGCGCCTCGCCGGAACGATGCGAACATCGATTTCCATGGGACCAGCCGCGCGGTAGGCGGCGGCAAACGCGTCCGGTCCAATGGCACTTGAATTGCCGAAGAAGTCGGCTGCCACATGAGCACGCGCTGGCACGTCCACAAAGTCGCCGCGCGTGACATTGCCCAGCCAAGAAACGCTCGGCGCTCGCTGGCTCTCAACTCGGCTTAGCGAACCATCGCCGTCGCGATCCAGCTCATGGAACAGTCGAAACGCAAATTCGTCCCAGGCCGATGCCAGCGGCTGTCCGTCGATCGAGGCGCACAAGCGGATGGTCATCCGCGCCTCGCCGATTGTCGCGGCCAGGTCGATGCAGGGCGGTTGCGCGGCGCTCGCCGAGCTCGCCGCTGCGACGATCCAAACGATCACTCCGCCGCGCAAGCGATTCATTCTAGAACTCCAGCCAGCGGTTGCGCGTCGTAATCGACAAGGTGAATCGGGCGGCCGATGTTCGACAAGTTGGTCTTGTGCGGGTCGATGCCGAGCGACTCGCAAACAGTCGCCAGCAACTCAGGAACCGCGCACGGACGATCCTCGACGGTCGTGCCATCCTTGCTGGTCCGGCCGACGACCTGACCGCCGCGGATACCCCCCCCGCTGAGCACCGCGCTCCACGTGAGAGGGTAATGATCGCGTCCCGCTGTTCCATTGATCTTTGGCGTTCGCCCGAACTCCCCCATCCATACGACGAGTGTCGAGTCGAGCAGGCCGCGGTCTTCGAGATCGGCCAGCAGCGCGGCCCATGCGCGATCGAGCACGCCGCAAAGTCGCTGGACCGTTTCGAAGTTGTTGACGTGTGTGTCCCACCCCATGCCGCCGCTATTGACTCCGCCGAGCGACACCTCGACGAAAGGCACGTCACGTTCGACGAGGCGCCGCGCGAGCATACATCCTTGTCCGAACATGTTGCGACCGTAGCCGTCGCGGATCTTGGCAGGTTCTTCCTCGAGATCGAATGCGCGGACTGCATCGGGATCCGTCATTCGCACGGCGCGTTCATAGGCCGTTTGATGGCTGGCGACGGGGGCGTCGGGATGATCGGTGGCAAAGCGTGCTTCCAGGTTACGAAGCATTTCCATCCGCGCCGCCGCTCGCGAGGCCGAGATCGTGCCATCGGGCCGAAGATCGTCGACTCGAAGCTGCCGAACATATGCTTCAGCGTCTTGCTGTTGCGCCTGCGTCCGCGTAACGTCCCCGACGAGGAAGGGGGCCAACTGTGGGCCGAGGAAGCCGCTGTTGTACGCCGCCAGGTTCACCGAACGATAGGGGGCGACAGCCACATAGTTCGGCAGCGGATTGGCCACATTGCCGAGCTCGTGAGAGACCAGCGAACCGAGCGTCGGATACTGGACTACGCCTTCTGGTGGCCTGCCTGTACGCACCAGGTAGGTTGCTCGGCCATGGTCGGCCTCTTTGCCGGTCATCGAGCGAACGATGACCGAGCGATTCATCCAGCGCGCGACTTGCGGCAGGTGCTCGCTGATCCAGACACCGGGCGCGGAGGTCGCAATGGGTTTGAATGGCCCGCCGTTCTCGTGCTCTGGCTTGGGGTCGAATGTGTCGAGGTGGCTCGGCCCGCCACTCATCCACAACAGAATGCACGCGCGCTTGGGCGATGCGTCGCGCGCGGTGGCCGCAGCCAGCCGCGACAGCCACCCGCTCGTCGAACCGGCCGCGACTGCGGCGGCCGAAGTTCGCAACAACATGCGCCGGCGTGCATGCAGTGAGTCGATGTCGCTCTTTGGCATGACGATCCAGTATGGGTCAATGATTCAGGATGAATTCGCCGCTATTGAGCAGCGTCCAAAAAAGATCGGCGTAACCGGCTCGTGCATCTTCGGCGTCTCGGATCAGTCGCCGACACTCGTTGAGTTCGTCGGCCGAGGGAAATCGCGAAAGCGCCGCCAGGAACAGAGTCTCGATGCGGCCCTCATCGTCGAGAAACGGCGACGCAACCACTGCGGCAAGCGTTCCCGTGGAATCAAGGGCGAGTGCATCGCTGACGAATCGGCCATTCATCAATGCCAGGGCTTGCGTGATCGACGTTGGCGTCTCGGTCGCGCGGTCGAGCGAACTGAACCGAACCAGGAGGTCGGCGCGCATGGTGACGATGTCCGCGTCCGTGGCGCGCAATCCCACGGCGGTCGCAAGACTATCGAATACTTGTTCGGCAGTCAGACCGCGGACCGGCATACGCGCAAAACTGCTTGCGTCGCGATGGCTCGCGTCGCTTACGCGGCTCGTTCGTTCATAGGCTTGCGTTTCGGCAATGGCTTGCAGCAGAAATTTGACGTCAAAGTTGTGCGCGACCAGTTGCGCGGCCAATTCATCGAGCAGTTCCGGATGACTTGGCTCCTGGCCACTTCCCAGACCATCGAGCGGCTCGACGAGCCCTCGGCCGAACAAATGAGCCCACACGCGGTTGGCGGCAGATCGCGCAAAATATGGGTTCTTTGGCGAAGTCAGCCAGTCGCCTAGAACCACGCGCGGCTGCGACTCACTCGTCCACTGCGGCACGGTCCCGTCGAGAAATGTCGCCTGGACCAATTGCGTCGTACCGGCAATGGCGAGCTCACGGCGGTCGGTCATCTCCGGCGCCGCCATAAAGGCATTGTCGTGCCGCAGACGGCCGACGCCCGCATAGAAGGCGGCAAGCTGCCAGAACTGCTGCTGCTTCAAGTCGGCAAACGGATGGTCATGACACTGGGCGCAATCAAGGTTCACCCCCAGGAACACCCTCGAAGTGGCCGCGGCGAGATTCTCAGGTTTCAGCTCGTTCGCCTGAAAGAACGCGATGGCGTGGGCTGCCAGGTTTTCCTGAGAGCGATCGAGTGCGCTCGTGGGGCGGACATCGAGCGGGGTCGTGACCAGCTCGCGGACCCAATCGTCATACGGCACCTCGCGCCGCAATCGATCTGCCAACCAGATTTCGATCTTCGGCGCAAGGTAGCTCACGTCTTGAGGGTTGGCTTGCGCCAAGAGCAAGGAACGCCACGTGTTGGTGAAGTGGCGGACGTACAGCGGATCGGCCAGGCATCGCTCGATGGCACGACGGCGCTTTCGTGGATCGTCGTCGGCCAAGAACCCACGGACGTCGGCCACCGCGGGAATGCGCCCATTAAGATCGAGCGTCAGCCGCCGCAAAAACTCGGCGTCGTCGGCCGGCGCGGCAGGGACAACGCCGTTGCGCCCTAGCGCCTGATCAATGTGCGCATCGATCAGAGCCGCCAACTCAGCAGCAGTCAGCGCCCTAACCGGCCGTTCTCCGCCGCGCGCAGATTGAGCAGGGGCGCATGTGGTTAGCACGGTGCCAACCGCGCACAGCAATACCGCGACAAACTGCCAAGACACGACTCTCACGGCGGCGCCCGACAAAGTGGGTCTAATCACGATAAAGCGACACTTGGACAAAATGTACGATTATCGATCGTCCAGCGCGGCGGTTCAACTATTGTCCGGCGTTGGTAGTGCGCGACATTGAAATCGCGAGCCGCTCGCTGAGTCGAACTCCCATCCGAGTCGTCGTGAAGAACGACGGAGTAGGTCAGAGGCATCGATCGTCGGCCGCTTCCGCTTCCACGCGAAAGCGCGTCGGCGGCCATGCCTGCCTGCGCCGTGAGCGAGGCAGGACCAATCACCAGCGTGATAGCTTCTCGCAGGTCGTGCGGAAGGTTCGGCCAGGCCGCCCTGACCCTTGCAGATCGCGGTCGAAGAGCGGCAGAAAGTGCCGTTTGAGGGTCGCATGCGTGCAGCGCGTTTGCAGCGCCGCACTCGGAGCTTATGATGCATCCACAAGGCAGCCTACCGGTCGCGGCGAAATTCGGCGAAGGTTCGATTCGCGCCGCCGTCAGGTCACTTACGACAGGAGTTGTAAGTGGCTCTCTTTTCTTTTGCGATTGAGATTCTCAAGGGAACGGAAGCCACGCGCGCAATGGCCGCACCTACCTATTACCCTGGTACCGCGCCAAACACAGTCAAGACCAAAGGTGGCGCTGTCCTAGCCGTGCCTCAGGGGTGGGTTCTTCTTCTGCCTGGCGACGCCGCTCTCACTCGTCGCGTCAAGGCAGCCGGCGATCATTGGATCGTTACTGAGAAGAAGGGGCGTCGCATTTTTTCGAGAGGCATCTGGGCACCCGCAGCGAACATTGAACGGATTCGTGCCGACCTCGAAGCGGAACGAGCCACAGAAGGTTTTGCCAAGCGTACGGCGGCGGCCGCCAAGCGGCGAGAGAAGGTCCAAGCCGAGTACGTTGAGGATTTCAAAGGGGCGGTCCTGGCATTTCTCGGCTTCCATCCGAGCCACGCTGAATTGGCCCACCGGCTTGCTTGCGCAGTAGCCGAGCATGCCACACCGGTCGGAAGCGGTACGGTCGCTCGAACGCAGCGCATTCCCGTCGAGCAGCGAGCCGAAGCTGCTGTCATCGCCTGGATGCGCCATCAGACCACTGCGTACGACTCGCTGAAAATTCCGCGCGTCAAGGGCAAGAGACGAGAGATTCGCCGAACGCTAGCGCGGCATTCCAAGGACTTGCTGGCTCGTTATCGCCGCGGCGAGGTGGTGGAAGCAGCATGCGCGCTGAAGGCGGCGTTGCCCTAGGGTTCCAGTCAACGAAACGCAATCCTGCCACTCGAGCTCCTTGCGACCCATGTGCATCTCCACCGGCCGATATCGCCACTTCAAGGGCAACGACTACATCGTCCTTGGAGTAGCGAGGCATAGCGAGACTCAGGAGCAATTCGTTGTGTATCGTCAGGCCTACGGGGACCAAAGCCTTTGGATCCGACCTTTGGCCATGTTTCGAGAAACCGTCACGGTCGAAGGAAAAGAAGTGGCGAGGTTCGTCTTTGTGGGACCTTAGTGGAAAGCTACGCGCGCGATCTTTACGACGCCGAGTTCCGCTTGCTCGACACGGGGCACTTTGCGCTCGAGACGCTAGTGAACTTGCTGCCGCCATGCGAGACTCTCTCGGAAAGGCTCTCAAGAAATCGGCATCGAAGTGACTTCTAACCAGTCGCTGATCGGTTCACTCCACGCGCGGCCCGACTCTTATGGAGGAACGTCATGAGCGCCGAGCAAGTTCAGAACCTGGTTATCGGCAGCGGGGTGGCGGGCAAGATTATCGCCTGGACCTTGGCGGCACGAGGCGAGCCGACCGCTGTTGTCGAACGTGCGATGATCGGCGGCTCATGCCCGAACGTGGCCTGCCTTCCCAGCAAGAATGTCATTCATAGCGCCAAGGCGGTGTCGCTGGTCGATCCCAAGCGCGGCCTGGGGGTGGTTACCGGCGCGGTGCAGGTCGACATGGCCGGCGTGGCTCGCCGCAAGCGGCAGATGGTCGACGACCTGGTGAAAATCCACCTTGACCGATTTCGCGCGAGCGGCGCGGAACTGATCATGGGCGAGGCTCGATTCACCGAGCCAAAAACCGTCCGCGTCGAACTCAATGCCGGCGGCACGCGCCTGCTGCGCGGCAATCGCGTCTTCATCAATGTCGGCACGCGCGCGAGCCTGCCCGAGGTGCGCGGTCTGGCGGCGGCGGCGCCGATGACGCACGTGGAGGCGCTGAACCTGGAACGACTGCCCGAACATCTGGTCATCCTCGGCGGCGGCTATGTGGGGCTCGAGTTTGCGCAGGCGCTGCGCCGCTTCGGCAGCCAGGTGACCATCATCCAGCGCGGGCCTCGGCTGCTCGATCGTGAAGATCGCGAGGTGTCCGAAGCACTTCACGACCTGATGCGCGACGAGGGGATCGAAGTGCTGGTGGAATCCGAAGTGCGGAACGTCACAGGCAACTCGGGGACGCGCGTGACGCTCGAGGTTCGAACCGGCGCAACGGAGCGAACGCTGGCCGCGTCGGACATTCTGGTGGCGGCCGGCCGCACCCCCAACACCGATCGACTCGATGTCGCCAAGACCGGAGTCGAGCTCGACCGGCGAGGCTACATTCGCGTCAACGAGCGGCTCGAGACGAGCGCGGCGGATGTGTGGGCTACCGGCGAATGCGCCGGAAGCCCTCACTTTACCCACGTCGGCGAGGATGATTGCCGCGTCGTGCTCGAAAACCTGTCGCGTGGCAATCGGACGACGCGCGGCCGGCTGATCCCGTACTGCCTGTTTACCGATCCCGAGCTGGCACACGTCGGCGTGACTGAATCGGAAGCGCGAGACCAAGGCGTGCGGTACCGCATCGCACGCATGCCGATGGCGATGGTCCTGCGGACGCGAACGCTGTCCGAGACGCGCGGCTTCATGAAGGCGCTCATCGGCTCAGACGACCGCATCCTGGGCTTCACGGCATTCGGGGCTGAAGCGAGCGAGCTCATGGCCGTCGTGCAAACCGCAATGCTCGGCAACCTGCCGTACACCACGCTCCGCGATGCGATCTTCACGCATCCGACTGCGGCCGAAGGCCTGCTGGGCCTGTTCGCCAATCCTCCGACTGAGCCAGTTCTCAAATCCTCAGCTTGAAACGGCAGACTGTCCGTCGGTGCTCTGCGCGGCGATCAAGTCTCGCAAGCGCCGCCTGGCGCCAATCACCGCCGTGGCAGCTTCTCCAGCTCCTCGGTTACTTGATTGCACCAGCCAACGCGCGCAGCTTGGATACCGTCTGCCAATTGCGGTCGGTCATCGATACGCCGAGCAGACGCTCGGCATTGGATGCGAGCTTGGACCTTCCGACGCCATCGGGAGCGTGGAGGTAGAAGACGCGATCGATCAGCTCGAATCGCTCGCTCTTGCTCTTCAGCGCCGCGAGCTTGTTTAGATCCGGAGCGCGCGGGGCGGCCGCAAGAAATCCGAAGTGGAGCGATTTGCCCTCGGAGGTCGCTTCCGCGAAGGGATTGGCCACGATCGCGCGCTCGAGCTCTTCGCGCTCAAGCAGCAGTATCTGCGGCTCGAAACCTCGCCGCTCGCACACCTCGGCCGCCAGCCGAGCGGCAAGCTGCGATGACGCCTTCGCGGCGCACTGCATCACAACGTTGCCGCTCTGGATGTACGTTTTGACGTTTCGGCAGCCGAGACCCTCGAGAAGGGCAGACAGTTCCTTCATCGGCAGGATGTTTCGCCCGCCGACGTTGATACCGCGAAGCAGCAACACGTAGGTTTTCATGCGAGCTTGTTTCGCGGATCGAAGCAGGTGAACGGTCGTGCGTCGCGGCCGGCATATTGCCACTCGAATCTCGGCCACGCTTCTACGAGGCGTTCACATTTCATCCGGGAATCTCGGCCTCGACAAGCTGCGCCAACAGGACGAGCGACTCTTGCCAGCCCAGATAGCAACCTTCGGCGGGAATGACGGCAGGGATTCCCTCTTGCACCACGTTCAGCTCAGTCCCGCAAAAGACCTTCTTGAGCGTGATGGTCGTGACCATCTCTCCGGGCAGATTGGGATCATCGAACTTGTCGGTATGGACGATGCGCTCGTGCGGAACGAGCTCGCGATAGGTTCCGCCGAACGAGTGGCTCGTGCACGAGCTGAAATTCGTAAACGACATCTTGTAGCTGCCGCCGACCTTGGCGTCGAGGTGGTGGACCTTACCGGTGAATCCATTGGGCGGCAGCCACTTGGCCATCGCGTCGGCATCGAGGAACGCGCGGTAGACGCGCTCGGGGCTCGCGCGGAGTACACGGTGGAGCCGGACGGTGCTGGTAGACATGGTTCTTTTCCCTCAGGTAGTTGTTTACGTTCTGGCCAAATTTCTCGGTGCAATCGGTTGGAGCGAGTGAGCGAGTGAGCGAGATTTTGTACGGCAAGTCACGCTGGATGGGCCTCTTTCAACGCTCTGCCAAGAGAGCCTCTCGCGCTGCGACTCGAGCATTGAACTCCTCGTCAGCGGCGCGAAGCTCGAGCACGTCGCCAAGCTGCAAGCAGGGATGGCTCGACCAGGCCTCCACGGCGCGGTCGATGTCGACAAATCGATTGATGGCGACTCCGCCCAACAGCTCTTTCGTTTCGGCGTAGGGGCCGTCGGTGACCAGCACTTTGCCGTTCTTCGAGCGCAGGGTCTTTGCCGTGCTCGCGTTTTGAAGTGCCACGCCACCCACCGACTGACCGTACTTGCGGAGGACCTTGTCGAAGGCCATGCACTTTTCGATCATGGCCTCTTGCTCACTGCTCGACATGGTGCTCCAGGCCTTCTCATTCGAGTACCCCAAGCAGAGAAACTTCGTCCCTTGGGGAGGAGCATCGCAAGCTCCGATCGTTGCCTCGCAACGCGCCGTCAGCTCTTCGTCGATCGGCCGAAGCTCGAAGGAGTTGAATCGCAAAGCGGGGTGTTTCGATATCAGCTCGACGGCGTGCTTCATGTCCCTGGCCTCGATGACGCCGAGCCCACCCAGTTGCTCCTTGGTTTCGGCGTAGGGACCATCCGTGACGAGGATCTTCCCTCCTCTCAACCGCAGCGTCTTGGCGGCTCGGCTGCGTTCGAGAGCCTCTCCAAACGCCGTCCAATGGCCGCCACGGCGCAAGGCGTCGTCGTAGGTAAAACACTCTTCGATCGCGGCTTCGCGCACCTCGCTGGACATCGCGTCCCACATCTTCTCGTCGGCGTATCCCAGCAAAACGAACTTCATTGGTCGCTCCTTTGGCAGCGGCGGATCGATTCAAGTAGAAGGCGCCCTTCGAGTTTTGATTGCAAGCGCAATGCGGCAAGCTTGCTTTTCGCCTCTTACCTATCTGGTCGAACGGCGGACGTGCGAATCGACAAACCGCGAAAGAAATTCTTCCGGAAGGTGGCGCGACACAAAAAAGCAAGGCCGCGGGCTATGACCCGCGGCCTTTTGCAGTCTGAACCGGCTCACGCCGGCGATCGGCATTCGCGCGTGAGCGGTCAAGCCGACTGGCGGTGGTCACTCGCCGAGTTTGATGAACGCCACCGCGTTGTTGGGATTCATGGGGATGATGAGCTGGTTCTGCTTCGAGTCGTAGCCCATCGAAGCGGCGCTGGGGATGCCGGAGGCGATGATCCGCGCTTCCTTGCCGGGCCGAATCTCCGAGACGCTTCCGAAGCGGACGCTGCTGACATACTTCGTTCCGTCCTTGAGGACGACGATGCCGTCGTTGCCGCTCTCGACCGCGTGCTCGGTGCGGATCAGCTTGCCGGTCGGATCGAAGGTCAGGACCGCGTTGTCTCCCACATTGACGACTACGATGTTGCCATCCTGATCGATCGCTACGCCGTTCGGTTGAACCAGCGGCTTGCCTTCCACGAACTTCGAGATTTCGCCAGCCTTCGTAATCTTGAAAATGCACTCGGGCGGCCGCGTGTTAGAGGCGTACATCGTGCCGTCGCCACTTACGGCGATGCCGTTGAGGAGCGTCGCGCCTGGAACCTGGTAAGCACGGCCGGGCAGGCCGCTCGAAAGGTCGAAAGTGCGGACCACGTCCATGTCGTTGGCGTAGAGTGTGCCCCCCTGAACCGCGCTCCCCAGAGGATGGTTCAAGGTCAAACCATTGCGCGTCGCGCCGATCCACTTGGCCGTGTGGACGGAGCCGTCGGGGTTCAAGAGCGACACGTAGCCGTCGTTGGGTTCAATATTTTCTGCGTTCCCGGCGTTCATCACGACGATCAGGTTGCGCGTCGGATCGTACGTGACGCTCTCGGCAAAGCGGAAGCTGCCATAGACCTTGACGTTGCTCGACAGCGGCGTGAACTTGCCCGCTTCGTTGACCGTTCCGAGCGGCGCGCCGGCCTCGAAGGCTTGGGCTTTGCCTTTCTTGCCGGCCTTGCCTTGCGCCAACGTCACGCCTGCCGACACGAGGAGGATGATCGATGCCAAGGCCAGGTATCGTACACTCATGGGTGCGATGCTCCGTTAGAAGATGTGTGTGCATGTGCCAAGAGGTCGTTCCGCCGCAGGAGGCTGCCGCAACGACTTGCGCATGGCACGCTCGCCTGGCGAGCGTGACGCGCGCTTCGGCGCGTCGCTCGGCTCGACCAGCAAAGCGTTTTGGTTCTCCAGCATGGCGCAGCCTTCTCGGTGGTGGTCAAATTACTCGATGGCGGAGACTCAAGCCAGCTTCAGGCACCACGTCCCTATAGAATGACGCCCCTACCGAAACGTCCTCCTTTACTCGATCAAGAGCGTATGCATGAACTACCGTCGGCTTGGAAGAACCAATTGGCAAGTCAGCGAGATCGGTTATGGGATGTGGGGCCTGGCCTCGTGGACCGGCTCGGACATGGACGAAGTCCACCAGGCGCTGTGTCGCGCGGTGGACCTGGGATGCAACTTCTTCGATACGGCTTGGGGCTACGGCAGTGGCAAGAGCGAAGCCGTGTTGGGCGATCTGGTGCGCGAGTTTCACGATCGAAAGCTCTACACGGCCACCAAGATCCCACCTAAGAATTGGAAGTGGCCCAGTCGGCGCGAGTACTCGGTAGAAGATTGCTTTCCGCCTGACCACATCGAAAAGTTCGTTACCGACAGCCTGCGCAATGCCGCGCTGCCATCGTTCGATCTGATGCAGTTGCATACCTGGGAAGACGGCTGGCTGCGAGACGACCGCTGGCACCGCAAGCTGTCCGATCTCAAGGCCCAAGGCCTGTTCCACGCCATCGGCATCAGCCAGAATCGCTGGGAGCCCTGGAACGGCGTGGCGGCCGTCAAGAGCGGCCTCGTCGACTGCGTGCAGGTCATCTACAACATCTTCGATCAGAATCCGCAGGACGAGTTGTTTCCGGCCTGCCGCGCACACGACGTCGGCGTGATCGCGCGAGTGCCGTTCGACGAAGGGACACTGACCGGCACCTTAACCAGGGCGTCGCGCTGGCCCGCAGACGATTGGCGGAGCAGCTACTTCGTGCCGGAGAATCTGAACTCGAGTGTCGACCGCGCCGACGCGCTGCGACCGCTTATTCCACCGGGCTCGACGATGGCGGAGATGGCGCTGCGGTTCATCCTGTCTGAACCGACCGTCGCGACGATCATCCCCGGCATGCGCTCGGTGAAGAACGTCGAAGCCAACATGGCGGCAAGCGGTGCCGGTCCCTTGGCCGCCGACTTGTTGTGCGAGCTTGCGGAACATCGCTGGGACAGACAGCCGACGGAGTGGTCGCAGTAGGATCAGGCCTTGCAAGCTTGCGCGGATGAGGCGCAATGCGCCTCACGATCGAACCGCTGCGCCAACGTGAACTGCCCCTTTGCGATGTTCACAAGGTGCCACCTGGTCGAGTCGTGCTGGTCAGCCGTACGGCATGGTGTCAGTAGCCGGCCTTCTTCTTTACAAAGATTGCCTGGCGACCCTTTTCCGCGACTTCGAGCAGCGGCCCGTAGATTTGGAGAAACGCGTCGACGGCAGGGCCGGGGCTCTCGCGTCCAGGACCTACCCACTGGTAATCGTCGACGATCATCACGCCATCGACCTTGAGCAGGTCCCACCCCAGCACCATGTCTGCCAGCGCACACGTCGGCAGGTGGCAACCATCGACATAGATGAAGTCGAATGGCTCGCTGGTCGGCAGTTGCCGTAACAGCTCTTGGGAGTATCCCGGCATCTTGACGATGTGATCTTCGATGCCGGAGACGCGGATGTTGTGATCGAAGAACTGATTCAAACGGTCGCTGAACGGGTCGATGCAGATCAGCTTCGACCCTTCGCCCGTCAGAATGTTCTTGGCGAACCATACGGCAGAGCGGCCCTCGAAGCTTCCGATCTCGACGCCGCGGACATCGGCCTTGCCCTTGAGATGCCCCAGGAATTTCTCCCAGTTTGCTGTGTTGGACGAGACCCAGTCGGACGAGTAGGCCGGCTCATCGCCGGTGAGGGGTTCCCACGGATTCTCTTCAACCCAAGGCCAGGGCAAGACGCCGGGGCTGGCACCGCCTGTGCCTTTGAGGGCCTCGAGTTCCTCGGCCGTCTTCTTTTCCGGGGCCGCGGGCGCGCCGGCTGTTTCTGTGTTGGCGGTCTTAGCCGTCTCTGACTCGACGTTCTGCTTGCAGCTCGTCAAGAAAGGAGCCAACGCGAAGAACGCAGCGAAGGCAGTCAAGAAGAGCCGCGGACGCGACCGCGGTCGACGAGTGTGGCGCATGGTTCAATTCCGACCTTGTTTCCGTTCCGGCTCTGCCGAATCCGATGATGGCCTCAGAATAGCTGATGTGAAGAAATGGCCTCGCCATGCTCGAATGCTGTGGCGCGGCCACTTCGAAAGGATGATCGTACGCGAGGCGCCTTTGCGATTGTACCGCAAATCCGCCTTGCCCAACGTGCAGGCTCGCCGGTTCGGCGCCGGCACTTCACTTGCCTTCCAGCGACTCGATTGAGCCGGCGATCGTAGGCATGGTTGGCGCGAAGCCGCGGCGTGCTTCGTAGACGTTGGCGACTTCGCCCCACACGACGTGCTCGAGCGTCAGCTTGTGCCGCATCGCTTGCAGCTCTTGGGCCAGTTGTTCATAGCGCGACTGCTGGTCGCGCGACCGCTCCTTCAGGTAGCCCAAGTCGAGCACGTCGCGCGTCAGCCGCAGATGGTCGAGACCGCTTCGCAGAAATTGCACGCGCTGGCCGGCATAGCCATCGCCCCCTTCGGCCACTTGCGACGCGCGATCGAGAATCGCGTAGCCGCGCTCGAGCACTTCGTCGGTATAGAGGAGCGGGATGACGGTCCAGCTGCCGGACAGCGGATGGGTGCTCAGGCCGTGCTGCTTGAGGAGCTGGCCATACCGCCCCTCTGTCGGCTGCGGCACCTCGCCACCGGCAGCCACCGAGTACTTTGCACGCTCGGTGATTTCTTCCCAGTAGGCCAGATACTCTTTGATCGCCGGAGCGGACTGGCCGAAGGGTTCGCAGTATTCGTCGATCACTTGCTCGACCGTCATCGTGGGGTGAACCGACAGCCGCGCCGTCAGGTAGTACTGCGCGCCGCGAGCTGCCCAGAAACCGTGCATGCCGTCGTAGTTGAAGCCGACCATGCCGTGGTCGAGCGCGAACTTGAAAAACTCTCCTTCGCGATGAAGCGGAATGACCGGCGCCGGTCCACCCGAGTGCCACCAGTTGGGCCGCAGCACCAGTTTTGCCCCGGCTTCTTGCCAGCCGAGCCAATCGTCCTGGGCCCAATAGGTCGGGACGATCTCCAGCACGGTCGCGCCGTCCAGCTTCAGTCCGTGCATCGGCGGGCTGCGATAGGCGCTGTAGGCGTAGCTGGTGAGCGTGATCTTGGGATTGATCGGACGCATCTTGCCGATGAGCCTGTTCCAGAACTTGACGTGCCGCGCGGTCAAATTGGCACTGGCCGTTCCCCAGATCAGGTCGACGTCCTGGTCGGCCGGGTCGTCGAGCGCGCGGCTCGCCTCGCTCGTGTCGAAGCCGACGCCGTCGTTGGGGCTGACGTTCCACACATCGGGCGAGCCGGCCGCTTGCCACTCGGCCACGATGGCGGCGTCGACCGCCTCGCTCGCTTCGCGAAGCTTGACGCCGCGCGGCGCGGGGTAGGGCTGGCGGTCGCCGCTGGCGTGCGGCGGAACGGCAAAATACTCCGGATGCGTGGCTCCGTATTGGTCCCACCAGGTGGTGAAGGCGTGACCGAACTTCAAGCTCGAGCGGTTGCCCAGCCGGAACCGCCGCAACCAGGTGCGCGCTTCGTCGACCATGCGGCCGTACTCTTCGTCACTGAGCAGGAGCGTGCTGCCATTGAGGGTCCGCTCGGCCAGTCGCGGCGAGAGTTGACGGAGCTCGAGCGGCGGCCTTCCGCGAAACTCGGCCTTCGGCATGGCAATATCGCGCTGCTGCGGCACAAAGGTGCCCAATTCCCCCGGCCACAACCAGCGGACGCCGAGCTCGGTGTCGAGATAGTGATCGACGGCCCACAGGGTGGCCGCGTTCCAGCCGCCGCTATCGGCCGGCGATCGCGTCGCGCTGTCGTGTCCGGCGAAGACCACCAGGTTGCCGCGGATCGCAATGCAAAAGGTATCGACCGGCAGCGCGGAGAGATCAACGCCGGCCTGTGCTGCCAGCTGGCGGCAGCCAATCGCCACGCGCGGCGTGCTCGCCGGCAGCGCGCCGGCCTCTGCTTCGTCGACGACGCGGAGCGTGGCGCCGCTGGCCCTGTGCAAATGATATTGCAGCTCGTCGATGGCCATGCGAATAGGAGGCGAAGGCTCGGCCGGCGCAACCAGGACCGCCACAGGCCGGCCGCCGCGCACGAGATACGCGCTGGCCGCGGCTTCCGCGCCGCTAGCGCCTGGGCCTGGCGATAGAGACGTCAGCAGCGTCACGATCAGCCATCGTCGTGTCGTCGAACTACCACAGCCGAAACGGTGCGATGTGTGGCACATGGGTCTCTCGCTCATCTCAAGAGTCCGACCTGGCGGCAGGTTCAATCGTACCGCTCAAGCCGCGACGCCTCTACAGGGTCAGAACGTGGGCGTGAGGGACATCGCTTGCCGAAAGAGCAGATTGCTGACAAGTGGACGGCGGCATACAGTGGCTGGTCCCTGCTGACTTGCCACGTATTTCGCTGGGGAGACGCCTGATGAGCCGCACGATCGCGCAGCGGGTTACCGACCCCAGGAGCAAGGTCTTCTTCCGCAACGTGCGGATTCGAGCGTTCGACGAGAACAACTAGCACCTTTTGAGATTCGTCTACTCTCGGACTCTCGCCATGCGATTGCGGACTTCGCTCTTGCTGCTCCTAGGTGCCCACCTCGTGGTCGCGTCGCATGCGGCGGCGGCTGACGAGCTGCCGGTGAGCTGCGACGTGCCGGGCATCTTTGACGCCGGCGCGCGGTGGACGCAGCTCAGCGGTGGTCACGCCGGTTGCGAAGGGCCGCAATGGGTCGGCCATGGCGACGAGGTCACGCTCTACTACGCCGCGCATCACGATCACCTCGCCTATCGCTGGACGCCTCGCGGCGGGCTCGAGGTGTGGCGCAGCGACTCGCCCGAGGCGACCGCCTTTCGGCCCGACGGACAGGGAGGCTTCTACGTCGTCGAGCAGACGACGCGGCGGCTGGTGCGGTGGGACGCGGAGGGAAAACTCGCCGAGGTGCTGGCCGATCGGTTCGACGGCAAGCGGCTCAACCGTCCCAACGACGTGATCGTGAGGTCGGACGGCACGCTGTGGTTCACCGACCCGGACTTTCTGTTCAAAGTGCGGACCGAGGAGGTGAAAGAGCAACGCGGCCAGTACGTCTACCGCTTCGACCCCAAGACCGAGGAACTGGCGGCCGTCGTCCGAGAGTTGATCTTACCCAACGGCATCGCGTTCTCGCGCGATGAGAAGTGGCTGTACGTAACCGACTCGGCCACCGAGAACGTTTACCGCTGGCCGGTTGGCGATGATGACAAGCTCGGCACGCGCGCGACGTTCGCCACGTTCGCCGAAAAGGGGCTCGACGGCGTCGTGTGCGATGCGCACGACCGCGTGTGGGTCGCAACCATGAAAGGTGTCCGCATCACGAGCGCGGAAGGCAAGCCACTGGGTTTGCTGAAGACCCCTGGCAAGCCGACGGCCATCGCCTTCGGACCGGATGGCTGGCTTTGCGTCACCACGCGCGACGCGTGTTACATTACACACCTGGCGACCGGTCACTAGATCGGCGGTCGCGTGTTCGAGTTGCTCGTCCCTTCACAAGTCATTCACTTCCGAAATGTCTATTCCTGAGAATTCATCTATGACCGACTCATCGAACCAAACGAATGGTTCTCACCAAGCCTCGCGCCGCACTTTCTTGAAGACTTCGGCCCTGGCCACGCCCGCCATCATCGGCCTGAACCGACTCGTCCGCGCGCAGACTGCCAACGAAGGCAAGATCGGCGTCGCGCTGTGCGGGCTGGGGGGCTTCAGCGAGAAGAGCATCGCCCCGGAACTCCTCTCGGCGAAGAAGGTCTACTTTGCCGGCGCCATTACCGGCGACGCCGAGAAAGGTCGCCGCTGGGCAAAACAGTACGGTTTCTCGGAGAAGAACATCTTCAGCTACGCCGACATGCCGCGCCTGGCCGAGTGCAAAGAGATCGGCATTGTGCATGTCGTGACTCCCAACAGCTTGCATGCCGAGCACACCATCGCCGCGGCCAAGGCCGGCAAGCATGTCATGTGCGAGAAGCCGATGGCCACCAGCAGCCAGCAGTGCGAGGCCATGATCGCGGCCGCCAAGGCAGCCGGAGTGCAGCTTGGCGTCAACTACCGGCTACACTGGGAGCCGCACCACGTGAAGGCCATCGAGCTGCTGCGGCAAGGCACGGTCGGCGACTTGTCGAACGGCAGTTACGAGTTCTCATGGGGTTATGCCTCCGGCTTATCGAACCCTGCCACAGCGAAGACGATCAAGCGCTGGCTCCTCGACCCGAAGATGGCCGGGGGCGGCGCGCTGTTCGATACCGGCGTCTACCCGATCCAAGCGGCCTGCTACTTGACCGGCAAAGTACCGGTGGCGGTGCGCGGCTTCCCTTCGACAAGGCACAAAGATCTGTTTCCCGCCGGGCTCGAAGAGACGATGAGCTACGAGCTGGTTTTCGACGACGGCTTTCAGGCCATGTGCCGCGCGAGCTACAGCCAGAACTTCCACCAGTGCACGACGCTGGGGCCCAAGGGCTCGGTCGAGATTCTGCCCGGCCAGCCTGTGGGGAGCGTCTTCGGCCAGAGCGCCGGCGGCAAGCCGAACGCCAAGCTGCTCTTTGCCGGCAAGAAGCCGGTGGTGTGCGAAGACACGCTGCAACTAGGCGTGCTGCTCGACCAGTTCGCCAGCGCGATCTATGAAAACCGGCCGTTTGCGTGTCCAGGCGAGATGGGCCTACGCGACATCCGCATCGTCGAGGCGGTGTACGCATCGGCACGTTCCGGTGGTACGCAGGTGGCGATCAAGGTGTAATTCGCCGCCGCGCACCTCGATGAGCCCAGCGTCCGACTCGCCGCCGCAAGGTGAACCTACTCACTTTGCTGGCGGCTTTTTTTCTTCGTCTGTTTTTGCTCGCGCGCGTCCGATGCCGGCAGCCAGCGCTTGAGGTCGTCGCGAACCGCGGCAAGGTCTTCGCGCGCCGCCAGGTTGGTCCATTCGTTCGGGTCGCGCGCGTGATCGTACAGCTCTTCGCCGCCGTCCGCGTAGCGTGTGTAGCGCCATGGGCCAAGCCGCAAGCTGTGGTTGCCGCGGCCGTGGGTCGTGAGCGCGGGGCGGTCCCAATCGCGCTGCGCATTTCGCAGCAGCGGTACGAGGCTCACGCCGTCGAGGCCCTCGACCGGCGGCAAGCTGCACAGTTCGTTCAAGGTCGGAAACAGATCGACGAGGCTGACCGCGCGGTCGCAGCGCGAGCCTGCGCGAGTAACTTGCGGCGCCGCGATCACGAGCGGCACGCGTGTCGAGCGTTCCCACAGCGTGAACTTGTGCAGGTGCTCCTTCTCGCCCAAGTGCCAGCCGTGGTCCGACCACAAAATGACAATCGTGTTGCCGGCCGCCGGACTTGCTTCGAGTGCGTCGAGCAACCGGCCCACGAGCGCGTCGCAATAGCTGATGCTCGCCAGGTAAGCCTGGAGTAGTTCGCGATACTTGCCTTGGTCCATCACCAGCTCGAGATCGCCGCGGCGGCTGGCCGCCATCTGCTGCGCGGCGGCCGGAAGGTCGTCGAGGTCGTCTACTTTGATGGCGGGCTCGGTGATGCTGTGCGGCGGATACATGTCGAAGTACCTCCGCGGCGCGTACATCGGCAGGTGGGGCCGATAGATGCCCGCCGCCAGAAAGAAGGGGGCCGGCAGCCGCGTCAGCCGCTCGCTTTCCAGCACATTGGGATCCTAAGCTTAGAATTCCACGTGGACAAGTTGTCG
>JADMIO010835386.1_pt1 | contig 36853 bp, 30 predicted proteins | sample 8958161 | NCBI WGS metagenome assembly JADMIO01 (sample SAMN16585339, study PRJNA669376) | soil metagenome | isolation source: Crop rotation soil | place: USA: Cullars Rotation, Alabama | collected 2011
GCCGCGACTTCAAGTCACGTGAATTCCAAGCTTCGGATCCCACTGTGCTGGAAAGAGCACATCCCGAAAGTCCAGATCGACGAAGTGCGGCAAGAGGAAACGGTCGTGCACCTGCGTGCCCCACCTCACCAGCGGCTGCTGGTAAGGTTGCTCCCAGAAGCTCGCCAGCAACGCTCGGATCAAAAGCTGCGTCGCCGACGACATGCGCGCGTGCGGCGGCATCTCGAACGAGCGCAGCTCGACCAAGCCGAGCCTGCCGGTCGGGCCGTCGGGCGAGTACAGTTTGTCGATGCACAGCTCGGTGCGGTGCGTGTTGCCGGTCAAGTCGACCAGCAGGTTTCTGAAGATGCGGTCGACGAGCCAGGGGGGACAGCGCTGGCCGCGCTCGGGCAAGCGCGAGATGGCCAGCGACAGCTCGTGCACGGAGTCGTCGCGGCCCTCGTCGGTGCGCGGCGCCTGCGAGGTGGGACCGATGAAACGGCCCGAAAAGAGGTACGAAAGCGCGGGATGGTTGTGCCAAAACGAGACCAGGCTGGCGAGCAAGTCCGGCCGGCGCAAAAACGGGCTGTCCGCCGAGGTGCCGCCGCCCATCACGAAGTGATTGCCGCCGCCCGAGCCGATGTGCGCGCCGTCGAGCTCGAACTTCTCCGCGACCAAGTGCTCGGCGCGCGCTTGCTCGTAGAGCAGCTCGGTCTGCGCCACGAGCTCCGGAAAGCTGCGCACGAACGGCACGTTGACTTCGATCACGCCAGGATCCGGCGTCACTTTGAAGTTGCCGAGCCGCGGATCGTCAGGCGGCGGATAGCCCTCGAGCTGTACCGGCAACTTCAGCTCTTTGGCGACGGTTTCAATCGCCGCCACCAGCTCGAGGTAGCCTTCGAGCGTCTCGACCGGCGGCATGAAGATGTTGAGGATGCCCTGGCGCGGCTCGGCGACCAGCGCCGTGCGCACGACGCCGGTCGCCGATTCGAACGCCGTGGGCGCGCTGCGCCGAACGCCGAGCGCATCGAGGCCGGCCTTCGACGCCGGCCGACCCCAGTCCGCTCCGTCACCAGCGCCCGCTCGCTGACCGACCTGCCCTCGATCGAAGGTGCGCGGCTCGGCACGCTCGGTGAAAACTTGTGGCCCGCCCTGCGCGCCGCGCGCGCCGACCGGAAAAGTGAACTGCCGAGGCAACGGCGGTCGCTCTTGAAACGGATCGAGCGGCGGCTCGAAGCCTCGGTCCTGCTTCTCGGCCCAAGGCTGCGAATCGAGCGGCAGCCGAAAACCCGCGGCCGAGTCGCCCGGAATGAGGAAGCAATGCTCGTCGCGCAGAAACCAGCGCCCGCTGACCCAGCGTCCACCCCAGTGCGCCAGCGGGAGCACGTGGGCGACCACGCTATTTAGCCCCTGCCGAAAGATGCGCGTCAGCCGTTCACGCTCCTGCGCGTCGTCGAGCCGCGACTCGAGCGGATCGACGTTGGTGGGCAGGCGTCGTTCGCGCCACAGGTGGTACCAGGCGTCTTCGTAGGCCGGCATCGCGCCGGACTGCTCGATGCCGAGCAGCTCGCTCAGGCGCTTGACGAAGCGCTGCGCGTCTTCGACGCTTTGCCCCAAGCTCTTGCCCGCCAGCGCGATCAGCGACGGATCGTGCCAGGTCGGCACCCCGTCGTGACGGAAGTAACAAGCGTGCGCCCAGCGCGGCAGCGGCTCGCCCGGGTACCATTTGCCCTGGCCGTGAAACAAGAAGCCGCCCGGCTGCCAGGCGTCGTGCAGGCGCCGTAGCAGGCGATCGGCCATGGCCTCTTTGTTGCCGCCGAGGGCCGCGGTGTTCCACTCCGGCGCGTCTGGCTCGCGCGCGCTGACGAACGTCGGCTCGCCACCCATGGTGAGCCGCACGTCACCTTCGAACAGGCGCCGGTCGACCTGATTGCCGCACGCGACCAGCGCTTGCCACTCTTCTTCGGTATAGGGCTTGGTGACGCGCGGCCTGTCGACGACGCGCTTGACGCTCATTTCGAAGCCGAACTCGGTCTCGACCTTTTCGAACAGGCCGCCCTCGATGGGCGCGGCCGACGATGGCTCGGGCGAGCAGGCCAGCGGAATGTGGCCCTCGGCCGCGAACAAGCCCGACGTCGGATCCAGCCCAATCCAGCCGGCGCCAGGCACGTAGGCCTCGCACCAGGCGTGCAAATCCGTAAAATCGCTCTCGGGCCCCGTCGGACCTTCGAGCGGCTTTTGGTCGGGGACGAGCTGAATCAAGTAGCCCGACACGAAGCGGGCCGCGATGCCCAGCTCGCGCAGCACGTGCACCAAGAGCCAGCTCGAGTCGCGACACGAGCCGCGCCCTTTTTCGAGAGTTTCTTCCGGCGTTTGCACGCCCGGCTCCATGCGGATCACGTAGTCGACGGCCTCGCGCACCACGCGATTGACGTCGACCAAAAAGTCCACGGTGCCGCGCGAGCGCAGATCCAAGCGCGACATCAGGTTGCGGAAGCTGGCGCCGCGTTCGCCCTTCGCGAGATAGGGCAGAAGCTCGCGCCCGAGCGTCGGCGCGTACACGAACGGATACTTCTGCGCGCTGTCCTCCAAAAAGAAATCGAAGGGATTGCAGGCCTCGAGATCGACCACCAAGTCGACGCTGACCGAAAACTCTTTGGTGCGCTCCGGCACGACCACGCGCGCCAAAAAGTTGCCCTGCGGATCTTGCTGCCAATTGACGAAATGGCCCGGCGGCTCGACTTTGAGCGAATAGCTGAGCACCGGCGTGCGCGTGTGCGGCGCCGGCCGCAGCCGCACTACCTGAGCGCCGAGCAACGCCGGCGCCCCGTAGCGGTAGCTGGTTTTGTGAGTCAACGCGACACGAATAGCCATGATTTCGAACCGATCGTCCTGGGGCGGGAGCCGAGCTCCCGCGGAACTAGATCTCGAAGAATTGTTTGTGAATGGAGCCGCTCACGTCATTGAGCTGACTCTGCAGTGCGTCGACGTACTGGTGCAGTCCCTGCCCCATGATCTCCTCGATGTTGGCGTAATCGAGCTCGGAGCGCAGCCGCCCGAGCAGACGCTCGGACTCGTGCTCGAACGAACCGAGCGGCGTGCCGGTGACGCAGTGCAGACTCTCCTGCGCGCGCCGCACGCAACGCAAAATACTGCGCGGAAAATTGCGATCGAGCAGCAGAAACTCCGACACCGCAGCCGGCGTCGTGACGTGCCAAATCTGGCGATACATTTGCAGCGCGCTCGCCGAGTTGAGCAGCGTGGTCCAGCCGATCTGGTCCACGTTGGTGCCCACGGCGTTTTGCGACTGCAGCTGCGCCTGTGATTGTGATTGTGATTGCGATTGTGATTGCGATTGCGACGAACGCGACTTTTCCGGCTGAAGCAGGAAATATTTCACATCCAAAATGCGTGAGGTTTTGTCGGCGCGTTCCAGCATCCGGCCCACGTGGGCGAAGTGATAGGCCTCGCCTCGCGACAGCGTAGCGTTGGTTACGCCTTCGAAATAGATTCCGGCACGTTTCACGCGCGCACAAAAGTCGATCAAGTCCTGCGGCTCGACACTGGGCCGGGCCGCCTGCACGACCATCAAGTAAAATTCGTTGAGCTCTTGCCACATTTCCCGCGAAATGATGTCGCGCACGCTGCGCGCGTTCTCGCGAGCGCGTGACACGCTCGACAAGATCGAGCTCGAGTATTCTTCGTCGAAAGTCAGAAACTGGGTGACGCTCTCGGGCGTGGCCGCGCCGTACTTTTTTTCGAAAACGGCTTGGTCGCCCGTCGTGTGGACCAGGGAGGCCCAATCGCGGTCACTGTGACCCGAGCTCTCGAGCATCAGGTTCAAGCTGACGTCGATGAAGCGCGCGACATTCTCCGCGCGCTCCACATAACGGCTCGCCCAATAAATCGCATCAGCAACCCGGCTCAGCATGGAGGTTCTGAACCCGTATGGGCGCGTGGTCTGAGACCCGGGAATGCGGCGGCTTTGTGGCTATTGCCGGTCATGAGGCGAGGACCCAGGTGTCTTTGCTACCGCCGCCTTGTGAAGAATTGACGACGAGCGAGCCTTTTTTCAGGGCCACGCGGGTCAGGCCGCCGGGGCTGACTTGAATGTCGCGGCCGTACAGCACGTAAGGCCGCAAGTCGACGTGGCGACCTTCGATGCGGCCGCCCTCGACGATGGTCGGGACGCGCGACAGTGAAAGAGTCGGCTGCGCGATGTAGCCGCGTGGATTTTGTTTGATGCGCTCGGCAAAGTCGACCCGCTCGGCGGCCGTCGAGTGCGGGCCGACCAGCATGCCGTAGCCGCCCGCGCCGTCGGTCGCCTTCACGACCAGCTCTTCGAGGTGTGACAGCACGTAGGCCTTGTCTTCTTCGTGCGTGCACACGTAGGTCGGCACGTTCGGAATGATGGCGTCCTGGTCGAGGTAATATTTGATGATGCGCTCGACGTAGCGATAAATTGCCTTGTCGTCCGCCACGCCGGTGCCGGGCGCGTTGGCCAGCGCGACGCGCCCCTTCAGGTACACCTCGAAAATCCCGGGCACCCCGAGCAACGATTCGGGGCGAAAAGCCAGCGGATCCATGAAGTCGTCGCTGACGCGCCGATACACCACGTCCACGCGCTGCAGGCCCGCGGTCGTGCGCATCTGCAGAAAGCCGTCGCGCACGACGAGGTCGGGCGGCTCCACCAGCTCGACGCCCATTTGCTGCGCCAGAAACGCGTGCTCGTAGTACGCGCTGTTGTAGCGACCGGGCGTGAGCACCACGACGCGCGGATCGGAGACTGCGTCCGGCGCCAAGTGCCTGAGCGTGTCGAGCAAACGCAGTGGATAGTCGTCGACCGGGCGCACGCGCAAGCTCTCGAAGATCTTGGGGAACGTGCGCTTGAGCACCTGACGATTTTCGAGCACGTAGCTCACGCCCGATGGGCAACGCAGGTTGTCTTCGAGCACGTAAAATTCGCCGTTCTTGTCGCGCACCAAATCGGTGCCGGTGATATGGCACCAGATGCCCCGCGGCGGCTTGACGCCTTCGCACTGCGGCCGATAGTCCGCGCAGGTTTTCACCAGCGCATCCGGGACGACCTTGTCCTTGATGATCTTTTGCTCGCCGTACACGTCGGCGATGAACAGGTTCAGCGCCTCGATGCGTTGCTTCAGCCCGCGCTCGAGTCGCTCCCACTCTTTGGAGGTAATGATGCGCGGGATGATGTCGAACGGGAAAATCCGCTCACCTTCGCCGTTGAGGGTAAACGTAATACCCATGCTGAGCAGCGCGCGCTCGGCCGCCGCCTGCCGTCCGAGCAGCTCGCCCTCGGGCAGGCTGTTGATGCCGTTGACGAGCCGGGAGCAGCCGGGTCGGGGTGCATCAGGCCCCTCGAAAATCTCGTCGAAAAATGGGCCGCTCTGGGGATCGTAACCTTGAAATTTCATGTCCTGCCGGGGCTTCCTCGGGCATCCAAACGCGCTGGCGGCATCTGCCGAGCTTCGCGAATATTTCAGGTTTGTTTCCCCGAGACCAGCGCCGCGAGGCTGGGAGTTCGGGTAGCCTAAAACCGCATGATTTCCGCCGGCGAAGTCGCCGACCCGTTCATTGGCTTGACGATTGGGTCACAGGCGCAGCCTGAAGTGAAGCTGCGTATCGAGCGGCGCTTGGGCGAAGGCGGCACCGCTGCGGCGTATTTCGCCACACGCTTCGGCCCCGACGGCATCTCGCCGGTCGTCGTCAAAGTGATCCTGCCGAGCGTGATCGCGCAGGCCGGCGAAACGGCGCGCATGATCGTGCAGAAGGAAGCGGTGGCGCTCGGCCGTTTGAACGAGCGCGTGCCGCAGTCGCCCTTCGTGGTGCGGCTGTTCGACGTCGGTGAGCTCGACTACAAGCGGCACGGCGCGCAGCTCAAGCTGCCCTGGCTGGCCATCGAATACGTGCACGGTGGTGCCGAGGGCGCGACGCTCGAAGAGCGTGTAAAGCGCGCGGTGAGCGAGACCGGCGTGGCGTTCAGCGCCGAGCGCGCGCTGCGCACGCTACGCCACATGGTCGAGGGGCTGCGCGAGATCCACGAAGTTGGCGTGATTCACCGCGATATCAACCCGAACAATGTTTTGTGCTGCGGCAGCGGGCAAAGTGAAATTTTCAAGATTTCCGATTTCGGCATCGCGCGGCCGATCGGCATGGATGGCACGTTCGGCAACGCGGCGGTCGGCACGCCCGGCTACATCGCCCCCGAACAGGCCTCGGAAAATGAGGGCCCCGTCACGTTCGCTTCCGACATCTTCAGCGCGGCGGCGGTGCTGTTTTTCGTGCTAACGGGCGAGTCGTACTTCGAGACCAAGAGCTTCTGGCAAGTCATTTTGGACGCCAAAAGCCCGCAGCGCCGCAGCATCCTCGACTTTCCCGCGCTGGCGCCGGAGATCAGGAGCGATGCGGAGACCTGCCGCGCCGTCGACGCCGCTTTGGCTCAGGCAACCTCGGCCGATGCCGCGCAGCGGCCGGCGTCGGCCAAGGCCTTCGGCGCCTCGCTGCAGACGTGGCTCACCAGTTGCCCCCCGACCAAACGCGTGATTCCGGTGCCAGGCCGCGGCCTGCCCAGCCAAGCACCGCCTTCGCTCTCGAGCTGGCAATTTTCGACCCGGCACCCGATCGCACACGATTGGGTTTTGACCGGCGTGGGTTGGGACGGCGACGGCCATTGCTTGGGCGCCGCCACGCGCGGGGTGGTGTACTTCGACGGCGCGCGCTGGAGCGATGTGCCGAGCGAGTCGCTGTCAGGCTTGTTGGGCGTGAGGTTCTGCTCGCGCGTGGGCGCTGGTCGTTGGCTGATCGGCGGCCAGGGCGGCACGGTCGCGGAGTATTCGCGCGCCGGAGTCACACGCGTGCTGGCGGGGCAAAAAGCCGGGCTCGAGCTGGACGATGCCAGCGGAGATTTGGCCGATTTGGCGGCGTTCGTCGGCAACGACAACGGCGCACCGGTGCTGGCAGCCGTCTCGGGCGGACGCTGGCTCAAGCCGCTGGCGCTCGAAACCGCCAGCGCGCTTTTGGGCATCGAGCGCGTCACCGAGCTGGAGTGGCTGGTAGTCGGACGCTCGCGCGAAGGTGCCGCGCGCGCCTGGCTCTATCGTCCGCTGATGTGGGACGCGCAGCCGCTTGGCGACGTACAGGCTCGCGCGCTCACAGCGTGCTCGAGCTTACCCGAGAGAGAGCTCGGATTGGCCGTGGGCGCAGACGGCGCTGTCGTTCGCATCGAGCGCGGGCGCGTCGAGGTCGCGCGCCTACCCACGGCGCCCAACCTGGCGTGCGTGGCGCTCGACCCGCTGGGCCGCGCCTGGGCGGGCGCGGCCGGCCAGCTCTGGTTCAGCGCCGACGCCGGGATTTCCTGGCAGCTCGCCTGGCACGACGCGCGCTGGAGCGCGCCGTTCATCAGCATCTTTGCCGATGTGGGGCTGGTGTTCGCCGCGACGGCCGACGGTGCCGTGCTCGAGTGCCGCTCGGCGCTGACGAATTTGACGTGAGCCGTGTGTTAGCGTCACCGAATCGTGCCTCGTCGCCCGTACCTCGCCGTAGCGCTCGCGCTGCTTACGTTTTCGTACGCTGCGGTCGCAGTCCCGGCGTGTGCCGCCGACGACGACATAGCTCCCGCATCCACCCCACCGAGCTCGGCCTCCCCGCGCCTGACGCCGCCTGTCCTCCACGCGCTCGGTCTGATGACCGTCATGCGGGTCAGCGAAGCGTACTTGTGGCCCAGTCCCTTCGCGGAGACGAGCCGGCTCAAGCTCGGGCTCCACTACCGCGACGCGTACAGTCAGCCGCCGCTGTGGGATAGCCGCAAGCCGCTCTTCGAAGAGGATGGCGATCGCTGGCAGATCAACGTCATTGGCCACGGCCTCTTTGGCAGCGAGCTCTACTTGCGCGCTCGCACCTGCCGGATGCCGATCTGGCAAGCGTTGCTCTTCACCGGCTTAGCGAGCGCGACCTGGGAATACGGCATCGAAGCCAGCGGCGTGCGGCCAAGCGCGCTCGATCTCACCTTCACCCCTGCCGCCGGCCTGCTGCTGGGTGAGACTCGCTACTTCGCCTGGCACGCCGCCCGGCGCCTGGCTCCGGGGCCGCTGCGCGCGACGCTCTCTGCCCTGGTAGACCCGCTCGGCGACCTGGAGCGCGCCCTCGGTGCCCCGTGCTAAACGGCCTTATCGAAGTGAGCTGAACATCTGCCTTTTATTGGATCTCCGTTCAGTGGTTTGATACTGAACGGGCATGCAGCTAACCCTCCCGCAGTCGCTCCTGGTTCTGATTTTTCGCTCGGCCCGCGGCGGCCGCCGTCCCAACCTGACCGCGTTTTGCAAACGCTCGGGTGCCGGCGTCGCCGAGCTGCAGCAAGCCTTCGATCAGCTCGAGCAACAAGCCCTGCTCAGCTTCTCAGCCGAGGGCGAACAGCTCACGCTCGAAGGTCTGGCGGTCGCGGCTTCGCTCGCGCGCCGAGCCAGCGCTAGCCACCGCCCGATCGCCCGGTGTCGCGCGCTCGCCGCCTGAGTCCTTGCAGCCTCCCCTACCCCTGGGGTAAACCCCGGGCCCTTTCGGTCACTACCCCTACGCAGCGGTGGTGGAACTGGCAGACACACCAGCTTGAGGTGCTGGCGCCGTAACTGGCTTGGAGGTTCAAGTCCTCTCCGCTGCACTGAAAAAACCGCTTGATGACGAGTCAGGCGGTTTTTCTTTTGGGAGACTTTTTCTGGGGCCCAGATTTGCTGCCCCCGGGGCCTCCACCGTGTAGGACAACGCGATGAGTGAGGCGGCCTACGTTTTTAGCGGCACGGCGCACGACAGCGAGCTCGAACGCCTGCGCGCGCTCGAGCTCGTCTTCGACGCGGGCACGCAGCGCTGCCTTCGAGCCACCGGCCTCGGTCTCGGCTGGCGCTGTCTCGAAGTCGGAGCCGGCGCTGGCTCGATCGCAAACTGGCTGAGCGATGCCGTCGGCCCGGAAGGCAGTGTCCTGGCCGTCGACGTCAACGCTCGGTTCTTATCGGGCATCACTGCGTCGAACATCCGCGTTATCGAGTCCGAGATCCAGAGTGCGCCGATTGAAGCCGAATCGATCGACCTGGCGCACGTGCGCTTCGTGCTGATTCATGTTCGCGAATGGGCCGCAGCCCTCGCCGCCATCATCGCCTCGCTGAAGCCAGGCGGCTGGCTCGTTTTGGAGGAACCGGACTTTTCGAGCGCTCGCGCATTGGCTGGTGAGGCTGAGCTACGGCGGGCGTTCAACAACGTCCACCACGCCATCGAAGTCATGTTTTCCGCGCGAGGCCTGGACCACGCCTTCGGTTCGCGCCTGCCAAGCCTGCTGCTCGAGCACCACTTCGAAAACATCTCGATCGAGAACGACGCCACGATCGTTCCCGGAGGGTCACCCCACGCGCTCATGATGGCGATGTCCGCCGCGCAGCTCGCGAACGCCTACGTCGCAACCGGCTCCGCGACGCCCGCAGACATCGCCCGGTACCGCCAGTTCGCCAGCGATCCCACTTGCTGGGCGACCTACCAGGCGACGGTGCGCGGCGTGGCGAGGAAACCTCGGAGCGAACGAGGGGCGGCCCCCTTTGAGTAGATCATGCCATCGTTCCTCTGCGGGCACCGCGAGTCAGGCCTCGAGGCGCAACCGCCGTTCGGCCTTGTGGAACAGCGCAAGCAGCAGGAAATCGTAAGTGACTTTGATGGTCCCCGCGCAGAGCAGGGGCCAACCGAAATTGGTGCGTTCGAGCATGAAGCCGGCGAGCGCCGGCGCGAGAGCGGAAGCCAAGCTCCTTGGCACGTTCGTGACGCTAGCGGCAGCAGCGCGCTCTTCAGGCGGCACCACCGACATCACGTAAGCTTGTCGCGCCGGTACATCCATCGACGAGACGCCGGCTCGGAGCAGCAAGCAGGCGAGCGTGAGGCTGAGCGTCGGCATGAACGCAGCGGCGATCAGAAAGAGATTCGCCGGGACGTGCGTGTAGACCATGGTCCGCACGAGCCCGATACGAGCTGCGAGCCGCGGCGAGAGGAATTGCGACAGCGACGACGCAAGGCTGGAGACGAAGAAGAATGTTCCGGCGGCGCCGAGCGAGAGCTGGAAGCGCCGGAACAACCACAGCGCGAGCAGCGACTGGACGACGAAGCCGCCGCCGAACGAATCCAAGCTGAACAGCGCGGAAAGCCGCAATACTGCGGAGCGCGAGGCAACGAGCGGCTGTTTGGCTGCTCGAGCCACGGGCTGCTCCCTGGTTTGCGCGTAAAGCACGGCAACGACGACCCCGATCGCGGCATAAACCACGAAAACAGAGCGCTCCGCGACGACCGCGGCGAAGCCGCACCACCGTGCCACGACGTCGGGCAGCCCAACCGCGAGCGCGCCGAGCGCTCCGGCGAAGCTGCCGACCACGTTGTAGCGAGCGAACAGCGACGTCGTCGCTCGCCTGCCCGCCGCAAGGCCCGCTAGCGCAGCCTGTTCCAGAGGTAGGAACAGGCTGACGTCGCCGTTCGACGGATTCAGCGTGCCCACGACCGCAACGAACAGCAACGGCCAGAATCCTTTGAACGTCGCGAATCCAAGCCCGGTTGCCACCATCAACCAGGCCGCGAACAGCAATAGCCGGCGGCTCGAAGCGCGATGAGCCATGAGTCCCACGAGCAGCGTCATCGCGCCAGAACCGAAGAGCGTGCCGGTCACGATCGTGCCGACGGCGACGGGCGTGAAGCCCAGGCGCGAGAGGTAGCCCGCGAGCATGACGCTCACGGTTCCGTCGATGGCCCCGCGCAGTCCGCGCGACGCGAGCAGGCGCCAAGCGCTGACGCCTGGTGCTTCCGAGCGCACGGGGCCGACGACGTCATTCATCCCGACTTCTCGCGAGCTAGCCTCGAAGCACCTTCGCAGCGGACATCGCGCGCTCGAGGCGACGATTCACTTCTTCCCAGTTGATGTTGGCGAAGAAAGCGTCGATGTACTTGGCACCGGCCGCGCCGAAATCGATCTGGTAAGCGTGCTCGTACATATCGAGCACGAGCAGTGGGGCGGCGGTCGCGAGGGCTTGCGTGTGATGACCCGACCACGCGGTGCGAAGCTCGCCCGTGAGCAGCTCGAGCTCGAGCACCGCCCAGCCGCTGCCACCGCCCAGGCCGTTGCCGAGCGCTCGGAAGTGCTCTTCCCAGCGAGCGGAGGTTCCGTAAGCTTCCGTCAAGGCCTTGTCGATGGCACCGGAGCGTTTGCCGTCGCCACCGAGGTTGCCGAAGTAAGCTTCGTGCAGCGTCTTCGAGTTGCGAAACGTGAGCTCGCTCTGGTGCAGGCTGGCGACCACGAACGGCGGTGTGTCGGCGGTGATTTGCGCGAGCTCGGCCTCGGCCTTGTTCAGGTTCTTGACGGCGCCGGCGTAGTTGTTGTCGTGGTGCGAGACGATCATGCGCTCGGAGAGGCCGTTGAGCGCGGTGGGCTTGAAGGGCAGAGCAGCGACCGCGTTGGTACCGGCGAGGGCTTTTGCAAAGGGCATGGGAGAGGCTCCTTGAGAATTCGGTGGTGAGGGTTGGCTTGGGGCTGCGGCGGCGGCCGCGATTTCATGCGGAGCGCAGCCAGCCACGAAGGCGGCTCCGCTCGAGCCGAGCGCCGCGAGGGCGCTACGGCGAGAGACAGGGCGCGGGTCCCTGGGTGAGGTCACGCGGGCTCCTTGCCCTGGCACGACGATAGAGCGATCGATTTCCTCATCTTGTTCTCCGTGGTGTTTGATTTCGTTTCTTCAGCGCTTGCGACGGCCGAAGTAGGCTTGCCGCTGATCGAACAGCGCGAAGCCTCGAGCTAGACATTCCTCGTCCGTCATCGTCAAGATTCGATTGAGCGTCACAAATCGCCTCGCGGGGCCGCTGCCGCGGGGAACGACGCAGACGATTTTACGCGTCAGGAGCGGGGAAGAGTCTCGAATTTCGGACGCCTGCGCTCGCGGTTTCTGCGCGAGCTTCGAGGCCGATTCCCGCCTCCCCGACAGTGGGTCCTGAAAGCGGGAATGCGTGCAACGCACGGCCCTCGAGTCGACGCTTAAGTGATCGTCATCTTCACCGTCTGAACAGCGTTGACCGCAAGCCCAAACGAGGAACGCCCTTGATTCGACATCTGAAACTGTTTTGGAAGCTGACCTTGCTCGCTTTCATGGCACCGCTCGCCGTCATGCTCGTCGCCGTGTTCGCGTTGCGCGGCACGGCCCATCTCAAATACCAATACGACAACCTTTACGGCTTCATGTTGATCCCGATCATGGCGCTCGACGAGGCCAACTTGCACCGCGAGAGCATGAGCGCAAACGCCAACGAGTTGATGCGTTCCGACATTACTGCGGAAAGGCGTGCAGACGTGGCTCGCGAATTGCGCGGGCACAACGAGGCCATGCTCAAGGTGTTCAGCACCTACAAGCGCGAATGGCTCACGACGCTCAGTCCCGAGTTCACGCAGGCGCTCGCGGACCTTGGGCAAAAGGGGCTTCAGGACAAGGAAGGGGCGCTGGTCTCCGCAATCGACCAGAGCTCCGAGCGACTGGCACCCGAGTGGAACGCTTTGCTTGCGACGAAGGGAAGCGCGCCGGAGCTTCAGGCGACGCTCGAAGAGCTGCACCGCGATGTCGCGGAGCTGGTGGCCATCAACCGCAAGTTTGCTGACCTGTCGAACGAGGCGGCCCAGGCCGCGATCATCGAAGAGCGCTGGGCCATCGGGGCGTCTGGACTTCTGGTCAGCGTGCTCGCGCTGCTGGGCGCGCGCTGGCTTTCGCGCATGGTGCTCGGCCCCGTGCTCGAGCTGTCAGAGGCATCACGTGAGCTCGCACAAGGGAACCTGCGGATCGAGCTTGCCACGTCGACCGCAGGCACCTCGGCTTCGGGTTTCTTCAGAGGCGATGAGATCGCACAGATGTTCGACAACTTCGCCGCGCTCGTGGGCCGACTCCGCGAGATCATCGGCGGCGTGGTCAACCTCGCAGAGGTGCTAGCGGCTGCTGCGCAGCAAGTCTCGATGGCGTCGCAGGGTCTATCGGCAGGCAACAGCCAGCAAATGTCGTCCATCAGTGAGACGACCGCCAGCTTGGAAGAGATGGGAGCGTCGGTCGCTCAGAACGCCGACAACAGCCGCAGGATGGAACAGATCGCGGTGAAGGGTGCAGACGACGCAGCAACGGGTGCTCGCGCGGTATCCGAAACCATGCAAGCGATGGAGGAGATCGCCAACAAGGTCTCGTTCATCGAGGAAATTGCCTATCAGACGAATTTGCTGGCGCTCAACGCGGCGATCGAAGCGTCCCGCGCCGGTGATCATGGTCGGGGCTTCGCCGTGGTAGCCGGCGAGCTTCGGCGCCTGGCCGAGCGCAGTCAGGCGGCTGCGAAAGAGGTCGGGGGGCGCGCTTTGAGCAGCATCGACGTCGCGCAACGTTCCGCACGGCTCATCACCGATCTGGCGCCGTCGATCCGGAAGACGGCAGACCTCGTACAAGAGGTGGCTGCAGCCTCCACCCAGCAATCCGCGGGCATCAATCAGATGAATCAGGCGATGGCAGCCGCCGATCAGGTCACGCAACGCAACGCAGCCGCTTCTGAAGAGCTCGCTTCTACGGCCGAAGAAATGGCGGCCCAAGCCGAAGCACTGCAAGACATGATGGCATTCTTCAAAACGAGGACGAACGAGCAGCGGCCCCAGCGACCCGCGCAAGCCAGGCAATCGTATCGTCCAACCGACACCACGCGTTCTCGGCGCCTTGCCAGCTATTTGTCCTAATTGTGGGCGCGCTTAAAGCCAGATCAGCGTGCCTTCAGCGGTGCTGGAGGTGCCCACGTAGCTCAGCGTCGAATCTTCTGGCAGGCCTTGGAGCGTCACGAGCACCAGGCCGCGTAGCGTTCGAGCTGCGTAGACGCGGATGCCCTGAACGCCCTTCAACCGTTCCTCGACGGCCGGGGCGGCGAGCAGCGACAGGGCTCCGATCTCGAGCTGTACGCCGAATTGTAGGAGCCGGTTCTTGATGCGGCCGAGGAGCTGACTAGTCAGCTCGCGCGCCCAATCCATTTTGACGGCGGTTGCCTCGGCGCCCTTCATTTGGTCGAGGAGCGACGTCGTGAGCGAGAGCGTCAGCTTGCCCGGCTCGCCTGTGCCGCGCTGTTTGAAGACGGCGGCCGCCGAGACCTCTGGAACCGGCCACGACGTGCCCCACGTCGCAGGTAGAGGTGCCAGACCTACGTTGTAGGCCGCGAACAGGTCCACCAAGGAGCCTTGAACGAGCGAGTTGACGGCGCCACGCGGCGCGGCACCACCGGTCGCGGGGCGCGACGGGGGTAACTGGGAAATGGGGAAATGCTTGGGCATACGGAATAGGTTCGAAGGTAACCTGCGTACCCACACGCACCCAGGGGCGAGGATTTCAGCTCGCGCAGCGGCGGTCAATCCGTTCGTGGGGGTGCTGCCACCGTTTTTCTGAAGAGCCAGCCGAAATTCTGACCCGTCGGCTCAAACAATCGATGCTTGAGCCGATTTCGACCACAAACATCGCTCATTTGGTGCCGACGGCGCTAGTCGGCGAACCGCGCCGCTCGCACGGGGGAGGCGCCAAGGTGCTTCCGATCAAAGCTCCCCCTGCGAAATAGGTGGCGGTGCTCGAGCTCGGCAGGATGTCGTACGTGAAGGGGAATGGATACGGGATGCGTTGGGTGCTCAAGATAGGTACGTGGTCGAGCTCGTCGCCGGGACGGAGGTTATCGAAGCTTCGGCCGTCGGCCGTCGGATGAGTGCCGGAGATTTCGAGCACGGCCCCATTGGCGAGCGTCACGCGCACGACCTCGTGGTGGGTGACGCTGATGCGATTGATTCGCGTGATTGGCACTGCCCGGATGGCGCCGTCGTCGACACTGTAAACTAGATCGCCGACCTTTAGGGTTGCCATCGCACGCTCGCCAGTGGGGGTCGCGATTGGCGTATCAGGGGACGTGCACTTGCAGAGCGGTGCGCAGCCCATTGGGCAAGATCCGGTCTCGCTCGGGGCGGTGCAGAGCGCGCCCCTTTGGATGGGGCCCTGGGGATCGCAGCAGAGCTGGCCCGTGGCGCAGCATTGAGAGCCACAGCACGAAGCTGCGTCCGCGCAAGTTGCCTGGCACGGCTTGGCCACGCAGTCGCCGCCCGTGCAGTAGGTGCCATCGTCGCAAACGCGGCCACAGCGCCCGCAGTTGAGCGGATCATTGGCGAAGTTCACGCAGTGGGCGTCACAGCAGCCCCGCTCGCTGCCGCAAGAGGCGCACGCCGGCGGAACCCCTCCGGCTCCTGCAGCGCTGCCTCCGGATGCTCCACCCACGTTCGCTCCAGCGCTGCCTCCGGATGCTCCACCCGCGTTGGTTCCAGCGCCGCCCGCAGCTGCCCCAGCCGCGCTGATCCCCGCGCTGCCTGCAGTACTGGTGCCTGCCTGACCCCCTGAGCCACCGCTTTTCGAGCTCTGGCCGCCGCAAGCGGGGGCCAACAGAGCCGCCGCCCCGAGACCGATCACAACCTGGATTTGGGCTTTTATGGTCAACCTGCGGGTGGGTCCAACGAGCGCCGCGGGCCTCATTGCAGGCCGTTGTAACAAAGGCAATAGCCGGGCGGGTCGCCCATGAGGTTGGGCTCGCACGTGCCCTGGTCCACGACGCAGGAACAGGCCGCGGCGGCACCGCACGGATTTCGGGCGGCGCAGGTGAAGTGGCTCGGGCCGGGGCCGCCGACTTGATACACGCAAATCGGCATGGCGGAATCACAGCCGCCGCAGGCATCCGCCGCTGCACCACCGTCGCCGAGGGCGCCTGCGGAGTTACCCTGACCGGCAGCGTTGCCTTGGTCACCGCCGCCATCGCCCGGGGGCGGGCCGCTCGACTGACCAGCGCCGCTACCGCCGCCCTGTGCGTTGCCGGTGCCACCTTGGGTGGTGCTCTGAGCGCCCTTGCCAGCCTCGGCGTCGGCGCCCCCGCCGCCCGCGCTGGCAGGATTGCCCTCTGAATCGCCTCCGCAGGCGGACAAGCCGACGAGCATGAGCGCAGCGCCCGCGACCAACCAAGAACGAGCAGATTTCATCGGGGCTCCTTTTGCTGGAACGGCCATGCCCAGTTTACGACAGACCTGGCTCGAGCGCGGTGAAATGCATGTTAATTGAGGGCCGTGAGCATTTCCGTCATGGCGCCGCCCACGAAATGGCAGCCATTTTTGGCTTTGGCGTTGCTGCTCGGCTTCTGCCGCGGGCCCGCGTCGTCCGCGGCGGCTACGGCTCCGCCGCTGGTGCTCGTGGCCGACGTCGCGCTACCGGGCCGAGCGGTGCGCTTCGACTATCAAGACGTCGATAGCAAGAACAAGCGCCTGTTCATCACCCACATGAACGACGCTTCGCTGGTCGTCATGAGCACGCTCGACGGCTCCTTGCTCAAAGTCCTCGGCAACATTCCAATGCCGCGGGGCGTGGTGGTCGCCGAAAGCGTGAAGCGTGTCTTCGTCACGAGCACGCCCGGAAAGCTCGTCATCATCGACAGCGAAACGCTCAGCGAGCTCGGGCGCGTGGCGACCGGCAGCTCGCCCGACGGCGTGGCCTGGGATCCTAAAGAGCGCGTGGTCGGCGTCTCCGATCAGACGGACGGTGCGCTCTCGCTGATCGCCGACGCCGGAGCTGGCGCTCGCAAGCAAGTGACGCTCGGCAGCGAAACCGGAAATGTGGTGTTCGATGCCGCGCGCGGCGTGTTCTGGATCACGGTCGTGGCCGCCGCCGGTCCCAATCTCTTGATTTCAGTCGAGCCCGTCACGGCAACGCCGCGCGCCAAAATCCCGCTACCCGGCTGCGGCGGCGCCCATGGTCTGCGCTTGCACCCGGACGGCAAGAGCGCCTTGGTGGCTTGTGAAGAAAGCTCCAAGCTCGCGCGTGTCGAGCTCGACGGCGCTCACCGGCTGGCCCTCGCGCCGTCGGGAGCCGACCCCGACGTGCTGGCCATCGACGCGGACCTCGGCTGGCTGTACGTGGCGGCGGAGAGCGGCGACTTGCGGGTCTTCGACCTGCGAAAGCCCGGGCTCGTGAGCATGGGCCAACAGCACGTCGGCGCCGCCAGCCACTCGGTGGCGGTCGATCCGACTACCCACCACGTGTTCTTTCCGCTCGCGGTCGGCCCGCACGGCACGCCGGTGCTTCGCATCATGCGACCGGCCGCCACGGCGCCGTGATCAGACGCTGGGGCGCAGGCGCGCGATTGCGGTTGCGATCAGAAAGAACGTCGCACCGACGCAGGCTTCGGCGGCTCCGACCGGAAAGCGGCCGAAGAACGCGGCCAGGTAACCAAGCCCTGCCGAGAGGGCCCCGAGTAGCCCGGCGAGCAGCACGGCCTGGCCGAGCCGTTTGACGACCAGCAGCGCGGCCATGGCGGGCAGCACCGAGAACGCGAATACGGGCAGCGCGCCGATGGCCCGGGTCGTGACCGACACCTCGAGCGCAACGAGCACCCACAGCGCGAGGTCGAGGGAGGCCACGGGCAAGCGATGGACCCGCGCGCCCTCCGCATCGAACCCGGCGAAGACCAGGCCGCGATAGAGCAGCGCAATGCTGAGCGCCACCACGCCGCTGACCGCCAGCACCGCCAGCAGATCCTCGGGTCGAACCAGCACCGCGGTGCCGAACAGGATAGAGGTGATGTCCTCGGCTTCTTGCGCGATGCGATCGCCGACCAGCACCGCCAGCGCGGAGGCGGCCACGTACAGCAGGCCGACGATGGCCTCGCGCGGCAACGTCGCCGACCGCTGACGCCACGCGAGCACGCCCGTCGCCGTCAACGCCAGCACGAAGGCGCACAGCATGGGCGGCGGCGTGAAGCCAAGATAGATACCGAGCAAAAACGCCAGCGCGACCCCGAGCGCCGCGCTCTGACTCACGGCAGCCGTGACGAACACCGCGCGCCGTAGCACCACGAACACGCCCAGCACGCCCAGCACCGCGCCCGCCACCACGCCGCACGCGATCGGATCGCGGTAAAGCGACCAGCTCGACGTAAAGTCGTGCCAGCCGGGCTGCGCTTCTTGCGCGACCGTCGGCAGCGCCGGCTGCGCAGCGGAGGCCGATCCGCTCGCTGCCGGCGCCGGGACCGGGACGGCAGGCGCAGGCGAGCTCGGCGCGAGCAGCGCATCGAAGTCGAAAGCGGCGCTCGGGCTGGGGGCAGCGGCGGGCTCAGGCACCGGGGGCCTCGTCGACGAAGTCGCCATAACGCGCCCGAAAGGCTGGATGAGCAAAGACATCGCTAGGAGCGCCGCTGATGACCTGCTGCGAATCGCTGTCGAGCAAGATGGCGCGATCGGCGAACTGACTCACGATCGACAAGTAGTGACTCACGACCAACACCGCCAAGCCATGCTTGTCGCGCAGCGTAGAAATCAGCTCGAAGGCTTCCTTCTCAGCGACCTTGTCCATGGCGCTGGTCGGCTCATCCAAGATCGCCACCTCCGCGTCGGCGGCCGCAAGCCGGGCGAACAGCACCCGTTGCTTCTGGCCCTCTGACAAGCGCCTGAAGGGTCGCTCCGCGAGCTCCGCCGCGCCCACCTCGGCCAGCGCCTGTTCGACCTTGTCTTGGCGCCGCCGCGCGCCCAAGCCGCCCAAGAATGACCAGCCACGCTCGGCTCCGATCGACACCACCTCGCGCGCGGTCAGCGGATACAGGTCGTCCATGCCGCTTCGCTGCGGCAGATACGAGACCCGCACGCCCGAAGCCGAGCGCACTTTGCCTTCGATCGGCGGCAATAGGCCGAGCAGCGTGCGAAGCCAGGTGGTTTTGCCAGCACCGTTGCGCCCGACCACCGCCCAGAATTCCCCGGCTCGGATCGTGAGATCGAGCGGGGGCAAGAGCCTTCGCCCGCCGATTCCGACGCACAAGTTTCGGCATTCGAACAGCTCGGGCCGAGAGAGCGAAGCATCGGCCGCCATCAAATGCCCAGCGCGTGAGCGAGCTTGCCGACCAGCTCGTCCATGTAGCCGCCGTAGCTCTGAGCCGCAGCAAAGTCCGGGTTGCCCGGAAACTGCAAGAAGCTGATGCCCGATTTGTCGGCGATCAGCTTCGACGTGCCCGACGGGTAGTAGGCTTGTTGCACGACCGCGCGCACCTTGCTGGCTTTGGCGACCTCCAGCACGTGCGCCACGTGGCTCGGATTCGGAGGAATGCCCGGCTTCGGCTCGATGTGCTCGACGACCTCGATCCCCAGCCAGTCTGCCAGGTAGACCATCGAGTTGTGGTAGGCGATGATCTTGAGCCCGCGCGCCTTGCCGAGCCGCGCCTCCCAGCGTGCGCGAGCTTGGCGCAGGGCTTCGACGAAGCTCTTGGTGCGCGCAAAATAGCCCGGTTTGTGCGCGGAATCGAGCTCGGCCAAGCGCTTGCCGATACCGACGGCCAGCGTCTCGACGCGGCGCGGGTCGTATGTGAAGTGCGGATTGCCCTGCGGATGAATGTCGCCTTGCGAGCGATCCACCTGCGCCGTCGGCACTTCGAGCAGCGGCACCAGCGACGAGCAATCGAGGTAGCCGGGGCTGCCGGCTTGAATGTCCGGGTTGCGCGAACCGGTCAAGAGCGTCGGCAGCCAGCCCACCTCGAGACCGGCGCCGGTGACGAGCAACAGATTCGCCTTCGACAGCGCCAACGCCAAGTGCGGCTTGGCGTCGACGAAGTGCGGATCCTGGGTCGGCAGCGCCATGGCTACGACGTGCACGTCCGGGCCGCCGAGCTCGCGCGCCACTACCGCCAAGTCCGGGGTCGTCGCGACGATTTCGAGCTTGGCCTGTGCGCTGCCCGAGAAGAGCAGCGCGGCGGCCGCGAGAACCAAAACAACAAGCCTGTGAAACATCGTTCTCTCCTTTCGAAAATCAAAATGCGTGCGCGCCGTGCGCGCCGATCGCCAGCTCGGCGCTGAGAAAACCTGCCCAGGTGGCGTGGCTGAAGGCGGGCATGTCGCGGGCGACTTGCAGCCGAAACCTCGAGAATTCCGACGGATAATGCGTCAGCGCCAGCGCCACCCGCTGCCGCGAGGCGGTCCAAGCCGGATCGAGCGGATCGGCGTCGTAGCGGCTGCCGTTGACGAAAAACGGCCGAGAGCCGTACTCGTAGCGAGCCGCGGTGGCCCAGCGCTGAGCGAAGCGCCAAAACAGCTCGCTGTAGCTCGACACGTCGTGCACGATGTCGCCCGGCAGTTGGCGCCGCCGGTAGAACCATTCGCTGGTCAGCGACACGACGGTCGAGCTTTCGCCGCTGATGGGCCGGTACTTCAGGTACACGTCGCTGCCGTAGATCGCGCTGCGGTTACCGGGACCGCTCGGGTTCGGACCGAACGCACCCGAGACGCCCCAAGCCAGGGACCAATCGTCCGACAGCGGGAAGAATTGCTTGGCCGCAGTCAGGTACTCGAGGTCCTTGGGACCGCGCACGGTGCGCTGTTGATCGGCCAAGAAGCTGCGGCTCGTATCCGCACCGTCCGCCATCATCGCCGAGCCGACCAGCTCGACGTACCAGGGCAATGGCGTGAGCCACGACAGCTCCACGCCCAGGCCTTTGTTGCCCTCGGCGCCGAATACGCGCCCGAGCGCGAAGGGTTGATCGGAGAAATTCCAGGTGTGCGGGTGGCTGGCGTTGAGGCGCCCGAAGCGATTCAGAAACTGCCCCAAGCGAGCCTGCAAGTGCAGGGGCAGGCCGAGCGTGGTGCCGTAAGCTTCTTCCACGTCGAGCCCGTCGAGATCGAGCGAGATATGGCTATCGAAGCGCAAGTAGGGATCGACGGCGGCCGCGAAGCTCAGCTCGAGAGCTTGCAGGTTGAAGCCGTTGTGAGCTGGATCGTGAGCGCCGCTTTCCAGGTGCTGGTCGCTCGAAAAAGCGGCTGCCGCAAAGTCGGCGATCACCGAAATGTCCGGGTTGAGTGACTGAACGCCGCCAGCAGCGGGTGGCGCGCCGGCGGCCACGGCTGGTTGCGCGGAATCGGCAGGCTTGCTGGCGCTGGCATCGGCGGCGAGCGCCGCCTGGATCTCCCGTTCATCCACCGCCGCGGGCGGCGAAACTGGAGTGGCTTCCGGCGGCCCCGCGGGCGGAGCCGGCGAAGGTGCAGGTGCAGGTGGAGCTGGAGGTGGTGGAGGCTCGCCCTGGGCGCGCGCTAGGCCCGTAGCGAACAGCGCGCAGGCGAGCACGGCCTTGGAGGCGTGCGATGTCGAATGGAGCATTGAAATGTCGGAAATCTGTCGAGGAAAAGCCAGCAGGGCGTAGCGACCGCAGCCAACGGCGAGGGCGCAGTCGTAGGGATGAAGCGGCGACGCGAAGCAGCAGCCGTCAGGCCGCCGAGCGCGTGATCACAGCCAGCTCAACCCACTGACGGCGGCGACAGCTTCGGCGCGCGCCCGAGCAGGCTCGCGCGATCCGGCTTCACGTCGGCGCCGCGACCCTCGAGCGTCACTACCCGACCACCGACCGCGGCCGGGACGGTGCCGGCGGCCGGCGGCACGGCGGCGGCGTGTTTGCTCAGCGCTGCGACGACACAAGCTTCGTGGGCGTCGGCCGTAGCGTCGGCGGGGCTCGCCGTGGCGGAATTTCGCTCGGCGGAGTCGTGGGCGCGGCCAGCGCTAGCGGCGCCGTCTTCGAGCGCGCCATGTAGGCCGCACAGGTGGTGCGGAACGAACGCGAAGTGGAGCGCTGAAACCGCCTGCGAAGCCAAGAGCGCCAGCGCTGCGACCAACGCGAATAGCGCGCGCGCCCTACCCGGGATTCTGACCGGGGCGCGGCAGTCGGCAGAGCGGGGACGACGAGACATTCGACGGGCGACCTGGCAGTTCCAGGCTCAGCCAACCTTTCACCAGACCTTCAGGCAGCGCAAGTCTCGGGTTTGAAGGCGCGATTTGGCACGGGAGACGCCCTCGCGGGCGGAGAAGCAGGCGGCGCCGCGGCTGCTCAATAGCCGGCTTCGACGCCGATGCTCGGCAGCGTGAGCGGGCTGCGCGTCTGGGTGTGGATGCCGCCGCGCATCGCGTCCCAGAAGCGATCTTGCGTCTCGCTGGACAAAAGCGCGTTGAACCATTCGAAGGTCGCCGCGACCCAGCTACCCGACTGAAATCTCCAGCGCTTCTCGAAGCGGACGTCGAGACGAAAAAAACCTTTCACTCGACCCTCGAAGATGTAGCCGCCGGACCGCGGTAACGGCACGCTCGGATCGACGGGCGCGCAATCGGCGGTGGGACACGCGATGGTGTAGTGACGACCCGACGCATAGTAGGCGCGCCCGCCAAGCCGAAAGCCTTTGCCCAAATCGTAGCCGAGCACGAACGAGACGACGTGCGGACGATCGAAGCTGGCAAGGGTCGTGGTTGGGCCGGCGCTGCGTTCCGTGCGCGACAAGGTGTAGCTCAGAAAGCCGCCCAGGCGCTGCGCGAAGTCGCGGCGCAGAAACAGCTCGAGCCCGTAGTTGCGCCCCGAAAGCGCCAGATCTTTCGACTCGAGCCAGCTGTGAAAGACCGTGGCGCGGCCGTAGATCGCCTCGGGCAATGCCAGCTCGACGCCTTGCGTGGCTTGGTAGGCGCGCTGCTCGCCGTACTCGAGCCCGCCGACCTGACCGCCCGGCACGTACACGCGATAGGCCGGCAGCTGGTGCGCGAGACCAAAGCCACTGAGCCAGGCCAGGCGCGTTGCAACGCGTACGCGGCTCGACAGTCGCGGCTCGGGATACAGGTAGTTTTTTCGACGCGATCGGCTGGCGTCGAGACGCATACCAGGCACAATCTCGAAGCCGCGACGAGGCTTGAGCGACAGCTCGCTCCACACGCCCAGGTTGTGGTCAGTGCGGGCCGGAAAGCTCTGTGTTTGTTGCTGAATCCGCACTTCTTCGGCATCGTAGCGCTCCAGGTTACCGTCGGCGCCGCCGCGCAGCTCGGCGTACGGCGCGAGCCGCGTCGAGCCCTCGAAGCGCAGCCCGATCTGCTTCGATCGCGAGATGCCGAGCGGAGCTTGCTGGGCCTCATCGGCGTTGAGCTGCTTGTCTTTGCCGAGCAAGAGCGCCAGCCGCGCGTGCGACGCTTCGCTCGAATAGTCGTAACGCAGGTCGACGCGGTGAAACTGCACGTCGAACAGCTTTTGGTGCAGGTCGTGGTTACCGAGCGTGTCGTAGGCGCCGAAGCCGAACACGCTAACGCGATCGTGCCGGCTCAGATTGTAGGCGAGCCGCGCCTGGTAGTCCCAGTAGCCGAGATCATACTGCGGCGCGACCAGCGAGAGCAGCGCGCCGGTGTAGCTGTAGCGACCGGCGATCAGGGCGCTGCCGCGACCGTCGGCGAACGGCTGCTCGACCATCGCACCCGCGTCGAAGACGCGCGCCTGAGCTTCGGCGCGCGGCACCGTGCTCGGTGCCGTCGTCTGGCCCGACATGATGCCGCCGGCGAAACGCCCGAAGCGCGCCGGGTACACCGACGGGACGAGCTCGACGCTGTCGACCAGGGCGGGCGCGATCACCGAAGGACCGGCGCCGACGTGAAACAGCAGGGGCACCCGAATGCCGTCGATGAAGTAACCGACGTCTCCAGGCGGCGCGCCGCGCACGAAGAAATAGGGCAGCCCAGAGAGCACCGGCGCCACCCCCGGCAAAATCTCCACGACCCGAAAAGGATCGGCAAACGCGCCCGGAATTAGCCGGGTATCGCCGCGCGGCACGTGAATCGCCGACAGGTCTTCGGTGTGCTCGCCTTCGATCGTGATGGTAACGGGCGGTGGCTCCGGCGGCGGCGCGGCGGGTATGGCCGCGGCAGGGGCCGTCACGGCGTTGGACGGCTCTGCAGCAGCCGCGGCCTCCGACCCTGGGCGAGCCACCGGCGGCGGCGCTTTCGGCTCGACGAACGACACCTGAATCAAGACGCGCGCCTTGACCGGCACGTTGTCGCGCATCGCCGGCGCGAACGTCCATTTCGCGACCGTCTCACGCGCCGCACTGGCAAACGGCTCGTCGCCGCTCCGCACCTCGAGCTCGCCGACGCGGCCGTCCTCGCCAATCGTAACCGACAGCGTCACCTGCGTATCGCCGTGCGCCCCCTCGGGATAGACGGCTTCGCGCGAGCTCTGGAGCTTGGGTTTGACGACCTCGGCCGCGATTGCCCGCGCGCTCAACAGCGCAAACACCGGACCCACCAACCACCTGCCAACACCGCGAAAACTCACGACCGCAACGCTAGTGCCAGAAGCCGCCAGAAACAATCACGCCCAAAGGCGCCGGCGCGCCGCGGTGGCGGCGCAGCTGGCGAGACCGATCGAGTCGTCGGGCAGCGTAAGTCTCGGGTTTGGAGGCGCTGCGCTGGAGCAGGATCCAAGCAAGGCGGTTTGTCACGATAAAGAGCACGGCGGCGCTGACACCGTAATAATCTATTATTGACGCGCATGACCTCCACCGCATCCCGTTGCCATCAATCGCGGTGCGGCGTGCGAAATCAATTCGAGCCTGGCGCTCCGTTCCGGAGCCGCTGGCGTCCATCAGAGATTCGAAGCTCGCGTCGGTGAACTCGGAATCGCTCGTGAGACAATCGTGGTGGCGAAGCTCACGTTATGCTCCGGGGTATCGTCGCGATGGTGACCGAGGAAGTCGAGGTGATCTCCCAACCCGGCCCAGACGACGGTCCCCCACAGTTGTGAGCCAATGGGGGGATCCCAGCGCGCCCGCGGCGTTCCAGATGCCGGCCGAGAAGGCGTGCCGTATCGCCCGCTTAGCGGCAAATTGTCTCGTTAGCTTGGAAAGCTGAGGCACAATGCGTCGGTCCACACTCCCGAAACCGGCAGGTTTGTGGGGTTTCCATGCATTTCTGGCATCGGTACGGTCTGTGCTCAGGGCCGCGGCATGAATGCCCCTCTCGCACTCAACACGAGGTCATCCTCTGACATTCGCGTCCGCCCCTCGGCGCCCAAAATTCTCGTCGCTGACGATGATCGCGAGATGTGCGAGCTCGTCGAAGCAGGTTTGACCGCGCACGGCTACGGCGTTTGCTGGCGGCTCTCGGGCGCCGAAGCGTTGGCACAGCTGGACGAAGAAGATTTCTCGGTCTTGCTCGTCGACATCAACATGGGAGCCACGAGTGGGCTCGATCTCTGCCGTGCGGCGGTAGCCAAGAGGCCCGATCTGATCGTGGTCGTGATGACCGGATTCGGCACGCTCGAGCACGCTATCGGCGCGATGCGCGCCGGCGCCTACGACTTCGTCACCAAGCCGCTGTCCATGGAGGCGCTGGCGTTGACGATGGAGCGCGCTGTTCGCTACCGAGCGATGACTGACGAGCTACAGCGTCTACGCCGGCGTGTCGACGAACACGAATTGCCGAACGTCGTGGGCCAGAGCGATGTGATGCGTCGCATGGCGGACATAGTGGCGCGAGTCGCGGAGACTGACGCGAACGTGCTCATCATCGGCGAATCTGGCACGGGCAAGGAGCTAGTGGCACGCGCGCTACACGAGCGGAGCGGTCGAAAGGGGCCGTTTCTGGCCATAAATTGCGCGGCCGTCCCGGAAACCTTGCTCGAGAGCGAGCTGTTCGGCCACGCGCGAGGAGCCTTCACCGACGCGCGCACGGCACGGGCGGGGCTGTTCGTGGAGGCCGATCGTGGCACGCTATTTTTGGACGAGGTCGGCGAGATGCCGTTGAGCATGCAGGCAAAGCTGCTGCGCGCCCTGCAAGAGCGCAAGGTGCGGCCGCTTGGCGCTACGCAAGAGGTGCCGTTCGACGCCCGCGTCGTCACCGCGACAAATCGAGATCTGGAGGGTGAGGTCGCCGCGAAGCGCTTCCGTGAGGACCTATACTATCGTATCAACGTCGTGCGGGTCGACGTGCCACCGTTGCGTCGGCGCGGCGCGGACATCTTGCTGCTCGCGCAAGCCTTCCTCGATCGCAATCGCCAGCGCTCAGGTAAGAGTGTGAGCAAGCTCGGGCGCGCTGTCGCGGAGCGCCTCCTGGCTTACGACTGGCCCGGCAACGTCCGCGAGCTCGAAAACTGCATGGAGCGCGCAGTCGCGTTCGCTCGCTTCGACGAAATCACGATCGACGACCTACCTGCGAAGATCCGCGAACATCGTGCGGTGGAGGTCGAGGACATCGGAGAGGACCCTGCACACCTTCCGAACATGGACGAAGTCGAGCAGCGCTACATTCGCAAGGTGCTAGCCGCGGTTACAGGCAACAAGACGCTCGCCGCCAAGATTCTTGGCTTCGACCGCCGCACCCTCTATCGCAAGCTCAAGTTGGATCAATAGCGTGGAAGCGAGCGGCTCTTCCCGCGACGCGCGGCATGCCGATTGCAACGCGGGGAAGCATGTCCATCCTCCTATTCCTCGTCTTCGGTTTGGTCGTCGGTTTTATTGCGCGGGCGCTCATGCCCGGTACACAAAAAATGGGCTTGCTGGCGACGATGCTGCTGGGCGTCGTTGGCTCCTTTATCGGCGGCTTCATCGGAGCCATGCTCACCAGCAGCCGTGTCCTGGATTTCAACACTTCAGGCTTGATTGGCAGCGTCGTCGGCGCCCTGATTGCGTTGGCGATCGGCGGATTCGGGCGCAAGAGCGCAACGATCTAGCGCGCCTGCAGCGTTGGCCTCGCTCAGCGCCGTGGCGCAAACAGCGCGGCATCGCCATCGTCTCGACCTTCGATGACGCCGCGCAGTAGCTGCGCGGCGAGCATCGAAAAGGTGATGCCGTTGCCGCCACAGCCGAGCACCGCGTAGAGACGTTTCTTGCCTGGCAAGCGGCCGATAATGGGCGTGCCATGGTCGCTATAGAGGCGGCCCCGCGCGAGCGCGACGCCGGTTGCTCAGCTAGCTAGACGCGCATACTGAGATGCCCTCAGGCGCGGTTCCACTTCCTCGAGCCGCGGATGTGGCATGCGGAAGCGGAACACGGTGCCTTGGCCCAGAGTCGACTCGACTTCGATCTTGCCACCGAGCAGCTCGCATTCGGCGCGAGTCGAGGCGAGGCCCAGCCCGCGACCCGAGGTTTCGGTCACTTCGTCCCGAGTCGACAAGCCATCGGCGAACAGCGCCTGGGTCAGCTCTTCGGTGTTGGAACAGGGCAAGCCTTTCTCCTTGGCTTTGGCGGCAATCCGTTGCCAGTCGATGCCTCGCCCATTGTCGGTAATTTCCACCAGAATGGCTCCGGCATCGTAGCGCGTGCGCAGCATGAGCCGCGGCTTTGACTTACCGGTGGCCGCTCGCCCGTCGCGGTTCTGAAAGCCGTGATCGACGGCGTTACGCACGACGTGAACCAGCGAGCTCCAGAACGGCTGCCAGGTTTCGGCTGGAACACGCACGTCGCCGTCCTCCACCGAGACGTCAAGCGTACCCTTCTCTAGGCGAACTGCCAGCGCCGCTGCCTGATTGCCCAGGTGACTCAGCCGTTTCTGCGCGGACTCGAGGCGCAGGCGCGCCAGCATTTGAGCCAACTTGGCGTACGGCACGTTCTTGATCACCGCCACGAGCATTTGATCGTACTCAGAGTAGTCGATGTCGATCACGTTGCGACCGTCGTTCAAGAACACCGCCAAACGCGTGGTCCAATGGGCCCAGGCGTCACGTAGCCGCTGGCGGTCGGGCTGCTCCAAGGTATCGGTGCTGTCGGCGGCTAGCTTGTCCTCTAGCTCGTGGCAGAGCGCCGCGAACGGCTTGAGGCCAAACAGACCGCAGTTGCCTTTCAGTGTGTGCAGCGCGCGCGCCAGTGCGACACGAGAGAGGTCGCCGCTGGTGATAGAATCAACCAGCTTGGCGGCTTCGCCGACGAAGGACAGCGCGCTGCCACGGTCTTTCATGATCTGCTCGACCATGGCCACGAAGGCGCCTTGCTCTGCCTCGGTCTGTTCCGCCCGCAGGCGAGCGGTCACGTCTTCAAAGACCACCAGCACGTTGGCGATGCGTTCACCTTCGAGTAGCAGCCGATAACCCAGCTCCCAGGTTTGTTGACCACGAGTCAGACGCCGTGGCATCTGCTCCAAGCTCACTTCACGCGGGAGCAGGTCCTCGAGCAGCATTTCGTAGCCGACCTGGATGCACAAGGCGGTGTGCTCATTCGCCGGGGTCAGGTAGTCCCAGAGCGTCTGACCGGGCTGCGCCTGGCCAAACCAAGTGCTCAAGACGCGCGAGCTTTCGCCCGCCATCACACCGTTGGGGTCGACGACGACGAGGCCCTCGGATACGTTATCGAGCACCAGCGCCATGTCGTGATTGCGTTGCTCGATGCGCTGCATCATGTCGCGTAGGTTGCTGCTCATGGTGTTGAAAGCGCCGGCCAGCTCGCCCAACTCGTCCTTGCTCTTCAGCTCGATGCGATGGTCAAAGTTGCCGGTACCCAGCTCGCGCACGCCTTGGCTCAGCTTCGTGATCGGAATGCTGAGGCGCCTCGATAAGACCAGAGCGACAGCAAGCACGAAAGCAAGGCTAGCCGCGATGACGGCCAGAATCAGCTTCTGTAGCCCTTGCAGCGAAGTCAAGGTTTCCTCTACGTGCTCCCGCCGCTTGTCGCTGAAGGTGTCGAGACCGATGCTGAGCGCTTCAGCACGTGCCTCTACGAAGTTCAGGCGTTGCAGGACGCGGGGGTCGATCTTGCTCGCTTCGGTCGTGTCGTCGAAGAGCGATTTGGTGGCGTCGTTGGTCAACCGTTCGACGCGTGACATCTCTCGCAGTTGGTTCTTCACGGACGCATCCGTCTGCGTCTCGAGCCGCTTGCGGGCGCTCTGCATCATTCGCTCGCCTTCGCGCCGCAGGATCTCGCTGCCGCCGCTGCCGAGGGCGCGCATCTGTGCGGACATGCGTACCATGCTCGCGCCACGCGCATAGTCTGAAGCAACCATGTGCATCTGCACATCGCGCTCCACGGCCCCGCTCATTTTTTGGATCCGAGCCAACGTGTAGGCGCCGCTACTGGCGGCTGCCGCCACCATTGCACCGAAGCCGAGCAAGAGAGCATGCACGACTTTCACAGCGAAACCTCCAAAGTGACCGGGGTAAAGCCTTGTTGACGGGCCAGCTCTTGCCCGGGGGCGCTGAGCAGGTACAAGACGAACTCGGCCGTGGCGCCGCGAGGCTGGCCGTCGGTCACCACGAATAGGCGTCGGCTAATGGGATACGAGGTGTCCAACACGGTTTGCTCGGATGGCACTACGCCCTCTACCTTGAGCAGGCGCAGTTTGGTGCCCCGCGCCGTAGACTGGGAGCAAAAGCCGATAGCGTTCGGCGACCCCATGACGGCCTCAGGTACGAACTGGTTGTCGGGCACGACCTTCGATGAGATTGCGTACGGTGGCTGCGTCTTGCCCCCGACGTGCTCCACGAAGAACTCGCCGGTGCCCGAAACTTTGGGGTCGATCGCGGCGACTTGAATCGGGCCGGATAGCCCACTTTCAGGCAACGCGGACCAATCGTCGAGCTTGCCGTCGAAGAACACGTCCTTCAGCTGGCGAAGGGAAACGTCGCTGAGGTGGTTCTGCGGGTTGACCACGATCGCGATGGCTTCCGCCGCCACCGTGGTCGAGTGCAGGTGGCGGCCATGCTTCTCGGCAGCATCGAGCTCGCTCGTCTTCACGGCTCGTGACGAATTGACGAACGCGACATCGCCCTTCTCCGTGATGCGCTTGATGCCGACGCCGCTGCCGCTCTTCTCGATTTGAAAGGTTACGTCAGGGTTTGCCTTCTTGAAGGCCACGGCAGCTGCGTTGACCAGGGGATAAACGGACGAGCTGCCGTCTGCGATCAGCCGTCCTTTGGTGCGGCCGAAATGGGCGCCCTCTTGGCACGCGCTGAGCGCCACTAGGCTCAAGACGCAGTACTGGGCTGCCCTCTTGAACTTCATGGGCGCTAGAACGGCGAGAAGCCCGCTGCCAATAAGGACCTAGCGACAAAGCACGGTGAGCGAGCGTTTTCGGCCTTTTCCGAGTGAGACGGACGCCTTGCGCGAGCCTTGCACTGCGTTGGTGTGCGGTTCTTTATCTGCCCGCCCCGACCAGGTGGCTGTGGCCAGGTTCTCGGTGAGCCCTTCTGTTCCTGGCAAAGTCCCGAGCGGTCCTGTCAGGCTGCCTGGCGCGACTTCGTCAAGGCTCCGGCCAGCGCGAGCAGCGCGCCGCGGCCGTCGCCCGAGAAGCAGCTGCCGTGCATGCAGGCGAGCAGCCGCGGCTCGAACGCCGCCATGCGCTCGAGCGCGGCGGAAGTTTGCGGGCCGTGGGCGTAGTAGTCCATCTGCGCGCGCATGGCCTCGCTCGGCCCCAGGATTTCGCTCTCGGTGACGGGCGGGTTGGTCGAGCCGGCCTGAGTGAAGAGGTCGCCGCAAAACAACGTGCGCGTCGATACCTCCGCCAGGTAGCCGCAGTCCCAACCGTGAGGCACGTGCGGCGCATCGAACCAGGCGACCTCGTGCCCGCCCAAGTCGAGCCGCTCGCCGTCGCTCATCGCGCGCACCGGACGGTCGCTGACGTCGTTCGCGAAGATCATGGCCCCGACCTGACTGCACAGCGCTTGTGATTCGGGCGCCAGCTCCAGCCACTCGCGGAGCGAGCCCGATTCGTCGCCCTCGCTATGAGAAAAGCCGACGTAGCGCAATTTTTCGGGCTTTAGCACGGTCGCGACTGCTTCACGCACCAGCGGAAACAGCCGGCGCGGCCCGGTGTGGAACAAGAGCGGCGCTTCGGCCGCGATCAGCAGCTGATTGAAGGAAAAGCCGAGCGGCAGCAGCGGGTTCGGCGGGACGGGTGTGCTGATACGATAAATACCCCGCGCAACCTCGTCGATGCGCGTGCCGGCTTCGGAATTCACGATACTCATGTTTCCTCCATTCGTACGGAGGTGGCGCCGCGGTCGCGAGCGTTACGCCGAATCGAACTCGTGATCCAAAATATATTGGCCCAGCTCTCGCCCGCCCGCCGCGTCATCGGCGCGCAAGTGCACGAACAGCTTGGGATCCATAGGCAACGCCCGGTAGTGAAGCTGGCAGGCCAACAGGACTTGTCCGCGCTCGGCGTCGAACGGCACGTCGGAGTAAGCGAACAGCACCCGACCGTCGGCGCTGCGCGCTTCCAGGTCCACGCGCGCAACGCCGTCGAGCTCGGCGTGCATGATCCAAACGCCCAGCGCGTTCTGTCGGCTCAGGCGCAAGCTCGCGCTTTGACCTGGAGCCACATGTACGGTCTCGAGCCTGCCGCCGCTTTCGAGCGCCGCATGCCGCTCTTTGGTGAGCAGCGGAGGCAGCCGCGTGGCCAAGCGCTTTGCCAGCTGCTCGATGCGCAGTGCGTGTTGAAAGCAGCTGTCGCAGCCGAAATAATGCTCCTCGAAGCGCTCGGCTTCGTCGGGCGGAAGGTCGCTCAGCAGCCAAGCGGCCACGGTTTCGAGCGTCGGGCAGCTCATGACTTCGACTCCGGGTCCATGCGCATCGCAAGCTTTGCCAACGCCCGGCAGCGAATGACGCGCACGTTGCCGCTGCTGAGCCCGAGCCGCTGCGCGATATCTTCGGCCGGCCGGTCTTCCATGAAGCTCATCCTCAAGACGCGCGACTCGCGCTCCGGAAGCTCCGCGAGGCACAGAATCAGCTGCACCACGTCGCGTTCGCTGTGCTCGGGCATGGCCGAGTCGATGCTCAAAAGATCGGTCTCGCGCGCCAGTCGCCGCTGCCGTTGCTCCGCCCTCTGCAAATCCCAGCTGACGTTGCGGCACGTCCCGAAAATAAACGAGCCGAGCTTGCCCGGATCCGCGACGCGCCCTGCGCGCACCGCTTCGAGCACGCGCAGCATGACCTGCTGCACCAAATCGTCGGCCGTAGCGTCGCTCTTGAGGTGTTTGCGCCCGTACAACCGTACGCGCTCCGCGTAACGCTGGAATAGCGCGCTCTCGGCCTCGCGCGCGTCTTCGCCCGACGCGGCAATCAGCCGCGCCAGGTCCGCGTCGGAGGGCTCCGGAGCCATGGGCCCCCGGGTTAGCATGAGGGCGAGCACGTCGTCCGGAAGTGTGCTTCGTCGGCCGCTCGTTACAGCGCGTGCTGGTCACGTAGATCCCGCAGAGCTAGGGTTGGCTGGCATACGATTTGCTCCGGCTCTATCGATGACGGGAAGCCATGCCACCCTGTGCCAATTCGCCAAGCAATGCCGGCTCGCCGCACTCATGGTGTCGCTCGCTGCCAACGTGCTCGGCTGCGGCGCGACTTCCCACGATCCGTCCGCCGACCAGCAAACGGCCGGAAAGGGCCCAATGGGCCCAGCGACGAACGCCTGCACGGGAGATGCCTGGCCCGCCGGCTGCGAGCCGGTTTGCAACAAGCCCATGGCCGGGTGCTTGCTCACCGATGCCGACGTACTGCCCACCGCGAGCGTCTCGATCGAAGCTCAGGTCGTCGCTGTCGACGCGCTCGGACCAGACGCGAAGCCATTGCCTTGTTTCGGCTTCTACGGAGCCAAAACCGAAACCGGCGCCTCGACGCTCATTTCATTGCAAGACGGGGCTGGCAAGTCCTACAAGTTGTGGTTTCCAACCGGCCTGGTAACTGCAACACGATTCGTGCCGGGCGCGACTCTACAGGTCGACTACGTGCCCCAGCCGTTCAACATCTTCGTAACCAATCGCCAGCTACTGGTTCGCGAAGCCGACGAGCTCGTGCTCTTCGTCACCGAGGGCAGTCAGGGCTTTCCCGTGCTGCCCGCTGTCGATCTCAGGTTGGACGTGGGCGAGCTGGCCTGCCCCTGGACTGCCGAAGGCTGCTCGGAAGCTCGCTCTCACACCGTCGCAGAAGCCGCGGGGACGTCCGTCAGCGATCCCTGCGGAGCGACGGTGGGCGGCTTCAGCGTCTCGAGCCTGGCCCGCGAGGGCCGGGGTAACGTGGCTTGCGGGGGAGGCGGATGCGATATCTTTTCGAGCTACTATTCGGCTGGAGCTCGCATCCAATGAGGGTCGGCTTGCGTGCGCCCGCCCCGCCGCCACCAGGTACCGTGTGGAGGTACTAGGTGAGCCCGCTGAGCGCGCCGGTCGTCAGTGCGGGATCGGGTTGAGTGCCGAACTTGTTGATGTCGTCACCGAAGGCCTGCGCGATCGAGACCAGGATCTTGCTGTTCGTCACCGGCGTGAAGACGGCGTCGTTGGGAGCGCACCAGGGGCTGGCGGTCGGGCAATCGGCCATCATTTTGAGGCGGCGGCCCATGCGGAATTTGCCGCCCGCGCCGCCGGCCAACACCGTCGGCACGTTACGCGTGCTGTGCAGCGCCGGATTGCCCATATCGCTGGTCACGTAGATTAGCGTGCTGTCGAGCGCGCCCAACGCGTCGAGCTTTTGCATCAAGCGCGCCACCTTCGAGTACGCATAGCGGTTGAATTTGGCGAGCGGCAGCCAGGTATCCGGCTGACCGTCGCCCGGGTGCCCGTCGCTACCCACCGAGGACCCGTTGTAGACGTGCGCGACCGAGCCGTGGTTGTCCTTCGGCAAACCGAGCGGATTGTTGTCGTACGACAGGTCGTTCATGAACAGCGTCGCGAAGCGCGTGAGATCGCAGGCCATGGCCTGCGCCAACACATCGATGTGCGCGTTGGTGATGGCGTCAAAGTACGGCTCGCCGCCGTTGTACTGCTTGAGCATCGGGAACGCCTTCGCGTCCGGGCGCGGCGGGACCATGCACAGCGCACCCGCACCCGCCATGCCGCCGCCGAGCTGCTTTTCGAGCTCGGAAAGCGAGGTCAGGTGCTGGTCGAGCTTCTGCTGCTCGGCCGGCGCGAGCTTGGCTCGCAGGCGATTCACGTCCCACTTTTGGTAGTCGATGACGCTTTGGCTGAGCTTGCGCTTGCGGTCGGCGGCGGCTTGCGCGGCCGGGTCGGTGCCGACCACGACGCCGTCGAACAGCAGGTCGAAGGCCTTGGTGGGATCGATGATCTTGGGCAGCCCCACGCCACCTTCGCCGTAAGACAGCGTCGTGCCCGAGGCCGTGTCGTCATTGCCGACGCCGAGCGACAGGCTGGTCACGCGGCTGCCGCTGCCGAGGCCCTTGGTCACCGCCAAATATTGGTCGAGCGAAATGTTCTGCGGCTTTTTTACGTCGGATTGGATGCGACTGCCCGTCAAAATCGTGCCGGCGGAGTCGTGACCGTTGGCGTTCGACAGATGGTCGATGCCTTCGAGCACCAAGATCTTGTCCTTGAAGCTCTTGCCGTAAGTGGCAGCGTCGTCGAACGGCTGCAGCGAGCAGTCGGCATAACCGATGTCGAACGCGGTCTCGGTGTCACCCGCCTTCATGGCCCAGTATTCAGCTGAAATACCGTGCGGGTGATAGATGGTGATGAACTTCAGCGGCAGCGCCTCGCCGGCAGCCTGGGCGACCGAGTTCTCGAGCAAACGCGAGCAGGGCAGCGCCGCGAAGCCCGCCCCCATCGCGCGCAAGAAAGCGCGCCGTGTTTGGCTACGTTTCATTGTGCCCTCCGGTAAGCAAAGCCGGGATTTTCGATGAATGCGCTGATGGTATCGATGATCTTCACGTCCGCGATCGAGCTACCGCCCGCAGTCAGGCCGTCGTGCCAATATTTCACGAAGTCGTCCTCGCTTTGCCTGAGCGCGGGATCGCTGGTAGCCGCGAACCCGCGATAGACGTGCCGCGCAAAGCATTCGCGCACTTGGTTGCTGGTCGACATGGCTTTGACGAGCGCGTTGCTGTCGGGGTAGCTGCCGTCGAAGTCGGTGCCCGCCACGACCACGCTCGAGTCGATCGGGCCGTTGTCCGTGGTGCGACTCTTACCCATGCCGTCGAAGCCCTCGAAGGCAAACCCAAAATTGTCGATGCTGTTGTGGCAAGAGCTACAGCCAGGAACGGCGTGCGCCGCGAAACGCTGGCGCGTGGTCTTCGTGGGATCGGGCGCCGGCGGCACCACCGAGATGTTGAGCGCGACCGGATCACCCACGTCGACGCAAGCAATGCGACGCATCACCGCCACCCCGCGCAGCACCGGCGCGCTTTCGCTGGCGTGCGCAAACACCGAGAGGAACGCGCTCTGGTTCAAAATTCCCAAGCGATTCGGCGTGGAGACACGCCCGCCGCCCCCGCCGGTCACGCCGTACATGGCGGCCAGCGGATCGCTTGGGACCGTCCAATCCGCTGCCAACAGCTGATTCAAGCTGCCACCGTCTTTGTTGACACTGACCAGCTCCCACAAGAAGGCGCTCGTCTCGTGCTCGATGTCGCTTCGCAAGCCGGCGAAGGTGGGATAGGCGACGGAGTCCTTGGCCGTCTCCGAGATCTTGTCGGTGCCGATCCACTCACGGATGACGCGCTCGACGCGCGCCTCGGTCTGGGGGCCGAGGTACAGTCCCAGCTTCTGGTCGGCAAGCACGTCCGCGCGACCTTCGGGCGTATCGAGCCGGCCGGCGTCGGCAGCCGCTAAGAGCTCCGCGCTCGGCGGACCACCTTGGACCAAATAGCTGATCGAGCTGGCCAGCTCGGCGCCCGTGAGCTTGATGTGCTCGGCAGGGGCGTCGCCAATCTCGGTCAAGTACAGAAACGCCGCGGATTGCAGCATCGCTCGCACGACGAGCTCGATGCCTTCTTCGTAGCTGCCGCCGCTCTGGGCCGTATGAAACACGGTCATCAGCTGCGTGACCTCGTCGTCGCCGAGCGGGCGGCGATACGCTTGCTGGCCGAAGCTGCGAATGAACTGCTCGGCGCACTTGTCGGCATCGTTAGCCGGGTTAGGGCAAGGCGCGCGGTCCGCGGCGTGGGCTCGCAGCGCTGCCGCTAGCGTGATGGCGGCCTCGGACAGCTGACGAGCGAACACCGGATCGACGCGCTGCGCATCGTTCACCGTGAAGCCGCTCTGGCGCGAGTCGGGCACGAAGTCGGTACTGATGCCGTCGGCCTCGGCGCCGATCACGCTGCCGCTCGACACCGTGGCCTGGTACTCGGCGACGCTGAGGCGCCGAATGCGCGCCGGCAGCAGCGCTGCGGCTTGTGTGCCGGGCGGGAGCGCGACACCCCCCGCCAGGTTCAGGCTGCCGCCTGTGCCGTTGCTGCCACCCGCGCCTGGTCCCGGCCGGTCGCCGTCGACCGAGGCCTGACAACCGAGCGCACACAAGACAAGCAACGGGGCCGTGACCCAGCCGGTCTTCGGCAGATGTCGCATCTGAGTTATCTGGACCAAGGTCGCCATGTTCGCAACATTTACCGTGCCTACTGTGCAGCTGCTTCGCCACTGGAATCGGTTCCAGACGCTCACCCCGACGAGTGACGCGCACTCCGCCTTACACGAAACGACACGCAAATCTCGGCGGAATAGGCCGCACACTCCAAACTGATCAAATCGTCGCTGCTCACTCGTACCCGCCGCCGGCTATTTCGGCTCAGCTTTTTCACGTTCTGGGTCGCCTCGCGCGCGTCAAGCCCCCGGTATCTAGATTTCTTTCACAAGCGCATGGCCACAGACAATTCATGGGATTTTTGGCTGCCGAACCGCGGCCTTTCTTGCAGAAGCTCACGTAGCGTCGCGATGGCCACGTCGAACGCTCGAGTTTTTTCACGGGGAGATTGGGAGATCAGGGGAACCTGCCCCTGACGGTTGGTCTCAGGTCACTCAAGCCGCTTGAAAGAGCTGAGTCGACTTGGGCCCCGAGGTGCTCGGTGGACACGACGAGAAGCCATCTCGGCAACGCAGAATCGCTTCGCATACAAAGCGATTCTGCCGCCGCGCGCGGCCCCGCGCGGTTGATGCCGAGCGGAGCGGCAGCACCATAGGTGTGGCTACTTGGCAACTAGCTTGACGAGCGTGCCGACGACGCGGCGAGCTGGTCATGCAACCCCCCGCGCGCCCCGCGCCCCCGCGCCCGGCGCCCCGCGCCCCGCGCCCCGCGCCCGCGGCGGGAAAG
>JADMIO010828259.1_pt1 | contig 36852 bp, 31 predicted proteins | sample 8958161 | NCBI WGS metagenome assembly JADMIO01 (sample SAMN16585339, study PRJNA669376) | soil metagenome | isolation source: Crop rotation soil | place: USA: Cullars Rotation, Alabama | collected 2011
TTCCAGTACCAGTTCCCAGTTTTTCTGAGATTCGAATAATTTAGCCAGGCGCAAATCTGCCACTGCAAACTTTGGATCAATCTCCAGTGCTTTTTTATATGTCTGAAACGCTTCACCACCACCTTCACCCGGACGGGCTTTGCGATAGGCGTTACCTAACTGTAATAAAGTTTCTGTGTTTTTTTCACCCTTATCTGCAGCTTGCTTCAACTTTTCAATTGCATAGTTAAAGTCTCCTGCTTTAGCATCCACATTTGCCCTGCCGATAGCAGTAAGCACTAAGGGATCGGGGCCTTTTTTAGCATTAGGCGTTGCTGCTGTTATTGCAGCCTCAAATTTCTGGCGGGCATCAGCAGTTTTATTATCATGCAAATCAGCATGACCTAATCCTACTAATATTAATGGTGCACTGCCATTTGTTTCCAATGCTTTCTGATAAACCTGGCGGGCCTTTGCATTATCATCCATATCAAAATAAACCTGGCCTAACCAATAGGTTGCTTCTATATTATTAGGATTAGCTGCCAATAGTTTTTCAAAAACGCCAATGGCACTTTTAAATCTGTCAGCATACAGGTGGTTCATACCCTCCTGTATAGTCTGGGCTTTCAGGCTGGTTATAAACAAACCAGCAACTAAAAATGTGATTACGGTTTTCTTCATTTTCTTCTTCTTTTAAAGTTTGTAAATATAACTAACTCCTCTTTTACTCCTTCAATCTTACCGGCCTTATGCCAAGATTTTTTAAGGCTGGTGCCAGGTAAGATCTGTTAAAAATTATCTGGCCAATTTCGCCACTTATAAAGTTGGCAAACCCTGTTCCCAGGCCGGTATAATTTTCTTTAAGTATATAAACCAAATCCCGTACCATAGGATAGCGTTTGAAATAAATGTTTGCCTGGTACGCTTTACAATACGAATCCGGCCTATCCGTGGTTTCTATTGAGCAAACATTAACTTTTTTTAAAAAACTTAGCTGGGCAGTATCCTCGGGGTTTCCTATCCAGCTTACCCCTATAAAACCAATGACCCCTGTATTTTTAGAGACATAATCGATTACTGCTTCGCTGCTGCGTGCTGCCATCGCCTTTGGTGTAAGCGTATCGCCACGCAATACTGAATCGACGACAAAACGTACCGTACTGGTTGCTTTCAGGCCGTCAAATACAGGTATTAACGTTTTGTTATATCTTCCTCGTAATATATCTTTTATTTCACTCATCGTAAACATGGTGTCTGTTTCTGCAGGGTTTACAATAACTGAAATGCCATCCCGTGCTATTGTTAAACTTCTGGGACCAATGTGCAGCGAATCTATTATTTCATCCCTTTCCTGCTCGCTTACATCTCTTGTTGCTATTACCATTCTTATACTGTCTGTCAGCAAATCTTTAAAGCATTCCGCTTCCGGCTTGTAATCTATATTTATCGTAGTGCCGGGATGATTGGCTTCATAGATCTTTTTCATTTCATCAATCACCGGTTTAAAAGATTCATCGGCACTTACATTTATTGTTCCCCGCATAGGAGAGTCGGGCCTTTCTTTCTCTTGCTGATCGTAGGATTTACAAGCCGTTAGCAACCAACAAACAAAAAAGATAATACAACCGGAAAATTTAATAGTGCCTCTGCCAATCATTTAAAATAATTTTTCTTGTAACCCCTGTATGTTCTCCACACTCCATATAGAATAAAGATGCCACCCAATATTTTGTCTATATAATCAGGTGGATAGGTTTTATTTAAAGGCAGGTTGAATTTTTCTCTGAAAAGAAAAAATATACCGGCTATAGTAATGATGATGCCCATGCCGTAATCCAGCAGGGACCTCATCAGCGACACTTCCTTCTTCTTATTTTTCTCGTATTCTTCAAACATCCATTTTTCTTTTAAGTAGGGAAAGCAAATTATTAAATTTTACTCTTCCAGCCCGATAAATGTTATGGGCAGCACATAGTTTACCGAAACGTTAATTCCATTTTGAATAGCTGGTTTCCACCTGGGCATTTTCTTACATACCCGCACTACTTCCCTATCGTATTCAGTACCACCACTTGTTAGTATTTCAAAGCCGGTAACTGTGCCATCTTTATCTACTTTAAACTTTACCTGTACCAATTTCTTTTCGCCTGCATTCAGCTCATCCGGGGTACTTAAATTATTGCCAAGAAACTTTTTTAAAGCCGCTGCCCCGCCCGGAAACTCTGGCTCCCTTTCCTGCACTACAAAGTCGGATTGTTTTGGCTCTTCTGGCTTGAGGGTGCCATTTCCAGGTTCACCAAGAGGTTTTTCCGGTTCTTTGGCAATGCCTTTAAATTTTTCTCCATCACTGGTAACATCTGCAATTTTTTTATCACTCATATCTGTTACCGCAACCATTTTATCTTTTACATCAATATCCTTTTTTATTTCGGGGGGAGTAGTAAATTTTACAGTGGCCATTTTTGGCTCTGCCTTTTTTGGTTTTATAGTTTCCTTAGGCTGTTCAATTTCTTTTGGCTTTTCTATCGGCACTTTTATTTCTCTCACCACTATTTTTTCCTGGTGATTAGCTATTGGTGCAAATGATGTTTGATTTGTTGTAAAACTGTTTATAAAAAACAGGAGCAGTATTACGGACATGCCGGCGCCAAGTGCAATCAACATCCTGTTATTGTATCCCCTTCGTATGGCATAAGCCCCATATACTTTGTTGCGGTTCTCGAAAATAATATCGAGCACATCGGATTGAAGAATTTCTTTGTTTGTCATGGTGCGCTGTGTTTGATTATTAGATGCAGGGAGTGATCTAAATCCATAAGTTTCTTTTGATTCAGTTGCGGGTTATGAACTCCAGGTTTCGGAATGGCTATTCGTATTTATCCTATCGCATAACAATGCTGCTTTGCCTTAGCTTATAACTGAAAACTCATAGCTATATTTGCACAATGAAAATTTTGATGGTTTGTCTTGGAAATATCTGCCGCAGCCCGCTTGCAGAAGGCATTTTGCAGGATAAGGCTTTTAAAGCCGGATTAAAGTGGAGTGTGGAAAGTGCAGGCACTAATAGTTACCATACCGGCGATGCTCCGCACAGACTTTCGCAAAAAGTGGCAAAGTTGAATGGTATTGATATCTGTAACCAACGTGCAAGAAGATTTACTGCCGGTGATTTTGATGTGTACGATAAAATATATGCGCTGGCAGGTGATGTATTGGAAGAAATAAAAAGAATAGCCGGGAAAAAATTTGATTCATCGAAAGTTGATCTGCTGATGAATGAATTGTACCCCGGGGAAGATATAGATGTACCCGACCCATATTATGGAACAGAAGAGGGCTATCATGAAGTATATAAAATGATTGATGAAGTGTGCAATGCAATCATCAGGAACTTTAGAAACAATCCAAAAGATGTTGCCATTTTAAATAACCAGCAACAAGAAACCAGCAACCAGTAACATGGCAAAACCATCATTACCACAAGGAACCAGAGATTTTGGACCAGATGTAGTTCGCAAAAGAAATTATATTCTGAATACTATCCGGAATGTGTTTGAGCTATACGGCTTTCAGCCTTTGGAAACTCCGGCAATGGAAAACATAGAAACACTGATGGGCAAGTATGGCGATGAAGGCGATAAGTTGATCTTTAAAATTCTGAATAACGGTCTTGATAATAAGGATAAAGAAAAACAACTGAGAGAAGATTTTGAAAAAGTGCTGGACGGAAAAAATGTAAAAGGTATTACTGAAAGAGCATTGAAATATGATCTTACTATTCCGTTTGCAAGATATGTAGCCATGAACCATGGCCAACTCACCTTTCCTTTTAAAAGGTACCAGATACAACCAGTATGGAGAGCAGACCGGCCCCAGAGGGGAAGATACAGGGAGTTTTATCAATGCGATGCGGATGTGGTGGGTAGTAAGGCATTGATTAATGAAGTAGAGCTGGCAAATATTTATGCAACTGTTTTTGAGAAATTAAAAATACCGGTTGAAATTAGAATCAACAGCAGGAAAATATTAGGGGCTTTAGCAGAAATATGCGGCGGTACTGAAAAGCTTACTGATATAACTGTTGCTATAGACAAACTGGATAAAATTGGTTTGGAAAAAGTAAAAGAAGAATTAGCACAACGTGGTTTAACAGAAGAACAGACCAATGTTATTGAGAAGTATTTGCTGATAGCACAATACTCCGTTGAGAATGACGTGGTGCTTGCTGAATTAAAAAAACTATTTGAAACAAATGTAGTTGGAACAGAAGGATTAAAAGACCTTCAATTTATTCTTGACAATACCGGCAGTCTTGCTTATAACAGCAAGGTTTATATAGATCCTACTCTTGCAAGGGGATTAAATTATTATACAGGATTGATTTTTGAAATAAAAGCTACGACTGTGCAAATGGGTAGTATTGGTGGTGGTGGCCGTTATGATGACTTAACCGGCTTATTCGGTGTCCCAAACATTCCCGGGGTTGGTATTTCATTTGGTGTAGACAGGATATATGATGTAATGGAAGAATTGAAATTATTTCCTGAAGATGTATTTATCAGTACCCAGGTATTATTTTTTAATCTTGGCGAAAAAGAAAGCTGGAAAGCATTTGGTCTGCTTCAGCAATTAAGAAACAATGGCATCCGTAGTGAAATGTATCATGAAACTGCCAAATTTGATAAGCAGTTTAAATATGCCGAAAAGAAAAATATTCCCTACGTTATTATTATCGGCGAAAAAGAATTGAATGAAGGAACCTGTAATATAAAAAACTTATCCAACGGTGAGCAAACGACCATTGCTTCCGGCGATTTGGTGAATTATAAATTTTAAACCTTACAACTGATGATCAGAAAATTCATGTTAGCTATTGCTGCAATTCTGCTGCAGCAGGCGGCAACTTTTGCACAAACAAATTCCTTAGTTAAGTATTTGCCGGGAAATGCACTGATGATAATGAACTTTAATGTAGTTCGTTTAGCCGGCAAAATACCTGCTGAAACATTGCAAAAGAATATCATTTACCAGGAAATGATGAAGGATTCAAAAATGCCTATTGGTGCATTGCTGAAAGAGCCTTTAAAATCCGGTATCGATTTCTTTCCGGGTATTTTTTTAGTAATGACGAATGATGCGCAGCATGAATTACCTAATCCGGGAATAAATATTTTTATAAAGCTGAGCAACGCTGATGTATTTACGGCAAAGATGAAAGAGTTGTTTAAAGAGAATGCTGATGCGATAAAATCATTTGGCACAGATAATATCATTCAGTCAGAAAAAGGAATGACTTTGGGCTGGAACAAGGAAGTATTTGTAATGACATCTTCGTATGACCGTAAAATAAAGGAAGAATTATTATCCCTACCCAGCTACGACTCAGCCACTGTTTACGTGGATACTGTCGCGGTTGCTACCGATAATAGCCCACAACCAGATTATGAAAAAAAAGAAGAAGAAATTCAGGAGAGACTTAAGCTCTCGCAGCGCAATATATGTTTCAATCTGCTGGCCCCAACTTCTGCAAACAATTTGTTGGCAAACAAACAATTTGCCACCCTTATGAATACGGCGGCTGATATAAGAACTTGGAATAATGGTACCACAAACCCACTCTTTGGTAACAAAATGGCGGGCCTGTTTGGTGCAGGATTAGGAAAACTAAAAGGGTTGATGGGGGTAAGTAAAACCACTGCCCTGAATTTTGAAAATGGGAAAGTTGTTGCTGTAAATAATAATTATGTGAGTGCTGAAGTGGCGGCCATTTATCAAAAATATTCTATTGCGCCAATAAGTACGAGGTTATCGGGTCGCTTACCGGCAGGGAAATTATTGGGTATGATGAATGTTTCTTACAATCCCCAAATGGGTATGGAATTGCTTCAACAAACGGGGCTGAAGGAAATGCTGAGTGATTTAAAAAAACCTATGCCTTTTGATATCAATCTCCTTTATTCCGCATTGGGAAGTAATATGATGGTGGCCGTTGTAAAGGCGGAAGAAGGGTCACTAATGGATTCTGTAACAAAGGCAATGGACGGTATGCAGGTGGTGGCTGCAATGGAGATTAACAATAAAGAAAAGTTTAATGAGCTAAAGAGAAGTATTGATCATTTAATAGACTCTTTAAAAAATGGCAAAGAGGAAAAAATGAAAAAAGGACCAATTCCTGTTGTTCGTTATAACGATTCGCTGGTAGTAGTATCTCTTTCTTCGGATGTAGCCAATGCTTTTCTGAATAAGAGCACTATGGGAACATCTCCTGAATGGCTGCAATCAAAAAGCGAATATCCTATGCTGATGAATATAAATATGCGGGAATTGCTTAAAATGGTATTAGGAAAAAAAATGTCTTCACAATCTGGTAAAGAAGAGCTGCAATTCCTGGAAATGTTTGATCAATTTATGATGTACGGCGGTAAGTTTGAAAATGAAAGTTTGACAACAACTACTGAATTTAAATTTTCTAACGCAGCAGATAATTCTTTAAAGCAACTGGTGGAGCTGATCAATATGATGACAGCCGGAAAAGAGGGGAAGATGCAAAAGGATTATAACGATGTAAAAATAGAGGAGATTAAGCAAGAGGCCGGTAAAGAACCACCGCCACCACCACCTGCTAAAGCACCAAAAAAAGTAGTAGCAAAGCCAAAGGGAAAAGGATAAATAAAATTATTATGAAAAAGAAGACCGGTTCAATATTGAACCGGTCTTCTTTTTGTGTTGTTATTTTTGATAACTTATTAGCGTTGATCTATTGCTATTCCAAGTTTGCTATAGTTTGGATTAGGTTTCACTGTACCACCATCTGTCAATTCAATACCAAAGTAGCGAGCCTGTCCTGCAGTTGCTCCCGCATTTAATATCTGGACATCTATATAACCAAATGAACTATTAGCAGGTATAGTTATTACACCACTTGGACCAGGTGTTACAACTACATAATGAACTCCTATTGTTGCGGGTGCCAGAGTTAATGTAGCTGCTGGACCAGAAGGAGTTTGTCCAATATTCGGTGATGCAGTTACTGTATAGGCTACAGATGCTACAGGAGGTGTATTGTTAATTATATAAGTAACTGTTTGATCTTTTGAAGACTGTGGTCCAACAAGATTAACCCTGATTCTTGTAAGCGTAGTATTGTTCCATCTTCTTATTGTAGAATCACTGGCTCCTACCAACGGTCTTCCGCTAAAAGGAATTCTTGTTAATATGGGATAAGTAATACCAGCCGCTACGCCATTCAAAACTGTTTGGTCTATTTCAACTACTGTATTGCCAGTAAACGTTTTGACATCCTCTTTTATACAGGAAGTTAATAATAGAGATAGTAATGTTATATATGTGAGAAAAGAATATTTTTTCATGTCTTTTTCTTTTTGTTTTATTAATAACCAAAGTTTTGAGCCATATTAGTATTACCATCAACTTCGGTTTGAGGAATTCTTGGTAATAATCTGAAATCTGTTGCAGCCAAAGTAGTTACAGGGTTGGCTTTAGTTATTGTAAGACCATAACGTTTTAAATCATAAAAACGTTGTCCTTCAAAAGTAAATTCCAACATACGCTGTCTTAATATTTCATCTAATAAAGCCTGACCGGTAAAATCCTGAACACCCGGAACGACAAATCCAACATACCTGTTTGAACGGATAACATTAAGATCGGCCCATGCTAATGCTTCTTGCCCCATCTGGTATCTTGCTTCTGCCCTGTTTAAATACAATTCAGGCCAACGAAGTACTACTGTATTGTCCCAATTTGGTCCACCACTTTTACCTAACCATTTAGTACATTCAATATAATAGCCTGATGTGTTAGTACCCCATTCAAATAATCTGTTTCTAATATCGTTACTATACGTTATTGCAGGTAATATAATTGTCCCTGGCGAGCAGGTAGTATTTGCACTTGCAGACAAACTTGAACTGAAGTTAAAAGGAGTTACAACACAACCTGGGGTTGGTGTAGCTGGGGTTAGAAAAGTAGCGGTAATACCTAATTGACCGATTAAAAAAGCATTTGGCACAAGGTCACCCTGGCCTTGTCTGGTTAACAAAGCTGCTCCAGGGGCAGAAAGGGTAGTATGTGTTGCTGCTAAAGATGTATTTACACCGAGGTTTTCAGCAAGTGTGGCATACCATACCTGAAATATAGCTTCAGGATGGTTTGCATTTCTCCAGCCGGCTACATAATTGCCTGTATTTGTCATAGCCCCTAAACCGCCAGTTAAAGTAATAGCAGCTGTAGCAAAAGAATCTGCTTTTGCCCAATTACCTTCATACAATCTAACTCTTGAACCCAGTGCCAGTGCAGCATGCTTGCTGGCATAATTAATTCCGGTAGTAGCACTACGGCCGTTATTAGCTAATAATGCTATTGAACGATAAATATCATCCATTATTTGAGCATAACAAGCAGCCAGGCTTGATCTTGATGGGAAATAAGCAGCCGCCTCGACAGGGTTATTGAATCCTTTAAGATTAATTACTACTCCGCCTTTATTTTGTGCAGCAACCACATAAGTTGGTATGTAAGCATAATTTTTTACAAGGTCGAATAAATAAAGAGCTCTTAAAAATTTAAGCTCTCCTTCCCATCTTGCCTGATCAGCTAATGTAGCACCTTTAGCAGATGGTGCAGCAGCCAGGATAAGATTAATTTCATTGATAGCTCCATAAGAACCTCCCCAAAATGCAGTTGTGATATTTGCACCGCTGGTATTTCTGTTTTCATTTACCAGACGAGAAGAACGACCATTGGCAAATGCTACATCAGCCATTGCTTCTGGTATAGAAAATAAATCTCTGCCATAATGAGATTCTCTTTTCAAAATAGAATAAACCGAGTTAATAGCACCTTCTATACCAGTCTTATCCGCGAGTGCAATAGATGCGTCAATAGAGTTCCGGGAAGGTATATCCAATTGCTTTTTACAAGACTGAAAAGTTACTCCAGCAAAAAGTCCGAGTATTAATATTTTATTAGTTACTTTTTTCATGTTGTTGATTTTTTTCGAAAAAAAATTAGAATCTCACTTGCACACCAGCCATTACGTTTTTCGCAATTGGGATGATACCCGTGTTATCACCTGTAAACTCAGGATCGTATCCTTTCCATTTTGTGTATGTCCACAAGTTTGTTCCCTGTACATAGAATCTAATTCCATCAATAGAGAATCTCTTGGTAACACTTACTGGCACATCATAAGAAAGTGAGATAGTTTTCAAACGGATATAATCTGTTTTGAAAAAATATCTTGTTCCGGTAGCCCAGCTAACCATGTTATAATCCGTCATATTATTTGCAGGACGTGGAGTGGGTACAATATCCCCTGGTTTTTGCCAACGTGTTTCATAACCGTATAACAAGAAGTTACCAGTAGTTCCACCATTACGCATCATCTGCTGAAACTGAATATCCTGTCTAACACGGCCATATTCATACTGTAAAAATGCCTCAAATACGAATCCTTTATAAGAGAAGTTATTTGTCCAGCCTCCAAAATGAGAAGGATAAATGTCCCCAATAACCTTCCTGTCAGCTGCGGCAGGGTTGTATGTAATATTTCCATTAACGTCATACCACATACCTCTTCCGGTAGCAGGATTCACACCAGCCCATTCGGAAGTATAAATTGAACCTAATGAATATCCAACGCGTAAAGATGCATCCGTTGGTAATGCCTGTAATCCATCAAATAGTTCAAGTACTTTATTTTTCTGGAAGGCAATATTAAATCTTGAAGTCCACTTGAAGGCTCTATCAAAAGGAGTAACTGACAAGGCTATTTCTAATCCTTTATTTTCAACCGATCCTAGATTCTGACGAACACTTGCAATACCTGTAGTTGTACTATAATAACCAGTTGTAAGGTACAATGAACGATCCAATAACAAATCTTTGTTTACTCTTCTATAAGCATCCATAGTTAAAGAAATACGGTTTTTCAAAAACCCTAAGTCCAAACCAATATTGCTCTCTTCTCTTGTTTCCCATGTTAAATCAGGATTTCCTAACTGACTTGGAAAAAGTCCTGAACCACCACCATATAAACGGGTTGCTCCATATAGTTGTGCATATAAGGTATTACCAATTTGATCATTGCCCGTCTGTCCGAATGAGTACCTAAGTTTGAAATCCGAAACAGTCTTTGAGTTTTTCAAAAAAGACTCTTCTTTAACATTCCAAGCAACCTGAGCTGATTGGAAAATACCAAACTTGTTATTTACACCAAATCTGCTGGAACCATCACGACGTACTGTATAATTAAAAATGTAACGGCTGGCATATGAGTAACCCAACTTAGCAAATTGGGAGAATGTAGAACTGGCAGACCATTGACCAGAAACGGAAACTGGTGTAGATGCTGCACTCAGGTATTGTAAAAGATATGTTGGAAATCCTTGCGCATCTGCTTGTATCCATTGGTTCAAATCTCTTCTATACTCCACACCTAATAAAGCGTTAATGTTATGAACATCTTTAATGCGTTTATTATAATTCGCTGTAGTAGTAGTTAGAAAGTTTGTATTCCAGTCACTTTGTTCAGACAAACGGCCACCTACTGCAAAACCATCACTTACTCTTGGATCCTGGTAACGGTGATCCTGTGTAAGACGATAATCCATTGAAACAAATGAACGCAATGTTAATTCAGGAAGTACTTTATATGTTAAAGCTGCGCTACCGATAAACTGGTTAGTTCTGGTAAAATATTTCACAAGGTCGGCAACAGCAACAATGTTATGAGTAAGTGCTCCGGCCAATGCTTGTCCAGATCCTGGCATCCCGTAATAAGTGCCATCATTATTATATATTGGGTTAATAGTCAATATTTGCCCGGCAGAATAAGCGGGGTTTCCAAAACCAGTATTACCGGTACTGTAAGGAGCCATTTGAGAAAATGTACTAACAACTAAAGAATTATCAATAGTAATCTTATCGTTTATCTTAAAGCTAATTTTTGAAAGCATAGAGCCTCTCTGAAAATCAGTTGGTTTAATTATAGCAGAAAATTTAGCATAAGAACCCGACATATAATAAGATACATTCGGACCACCACCCTGTATAGAAGCCTCTGCATTAAAATTGGATCCATTTTGAAATGCTGCATTCTGCCAGTCATAAGTTGGTAAACTATCAACTTTACCTTGTGTTGCTCCTGCCGCAAGCCCCAAAACAGCAAGAGTTGCATTGGTAGCCGCCGTTTCTGTTTGTCCTGAATTTATCAATGCTTCACGCCTGATTGTGTACCATTGTTGAGTGTTCAAAACCGGATCTAGTTTCAGGGGAGATGATTGACCTGTATATATATTTACATTGAATTTTGGTTTGCCCACTTTGCCTTTCTTGGTTGTAACAAGTATAACACCGTTTCCAGCTCTTGCCCCATAGATAGAAGCAGCAGCAGCATCTTTCAATATTTCTATTGATTCGATATCATCAGGATTTAAAAAGTTCAGTGGATTGTTTTGTGTATTAATAGAACCTGTACTGGTATTAATTTGTACACCATCTACAACATAAAGAGGTACTGTACCTGCACTGATTGAACCAACCCCTCTAATAACCACGCTTAATGAACCACCTGGTATACCATTAGAAGCTGATACAGCTACCCCAGCGGCCTGGCCTTGCATTGCCTGGGCAAAATTTGCAACAGGTATGTTTTCAATATCGGCACCACTGATTTTAGATATTGCTGAAGCAACATCTTTCTTTCTTACCGTTTGATAACCGGTAACCACTACTTCCTGTAGTGCTTTATCATCAGCTTTCAATGTTACATTGATTACCGAATTAGATCCAATAGCCATTTCCTGCGGCAGCATATCTACCGATGAAATCACTAAAGTTTGTGCTGTACCTGTAACAGAAAGTGAAAAAGTTCCGTCTACTTTTGTAACAGTTCCGGTTCTTGTTCCTTTTACTATCACAGAAGCATTGGCAATAGGTGCACCTTTGTCGTCAGTCACCCTTCCAGTAATAGTTTTTTGAGCGTACAGCTGTACAGAAAAGAGTAATACAGCTGCGAGTGCAGTGAGCAGTTTTCTCATTTTTTTAATTTTGGTTGTAAAACGATTCGCCTTAACAAAGACATTAATACCAGGAGAAGGTAATAATGCCACAATTTAATAACCTACTCAAAAGACAACAGGTTGTTAATTTTTGCTGCACGAAATTAAGGAAAGAGACTATTGAAAGTCCTAAAAAGAAAAATTGTGAGCTTAATCAAGAAATCAAGCTAAAATTCATAAAACATCCACCACAACTGGATAAATATTTAATTTTTTAATACAAATGGCTGATTGATTTAAAATTCATCAAAGATGAACTTCCTCCTTCTGCTTTTGTGCCCTCTATATTCAGATCCCCAACCACTATCTGCACACTTACAACTTTGCCTTCTGCATTCTTTTTAAACGTAGCAAGACCACTATATGCTACTACTTCAAACACATTTTCAGTATCGGTTTTTTTCAACTCTGTAGTACCCATGGCAGAACTCGCCGTTAAGGTGCCCTCCTTATCCACTGCCACTGTTACTTCTGTTACAGGGCTACCATCCGGAAATTTATACTTGCCTGTAAACTTCTGCAATGTGGTATCGGCTTGTGCATTGGCACCCAGGAAGCTTACAATAACAAGCAGGGATAATAAAATCTTCTTCATGGTAGTCGTGTTTATTTCAGGTAAGATAAAATAAAAAGCAATTCCGAAATATTATTTCTCTATAAATTCTCATAGATAACTGCTGACCCCTGTCCTACCCCTACACACATGGTGGCTAATCCATATTTGGAATTTCTCTTTTTCATTTCATGCAATAGGGTAGCGGATATACGTACACCACTACAACCCAAAGGATGACCAATCGCTATTGCTCCGCCATTTACATTCACTTTATCCGCATGCAATCCCAATTCACGGATGCAGGCAATGGATTGCGATGCAAATGCTTCATTCAGTTCTATTAAGTCCAAATCACTCACTTTTAATCCTGCTCTTTGCAATGCTTTTTGAGTAGCAGGCACCGGCCCTATTCCCATAATAGCGGGGTCTACTCCAGCTACAGCCATAGCAACTACTTTTGCCATTGGTACCAATCCATATTTTTTTACAGCATCTTCACTTGCCAGGAGCATTGCTGCCGCACCATCATTAATACCGGAAGAGTTACCCGCCGTTACAGTACCATCTTTTTGAAAAGCAGGTTTCAATGATGCTAATTTTTCTATAGTTGTTTGCCGCGGATGCTCATCATTTACAAACCAGCTTATCAACCCATTTTCATTAAACTCTACTGCTGCTATTTCATCTTCAAGCTTATTAGCCTCTTTAGCAGCGAAATAATTCTGCTGCGATTTCAATGCAAAAGCATCTTGCTCTTCCCTTGAAATATTCCATTGCTTCGCTACATTCTCTGCTGTTTCGCCCATGGAGTAAGGATGGTACATAGCAGATAATTTCCTGTTTACAAATCTCCAGCCAAGTGTGGTATCAAATATTTCCGGCGCCCGTTGAAAAGCGGCTGTTGCTTTTGGCATTACAAAGGGTGCCCTCGTCATACTTTCCACGCCACTGGCTATTATCAGTTCTGCATCGCCACACATAACTTGTCTTGCTGCATCCATAATAGCCTGCAGCCCCGATGCACATAAACGATTGACCGTATTCGCCGCCACCGATACCGGCAACCCTGCCAGCAATGTTGCCATGCGGGCCACATTTCTATTATCTTCTCCTGCCTGGTTTGCATCACCGGCTATTACTTCTTCTATTGCATTCTCATCAACATTGTCATTTCGTTGCAGCAATGATCGTATTACTGTTGCCAGTAAATCATCGGGACGTACAAATGCGAGGCTGCCACCATATTTTCCTACCGGTGTTCTTACCACATCTATTATATATACAGGTTTCATATCCATGGAAAATTAATAATTAAGAATTAATGAATAATAATTGGCCGACTTTGTATTTCACTTCAGCTGCATATCGCTATTCAGCATATTACACATCTCACTTTTAAACTCACAGAGACCTGAACATTGAGCATTGAGAATTTCATTTTCAACTCCAATGTGTCAGACGCATTGACACCTCAGACGCAAGCCGCCTCATCACGCCTAACCAGCAACCAGGAACCGCCAACGGGCAACTCCTAAAGGTCTGCAAGTTAACCCATTCGCCATTTACACTTCGTGCCCGCCTGTGGTTTACTATCTTTGCGCCATGGCAAAACTGGGATCTGACAAAAATATACGTCATTTAAGCAAAGCAGATATTGAGCAATACTTTGAAAGTATTGGTGAAAAAAAATTCAGGGCCAACCAGGTATATGAATGGCTTTGGCTGAAACCTGTGCAGAGTTTTGACCAGATGACCAATATCAGCAAAGACCTGCGCCAGAAATTGAAGGAAGATTTTACCCTACCCGGACTTACCGTTGACACTGTTCAGCATAGCGATGACGGGACTTTTAAATTCCGCTTTAAAACTTTTGATGGACATTTAATAGAAGGTGTACTGATTCCAACAGCCACAAGGTTTACTGTTTGTGTGTCTTCGCAAATTGGTTGTTCGCTTAGTTGCAAATTCTGCGCAACAGGCTATATGGACAGAAAAAGAAATCTTGACTTTGACGAGATATACGACCAGGTAGCCATAATTAATAAACAATGCGAAGCTACACATGGCAAGAAAATAAGCAATATCGTTTTTATGGGAATGGGTGAGCCCTTGCTGAATTATAAAAACGTATTGAAGTCGATTGAAAAAATTACTTCTGCGGATGGTATGGCAATGAGCCCCAAACGTATTACCGTTTCTACCGCAGGTGTGGCAAAAGGTATCCGTCAGTTGGGCGATGATAAAGTGAAATTCAAATTGGCTTTATCCTTACATGCTGCTAATGATAGCAAACGGCACGAGATAATGCCGATTAATGATAGTAATAATATTCAATCGCTGGTGGATGCCCTGAATTATTTTTATAAGCAAACAGAAAACGAAATTACTTTTGAATATATATTGTTCAACAATTTTAATGATTCGCTGAAAGATGCGGATGAATTAATAAAACTTTACCGACAGGTTCCTGCCGACCTGATTAATATTATTGAATACAATCCCATTGCTCTCGCAAAGTTTGAAAAGCCGGATGAAGAAAAGGTGGATGAATTTATTAACTATCTCGGCAAGCATAAAGTAAATGCACGCCTTCGCCGTAGCAGGGGAAAAGATATAGATGCGGCTTGCGGGCAGTTGGCGAATAAGGGGTAATTAACATGTTTCCAGACTTACTAATATGAAACTTCCAACCATACATGGTTTTATTGATAGAAGGATTTTAATCAATTTCACTGCTAATCCTGCTGACGCAGAAAAAATTTTACCTGCTGCTTTTCGCCCCAAAATTTATAAGGGCAAAGCCATTGTTGGCATCTGTCTTATCAGACTTAAAAACATTAAACCAAAAGGGTTGCCAGACTTCCTTGGAATTTCTTCTGAAAATGGGGCTCACCGGATTGCTGTTGAATGGGATGAAGCTGGACAAGTCAAAGAAGGAGTTTTTATTCCAAGAAGAGATACTTCACTTCGGCTAAATACAATAGTTGGTGGAAAGCTATTCCCCGGCAAACATCATCTGGCAAAGTTTAATGTAATAGAAGAGAACCAAAACTATCATATCGATTTTACGAGTTCTGATAAAACAAGAATTTCTATAGATGCTAAAGAAGCAGAACATTTCAATTCCAGTTCAATCTTTGAAACAATTGAGAACGTTTCTGATTTTTTTGAAAAGGGTGCAGTTGGTTACTCTCCCAATGGGGAAAAATTTGACGGTCTGAAACTTGCAACTTATCGCTGGCAGGTAAAACCTCTTTCAGTAAGCAATGTGAAGTCCAGTTTTTTTGAAGACGAAACAATATTTCCAAAAAATTCAGTGCATTTTGACAATGCCTTGCTAATGACAAATGTTGAACATGAATGGCATCGGGTGTCTGACAAATAAAGAGAATTAGTACAATTTTAGGGTAGTAAAACCCTGATAGCCTGCCGTTAATCCATATTTTTAACCATTTACGAAGATTTTCCTACTTTACATTAAACCCGGAAGCAGTTGCAGGGTCTGTACCTCGTCAATTTTATTAATAACCGGGATACTGTGCTTTGGCAAAGCTTTAGCAGACAAGTCGAAAGTTCTGGAACTAAGCCAGCGTCCAACAACAACTAAAATTTTAAAAGTATGAAAAGAATAATCTTATCCGCATTGGTATTATCAATGGCTGTAGCTGTACACGCACAGGAAATACCAGAAAGAAAAACAGATAAACCTGCGAGGATTGAAAAAGGCGAAAGAGGAAAAGGCCGTGATGGTATGGACATGAAAGAACTGAATTTAACTGAAGATCAGAAAGCACAAATGAAAGCACAGCGTGAGGCTTTCCATAAACAAATGGAAGAGCTGAAAAAGAATGATGGTATTACTGTGAAAGAATCGAGAGAAAAAATGGAAGCCCTGAGAAAAGAGAATAAAGAAAAAACAGAAAAGATTTTTACTGCCGAGCAAAAAGCAAAGCTGGAAAAAATGAAAACAGAAGGCAGGGCAAAGATGGAAGAAAGAGGTAAAGAGAGGGGTGATAGAATGAAGGAAAAACTTGGTCTTACCGAAGAACAATCTGCCAGGCTACAAAAAAACCGCACAGAAATGGCCGCTAACATAAAAGCCATTCGTGAAAATAAAAATCTGAGTGATGAGCAAAAGAAGGAGCAGGTAAAAGAACTGATGAAAAAGCAAAAAGAAAATCTGAAATCTGTTTTAACTGAAGAGCAATTGAAGAAATTGAAAGAAGACGGCCACAAAAGACCGGAAGGAAGAAAAGAGAAAAAAGAAGTGAATAAAACAATTTAATTTGTTTGGAATAGTTTGAAAACCCTGTTTCGTGTGCCGAAACAGGGCTTTTTTTATATTCCTTATCTTTGCCGCTCACTACTGTTGTAAAACAGCAAACTACTACAGATGAAAAAGAAAGAAAGTCATTTCGACAAGTTTAAGCCCAAAAAGAGTAACGCTGCTATTAAAGAGCAATTCAAGCAGGAAAAAAGGAAATACAAGAAAGAAAAACAAGAGTTTTTCGAACAAAAGAAAGCAGAGGCCAGACAGAAAACTGCTACTTACGCTCCTCAGTCTGCCGGAACAAAACCACCCCCAGCACCTATCATTCATGCAAGAAAGGAAAGCAATGCCCAAATGCCCTTGAACAAATACATTTCTCATTCAGGCATTTGTGGTCGCCGCGAAGCTGCTGAAATGGTAAAGAAAGGATTGGTAAAAGTAAATGGCCAGGTAGTAACAGAACCCGGACATAAAGTAATGCCTTCCGATGAGGTGACAGTAAATAATAAAAAAACTTTCCTGGCTAAAAACCTTGTGTACATTTTATTGAATAAGCCGAAGGATTATATAACGACCATGGATGATCCCCAAAACAGGAAAACTGTTTTAGACATCATTGGCAAAGCCACTACAGAAAGAGTGTACCCTGTTGGTCGGCTGGATAGAAATACATCTGGTGTATTATTATTAACCAATGATGGTGAATTGGCACAAAAACTTACTCACCCGAGTAATGAAATAAAAAAAGTGTACCATGTTACGCTAAATAAAGAACTGGTAAAAAAAGATTTTGACAAAATACTAAGCGGGGTGATACTGGAAGACGGACCTGCAAGTGTAGATGTGTTGGCGTATGCTGATATAAAAGATAAAACGCAGGTGGGTGTGGAAATACATAGTGGCCGTAACCGTATCGTGCGCCGCATATTTGAATCATTGGGATATGATGTAAAGGGACTTGACAGAGTAATTTTTGCAGGGCTTACCAAGAAGAATATTGAGAGGGGTAAGTTTCGTTTCCTGAGTGAGAAAGAAGTGAGGGATTTGAAGCATTTTGGAAAAGGGAAGTAAAATCACTGACTACACGGATTGAAAGGATTAATACAGGATGATTTGCCTGCGGCAAATAAATACAGTGGGCCATACATGAACACAAATAAACACAGGTAATACAGTTAGCCACAGATTACAGATTAACACGGATTAATACAATGAAGATTTCGGAACTGATAATTTTTGAGAACGATGATTTTATTGCGTTGAATAAGCCTTCTGGTTTATTATCTATTCCTGACAGGGAAGGAAAGGAAGTTTCATTAAAGAATTTATTGCAGGAAAAATACCAGAAGATATATACAGTTCACCGGCTTGACAGAGATACCAGTGGCTTGATTGTATTTGCAAAAAATGAAGATGCGCACAGACACCTTTCTATGCAATTTGAAGGAAGGCAAACGAAGAAAATATATACCGGGCTTGTTATCGGTTCCCCATCTGAAAAAAGTGGGAGCATTAATCTTCCCCTGGCTGAAAATACAGTACAACGTGGGGTAATGATTGTAAACCGCAGAGGCAAAGAATCTTTAACCGATTATGAAGTGGTAGAAGAGTTTGGCTTATATACCTGGATACAGTTTCAGATACATACAGGCCGCACCCACCAGATACGGGTACACATGAAAGAAATAGGCCATCCGCTTGTATGTGATGAAATATATGGCGATGGTAAACCAGTGTTGCTTTCCAATCTCAAAAAGAAAAAATTCAAACTAGGTAAAGATGTATTGGAAGAAAGACCATTACTGGCCAGGCTTGCACTACATGCTTATCAGCTTAGCTTTACAACTCAACAAGGCGAGAAAAAAGAATTGACAGCGGAGTTGCCAAAAGATATGCGGGCTACTTTGCAACAATTACAAAAATGGGCGAAGAAGAAAGTTTAAGTATTTTTCCTCAAACTATTCCCTGGTAAATATTGCTGAGCCAGTCAGGTGGTCATGAAGATTTGTCTCCACATCAAAATTTATTTGCCACGATGTAGCAGATAGTTTGGTTCCATTTATCGTTCCGCTAACCGGAACAGAAGCATTTTTTGATACATCCGAACATTCACCACAACTAAGACGGGAATACACTTTTGCATTTTGTAAATCACCCGTAACATACGTAAAAGAAGTAATAGACGGGTCAGTTTCAAAAACTAAACTATAAGATGAACTTCCGTCTTGAATTTCAGGACAAATAGGGAAAGTATCGGAGTTATATTTAAAAACCAATTTGCTTCCTGCGTTAATAGTGGCATAAAAAAACTGAATATTACGGCCTGTATCAACTTTGGCATTTTCCCGGAAGCTATAGGTATTGATTGTCTTAAAACAATCTTTTGTATTTCTATTTGTATTTTCTTTGTTGCAAGCAATTATTAATACGAATGTAGCCAGGAGTATAGAAATTATTCTCATAAGTCGCAATTTACCTGACTGACACAAGAAGTTTCAAATACGTTGCAGCGTTTAGCATTTGTTTAACGCCTGCAAAATGTCATTCAAAATATCTTCCGGGTGTTCCAATCCTACAGATATACGGATGAGACCAGGAGTAATACCAACTGCAGCTCTTTCTGCTTCTGATAATTTTGAATGGGTAGTAGATGCAGGATGAGAGGCAATACTTCTGCTATCGCCCAGGTTATTTGTCATTGAAAGCATTTGCAGGGCATTCAGAAATTTTCTACCGCTTTCTATTCCGCCTTTTAATTCAAAGGTTACAATACCGCCTCCATTGCTCATTTGTTTTTTGGCGATAGCGTATTGCGGATGTGTTTCCAGAAAAGGATATTTTACGCTGTTGATTTGCGGATGCGATTGTAAAGAGGTTGCCAGTTTTAAAGCACTGTCTGCATGCCTGTCCATACGCACATACAATGTTTCTAAACTTTTTGTTAGTACCCATGCATTAAAAGGGCTCATAGATGGGCCGGTATTACGGATAAACAAATACAATTGATTCACTAATTCTTTTTTTCCTACTACTACCCCACCTAAAACCCTTCCTTGCCCATCAATAAATTTCGTAGCAGAATGCAATACCAGGTCAGCACCGTATTGAATAGGTTGCTGCACTGCCGGTGTAGCAAAACAATTATCTACTACCAGTAAAATATTATGTTGCCTGCAAAGTTTCGAGAGCAATTCAATATCTATAATATCCAAACCGGGATTGCTGGGAGTTTCCACATACAGCATTTTTGTATTGGGCTTTATCAAAGCTGCAATGCTTTCGGGTTTACTCATATCAAAGTAAGAAGATTCTATGCCCCACTTTGGTAAGTACTTCGTAAGTATAGTATGTGTAGAACCAAATATGGCTGATGCAGAAATGATATGATCGCCTTTGCTCAAAAACGTCATGAAAGTTCCGAAAATTGCTGCCATACCCGTACCTGTTGCCACACCATCTTCTGCACCTTCTAATGCTGCAATCTTATTGATAAATTCATCTACAGTAGGATTGGAAAACCTTGAGTAAATATTTACATCCAGTGTATCATCTGCAAATGCTGCTGCCATATCTTCTGCAGACTCGTAGGTAAAGCTGCTGGTTAAAAACAAAGGCGTAGAATGTTCTTTCTGGTTTGTTTTATCTGTTTGAAGACGGATGGCTTTTGTTTCCGGATGTTGTGACATATACTACAGTATCTTTTAATTGGAGAGCAAAGATACAATGGTAATGAATGTGTTTTGAAAAGAAAACTGATGCTAACGGGTGTTTGAAATTATTGTTTTGCCAGCGGCATTAACATAGCTTACCCCGAACAGTATTGTCGCGGATGAGCAAATACAACCCACCCCGATTTTCTTTTATGTAACAGTCATTTAGTTCGCCCCTCCAGGGAGGGGCGAGTCGAAGAAAACTATATGCTATAGGGAAACGGGGTGGATTGGCGAATACCGAACAGAACCCCAAAGTGTGCGATACTTCGCTTCGCCCTGCACAGGCTGCACCACCGCTGATAGTAGCACTACAATTGGGCTAATAATTTCTATTCTTTCTGCGGTAAACGTACAATAGATAAGTCCTTCGGATGTTGTCGTAATAAAATACAACAACAGCTACTATTAATAGTATCACTAATAATTTTGCCTGCCAGAAGGCCATGGAATAAAAGGAGAGCAATAACAAAACAGACATACGCAATGCTTCCACCTGGAATATCCATTTCTTTTGCTCCATGATGGCCCCGCAATTAATCAATGTAAGAATTACCAGTAATGGAAAGGCCACCATTAGTTGTATAGGTATATAGTGCTCAAATAAAATAAAGCCACAAAGGGATGCCAATAGAATTACTATCTGCCAGATTACATACCGGTTCAATGGTTTATCAATTGGTGCAGGGTTCTGTTTAATATTAAACATCTTCTCTGCTTCTTCTCTTACATCGGGATTTATCTTTTCTGGTTTGGAGAAAAGCAATTTGATTTTGTTACTAAATCCTTTTTGTTGTTTTACTGATAACCACAATTCAATAGCAAAATGAAAATGCTGCCAGAGAAAACTATAGGTCTTCAATGGTTTGGTTAATCCGTAATGAGGTTCTTCTTCCTCCTTTTTAAAAGTACCAAACAGTTTATCCCAGATTATTAACACATCGCCATAGTTTTTATCAAGGTACTTTTCGTCGCTTGCATGGTGTACACGATGATGGGATGGTGTAACGAGTATATATTCCAGCACACCTAATTTTCCAATAAGACGGGTATGGATAAAAAACGGGTAAAGGCCGTGAATGAGTAACAGACTTGTTATCATTCCGGCAGGAAAACCAACCAATGGCAATACACACCAGAAACCTGTTCTTACAAATGCCTGCAACACGGTGATGCGGGTAGAAGCTGTATAATTAAAATCTTCGCTCTGGTGATGCACCACATGCGCCATCCAGAGAATATTTATTTCATGGGCGAGCCGGTGATACCAGTACCAAACCAAATCTGTGAGGAGAAATAATAATATCCATAGTACAACACCGGGCCTGATATGAAAAAGCCCATAGTTTTTTTGAATATCATCATAGACAAAATAAAAAAGACCGGCAACAAATACATCGCATAATCTTTCTGCAATGCCGATACTTATATTGGCAATAGAATTATGAAGATTGAAGTAGGGAAGTTTTTTCTTTTTTGCAATTGCATATTCAAGGAACATCAGTCCTGTAAATAAAGGAATAGCCAGTCCAAGAATATTCAGGTTCATACATTACTTCTTTTTAAGGACTATCTGTTGCCGCTGGCCAGCATTAGAAACTCTTACCCGTTGTGTTTCGTACTGTGCATGCTCAGCAGTAACGTTAACCGGCAACGATTGCCAGGTAGTTATTTTAAATTCTCCTTTTGAATTGGTTAATGCTTCCTCTTCCCCATCCAGCACATACACATGTACCTGCGGTACTGGTGTATTGGTTTTTCCAGTAACCACTGTCCCTTCTATTACTACTTTTTCTTTTGTTTCTATTTGGGTAAATGCCACTGAAACAACTGCTACACCTGCAAAAAACAAATTTCTGAGTACTGACATATTCTTCCTTTGTTTATAAACAGCAAACCTAAATCTTTATTATAAAAGGCGTTAATTATGCCGTATAAGGTTATCTTAAAAAAAACGGTTTACAATTTGTTAATTTTTAAACAGGAAGCAGCAATTTCATTTATTCATCTTCTGTTGTAACCACAATTCCTTTTGATGCATTGTAAAGTTCGTACCAGTCTTGCCTGTCGAGATCTATATCAAAAGCATCTACAATGTTTTTTATTCGTTGTTTGCTCAAAGTGCCTATCAGTGGTAGCGCTCCTAACTTTATTAACCAGGCTACTGCTAATGACTCAACATTGGCATTGTATTTTTTACTCAGCTCATCCAGTTTATAATGCACCCCTACTGCCTGTACATCTGTTCCATTTTCTATCAGCCCCCCGGCAAGTGGCGCAGATGCTAATGGGCGCATATATTTTTGCTTGATATAATCAAGCTGTCCATTATCGAGAGCAGTTGTATTTAACAGGTTCAATTCGATATGATTGGTAACAATAGGCACCCTCAGGTAGGAAGCCAGTAACTGGTGCTGAAATACAGAAAAATTAGCCACACCGATATTCCGGATTTTTCCGGAGCCACGAAGCCGTTCTAAAGTAAGCGCTGTTTCTTCCAGGTTGGAGAGTGGATCTAACTGATCCAACAGAAAAATGTCGATATAATCTGTTCGTAATTTTTTTAATGAGCTATCCACGCTTTTTACAATATGTACTGCTGATGTATCAACATATTTCACTCTTATATCCGGTCTTGAGCTATGGGGAAGGTTAACACCACATTTTGTAAAGAGCACTACGTCTTCCCTTTTAAATGATTTTTGTTTGAATGCTTCACCAAATAATTCTTCGCATTGATAACCACCGTAAGTATCAGCATGGTCGAATGTGTTAATGCCCAGCTCCAGGCAATAGTTTACTATTTTTTCCATCGAGGCAAGCCCTGTTGCACTTGTATCTTCCCATCGCCAGAAACCATAAATTGCTGGAGAAACTTTGGGGCCGGAATCGCTGAGATATATTTTTTCCATAGTCGTTTTAATTTATTTAGTCAGTTTAACTGCACTGTTCAACCTTTGTGCCACATTGTCCCAATTAATAATATTGAACAATGCATCCACAAAATCAGTACGCTTGTTTTTATATTTCAGGTAGTATGCATGCTCCCACACATCTATTACCAGTAAAGGAATACAACCCCATTGTGTTAGTTTTTCATGGTTTTCGCATTGCAATACCACAAGACTGTCGCTATAGGGCTGGTACGCAATAATACCCCAACCATTACCATCAACATTTTTTGAAGTTTCAGCTATCAACAATTTTAATCGGTCGTAACTACCAAAATTCTTTTCTATCCTCTTTAGTAAATCCCCTGATGGCTCATTCTTTTTGTTGGTAAGATTTGTCCAGAAAATGGAATGCAACACATGCGAGGAAAAGTGATAAGAAAGTTTCTTCGTCCAGAAATCGACTGTTTCAAGATTCTTTTCGTCCAATGCCTTCTTAATCATCTGGAGGTCTTTATTAGCCCCCTTTACAGCACCGCCGTGATGAAAAGTATAATGCAGGTGCATCGTTTCTGCATGGGAAAGAGGTTCCAGAAAATTTTCATTGTAAGGCAGTGGTTGCAGGATATAATTACCATCTGCATCCACTAACTTATCAAATTCATTATTTTCTAAATTCCGGGAAAAAGCATTTTGACTACCTATTATTGAAGCAGCTCCGATTAGTGTCCCTTTTTTCAGGAAATCATTTCTGTTCATAAATAAGTTTTTATTACAAGTCCAACAATTGCAGCAACCAAAATAATATATGGCTCCTTCATTTTGCTTATGTAAATTAACGATAATATAGCCAGCGCAGCGATAAAAGCTGTTGGAATATCAACAATGCTTTTCATTCCAATTATTATAACCGCACCTGCCAATGCACCAATAACTGCTGCAGTAATGCCATCTACAAAAGCCTTTACTGATTTATTTTTTGCAATTTTTTTAAAGTATGGGGCTGGTAATATAGTTAAGATATAACACGGAAGAAATGTAGCCAATGCCGCTATTGATGCACCCTGAAAACCGGCAATGAGATAACCAATAAAGCCAACAGTAATAACAACCGGACCGGGGGTTATCATAGCCACGGCCACAGCATCTACAAACTGGTTTTCTGTTAGCCATTGATTTTCTATCACCACTCCATTATGCAAAAAAGGAACTATCGCTAATCCGCTACCAAAAACAAACGCACCTGCCTTTGCAAAGAAAAATGCAATCTTTCCCAATATTCCCCATTCTATGTTGCCAAGATTAATGCCCAGCAATACTATAGGCATCGCTTTACCGGTTAACCATTTGGGAGGTGCTTTTACAAACATATACACTAGCCCTGCGGCCACAAATAATAAAACATTTTCTTTTCTTGTAACTACCGTTATGATTGCTGCAATAAAATAAAAAACCCATAAGAGCCAGTTTTTCTTTACCGCTTCTATGCTAAACTTACTCACCGATTTTTGGGTAAGTTTATACGTACTTATTATAATGATTCCGATTACAGCGGCACTTATACCATAAAATACAGCCTGCATCCACGGCAGGCCTCCGTATAATTTATAGGCTACGCCTAATAAAACCACCATAATGAAGGAGGGAATCACAAAAGCAATACCAGCCAATGTTGCACCCAGCACTCCATAGTGAACATAACCCAGGTAGATTCCTAACTGTGCTGCCAATGGACCTGGTGCTAACTGCGCTAATGCGAGCCCTTCTTTATACTCATCTTCAGCTATCCATTTTTTTTCTTCTACCAAATCCTTATGCATATAACCAACCAGTGCAACGGGCCCACCAAATCCGGTAGTACCCAGTTTTAAAAAATAAAGAATAAGCTGTTTTAAAGTATAATGAGGCGTGGCTTTCATTGTTTTTCTTTCAGAAATACTAATATTTTTTTTGCGCAGGCAGTAACCGCCACTCTCACCGTTTCAAAATGAACATGCTTAATTATTAATACTACCGGAAATTTTTGCCAGGATAAAATTTTAAACTCGCCTTCAGTAGTGGTAAGTGATTCTTCTTCACTGCCTTCAATATATACATGCGTAAAGCTGACAGGTATATTGTTTTTTCTGTTTATTACCAGCCCCTCAATTATTGTTGGTAGTACGATCTCATTTATTTCACGGTAAGAAAGAATCATAACCAAAATTTGATGATAGAAATTATTTTTTTGACGCCCCGGTCGGAATCGAACCGACGTAGAAGGGTTTGCAATCCTTTACCTGTCCTCTCGGCCACAGGGCTGATGTTGATCAATTAAGAATGAATAACCGGAATTCCGCTGCCATGGATGGATTCGAACCATCGTAAATGGTTTATGAGACCACTAACCTATCCTCTCAGTCACACGGCTGGTATAAAAAGCATCCCGAAGAATCGGGACGCTGTTCTCTCTAACGATGCTTTGCGCTATGAAAAAAGAATTAATGGGTAAGCAAAAATTTCTTTTATTTTTCACGCCAGGAAAGATGCTATTGAAAATCAATGAACTTATAATAACAGAATTTAGAACGAATAACGTAATGTAACACCGTATGTTCTCTGGTCGCCCAACACAGCACCCACCTGTCCTGCATTACCACCCGCAATCAATAATTGCTCGTAGTAGTTTTTATTGAACAAATTACGTCCCCAGATATAAGCGGATAAACCGTTCGATGCTTTAAATCCAATTCTTCCATTCACCAAAGTATAGCCATCAACATTCAAATAAGGAGACGGTGTTGCTGCTGAAGAAAAAGAAGAACGATAGAAAGATTCTGCTGCTACAAAGAAATTAGTTGGCTTGCCCAAAAACACAATTGGTGTTGCAAACTCGCCACCCAATGAACCAGCCCACTTAGAAATACCAGGCAGTGAAGCACCGGAAATGTCTACAAATGCTGAATCCAGGTTAGTTTGCTTTGTTTTTAATCCAGTGTTTTCCAGGGATAGGGGTGCATTGGTGAATTTGAGATACTTAGCATCCGTATATGACAAGGCCCCGGTAAATGAAAAATGATTATTGACCCTGTAACTTGCATCTACTTCAAGGCCATTTACATTTACTTTTTCAGCATTTGCTATATAGCCACGATTAACACCCAACTGGGCTGACTGTACGTTTGTTTGATAATTTTTAATATCAGTATTATGATAGGTAAAATTTAAAATGAAATTATCTACTAACGTGGTTTTAATCCCAACCTGCACACTCTTAACATCTTCTGGTTTTATAACTGCCACAGTACTGTCTGGTCTTCCATTGGAAAGATTTGGCAAGCCTGCTACATTCACCCCCACAGGTTTAAAGCTGGTAGAATAGCTTGCAAAAACATTGGTACGTTTACCAGGTTTATATGCTACAGTTATCTGGTAGGTGAAATTATTTTCATCTGCATCGGCTGTATAAGCCTGGCTTGTGTACACACTATTCTTAAAGCCCTGCAAGGTTGCTTTGTTGGCAGAAGACCCACTGTATGTAGCGGTATCTAAACCACCGTAGGTAACACGATTGTACAGCACATCTTTTTTGTCATAGTTGAAACGTACACCTGGCAATACATGGAACTTTTCTGTTATTTTCCAATCCACGTTTGCAAATACAGCTGCACTGGTTGATTTGATAGATGCATTTGTTCTGATACCATAACCATTTAGCAGGCCGGGGGTTTGCCATAAGCTGCTTGTTGAGTTTTGCGAGAAGCGCCATTGGTCTTTTCCGGATTCTTCGGTACCTGTAATTTTTACTTCCTGGCCGATAAAGAATAAACCAACCACACCACTTAATTTAGAAGAAAACTCTCCGGCATAACGAAACTCCTGCGACCAGTTTTTATGCTTAGCGGGATTTTGAGATTTTGCTAATGCCTGCAAACCTGTAAAGTCTCTATCATTGGAGGGGTCCCAATTCCAATAGCGCCATGCAGTGGTAGAGGTAAATGTACCGGGCCCTATTTTGCTATCAATGTTTAATGAAACACCTCCCAAATCTGTATTGGAATTCCATGGTACATCATGATCTATTTTTCTGTCGAAGGCATTCCTGCTGGGTAATTGATAGTTGAGTGCAGTAATAATTGAATCGAACTGACGATATCCGGGACGCTTTGTTGTAACAACACCTGCTACTACCTGTGCATACCCATCCGGACGCTGACGTGAATTATCGCCACTTACTGTGATGCTTGTTTTCTCAGAAACTTTATATAACAACTGGCCCCGAAAGCCAAGATTATTAATGTCGTTTGTTCGCTTTAGTGTACGTACGTTCTCTATTAATCCATCACGTTGTGTACCGGAAAAAGAAAAACGTGCAGCCAGTTTTCTGCTTATTGGTCCGGTGATTGAAGCTTTTGCCTGCGTATAACCATAGTTACCATAGCTTACTTCAAAAGTACCACCCGGTTTAAAGTTTGGCTTGCGTGAGGTAATACTGATTGCACCTGCAGTTGTATTCTTACCGTACAATGTTCCCTGCGGGCCACGCAACACTTCAATCTGGTCAACATCAATAAAATCAAATGTTGCCGCTGCCGGACGGGCATAGTAAACACCATCTACATAAATACCAACACCCGGATCAAGACCATCATTGGTTAATCCGAATGGGGAACCAAGGCCGCGGATATTAACACCTGTGTTGCGTGGGTTAGAAGTATATAGTTGAACTGAAGGAATCAATTCCTTTACTCGGTTCACATTAAATGCGCCGGCATCTTCCACTTGCTTACCACCAATTACAGTAATGGGAATGGGAACATCCTGCAATACTTCTTTACGTCTTCTGGATGTAATTACAACAGTATCTCGTTGAAATAATGATTGCAATTGAATCAACACATTATCATTCTGATTATTTTCCTTTACAATAAACTCACGGGTAGCAAAACCGGTAGAAGATACTACCAGTATTACCGGAAATTTTTGTGTAATAGTTAATGTAAAGCGACCTGTAGAATCTGTAACTATGCCCTTCGAAGTGGTTTTAATGGAAATACTTGCAAAAGAAATGCCCTCGTTATTATCATTTACCACTCTTCCGGTGAGCTGTGCAAATAACAGTACCGGATAAAAAAATGTGAGAACTAAAAAAATACGTTTCATTACTTTGTTCGGTTTTGATTGAGAGAAATAAGTCTACTAATTTTATAGACTAATTAATTAAAAAATTTTCTTTTTGCTAGGCACAACAACATCGGCTATCGGCCGCTATAGTAGTGTACATGGTATTACAAAGCAGGGTTATCATTATCAATTTTTATATTTTACTTTCCGGTTACAGTAATTCTATTTGGTAAATGCTGCTTCTCCGGTATTTTCCGGAATTACATTTAAGGTTGGCAAACCTTCGAATTTAAAAAAGGCAGTTGTTCGATTGTTGCACAAACATAAATTCGTTTGATTACTCTACCAAATTTATGGACTAATATTTTTGATTTTTTTTGCCTATAATAAAGTATTGATCTAAATTACTTTTACCAGGATGCGTATACTCCAGATAATAACAAGTACACCCAGCAACAGGAAAGATGTTTTGCGGGGTAGTTTTCCGGCAAGCTTCGCTGCTACAGGTGCCCCTATAAAGCCTCCTATTATTAATGCGAGAATAACCTGCCAGTGACTTACGCCTATTAATGTAAAGAAAGTAAATGCACTTGCGAGTGTTACAAAAAATTCTGTAAGGCTTACAGTGCCTACTACATACTTATGGCTTCGGCCTTTGTTTATTAATGTGCTCGTTACAATAGGTCCCCATCCACCGCCGCCAAACGAATCGAAAAAGCCGCCGATAGCTGCTAATCCTTTATATTGTTTGAATTTTTTCCCTGGTTTTATTTCCCTGAAAGCATTGATAATAAATTTTACGCCGAGCAATAATGTATAACCCGCTATAACCGGTCGGATATAATTACCGTATTTGTCTCCCAAAAATACCAGCAATAAAGCACCTGCAACAGCTCCGAGTACTCCAGGGATTACCAATGCCTTAAATAATTTCATGTTTACATTACCAAACTTATAGTGGCTGTAACCAGATGCCCCGCTGGCAAACATTTCGGCAGTATGGATACTGCCACTGATAGATGCGGGCGGTATGCCTGCTGATAATAAAATGGAAGCACTGGTAACACCGTATCCCATGCCCAATGCACCATCTACCAACTGTGCTAAAAAACCAGCCAGTACCATCCAGTGAAAGTTCTTGTCAAGTGTTTTGTACCAGGTAGTGGTATCGCTGGCAATTTCTTTTAATGGTAAATAGGAAAAAATAAAGTACCCGATTATCATTATAGAAAAAATAGCTACGGAGTACATGGCAATCTTTCTCCATTTTTTTCCATTACCCTCATTTTCGTTATCCACTAAAACTTTAGTAAGCGCATTCAACTTCTTTACTTTAGCTTCAAAGTTTCCATTTAGTTTAGATCTCACCAAATGGAGGTTCTCGATCACTTCATCCAGTTCGCCGGGCAACGCATCATTCAACACTTCTTTAATCCTTTTGGCTGCTGTGGGTGATTTGCCATTCGTAGAAATGCCAATTTTCAGATTGCCTTTTTGTACTATTGAACCGAGATAAAAATCGCAAAGATCAGGAGTATCGGCTACATTTACGAGCAAGCCTCTTGCATTGGCAAGTTCTTTTATAGTAAGATGTAAATTTTTGTTATCGGTGGCACAAATAACTATATCCTTGTTCAGTAGATATGTTTCGGAAAATTCCTCCCTGATGAGTTCGCAATTTGTATGCTTCTTTGCTAATATAAATATCTCCTCCTTTATTTCAGGGGCTAGAATGGTAATATGAGCATCCGGGGTGCTGGTGAGTAAAGCCATTAATTTTTCCAAACCCACATTTCCACCTCCAACAAGCAATACCCGTAATTTCTCCAACTTGAGAAAAACGGGAAATAACTGGTTTTTATTTACAATTGCCGATTCGGACATATCCTGCAAAAATAGGGGGTTGAAATTAGTCTACCTAATTAATAGACTTTAAAATTGCTTCTGCTTTCGTTAAATAACACTTGTTAGCTGATTTGTGACTGGACGACAAGCTGATAGTAGCAATGTGGCTTATCAAATAATATTACTAATAAACAATATTTTCAATCCACTCTTTTGCATGACGGGAAGCATAAGAAATAATAATATCTGCTCCGCTTCGCTGCAATGCTGCCCATACTTCGAGATGCGCTGCTTCCCGGTTTACCAAATCCTTTTCAGCCAGTGCTTCAATAGCTGCATATTCGCCGCTAACATGATAAGCTGCAACAGGTTTCAATGTCTGCTGCTTTACTTTAGCAATAATATCGGTGTACAAAGCTGCGGGTTTTACCATTAAAATATCTGCGCCTTCTTTTTCATCACGCATGGCCGATGCCAATGCATCGTTGGTATTGAACGGTGACAGCTGATAAGATTTTCTATTCTTCAATCCATTGGTATTTGGCGATGAGTGACAGGCATCGCGGAAAGGGCCATAAAACTGTGAACTGAACTTGGCTGCATAACTCATGATGCTTACCGTTTCAAAAGACAGGGCATCCAGCTTATTTCTGATAGCTGCAATGCGTCCATCCATCATGTCGCTTGGTGCAATACAATCTGCGCCAGCATTGGCAAGTATAGATGAATATTGCGCCAGCACTTCCACCGTTTTGCTATTCAGTAATTGAGAATGATTATGATTTAAAATACCACAATGGCCGTGACTGGTATAACTGCACAGGCAAATATCTGCTGCAATCCATACATCGGCCCCAAAAGTTTGTTTTATTTTTTTAATAGTGCTGGCAGCGAAAGAAAAATCAAAATTATTTTCCTTCTTCTGTGCAGGAACAGGAAATAATAAAAACTTACTGATTCCATTCCTCAGGTCGCTTTCAATTGTTTCTAATATAGAATCAGCAGTGTCAACCTGTACTCCATTCAATCCATTCACCGCTCTTGGTGCATCAATAGCCTCATCAACAAACAGGGGTTGAATAAAATTTTTGTGCGACAATTTTACAGATGCTGTCAGTTCCCTGATATGTGAATCAGTTCTTAACCTTCGCTGGTTAAGGGGATAAAAGTTTGTTTCCATTGCTGAAAGGCTTTAATGTTTGGAAATACAACAGGTTGTATGCCTGCTGCACTAAATTGTCCGTCAGTTTCTCCGTATGAACAAAGATGCTGTACATTTTCTTTTAGTACTTTTTTATACTGGGCATACTGACGATAGCTTGTCCAGAAAATGATATCGGCTTGTTTAATTTGTTCTTCTACTTCCGGCGATTTTTTTTCGGTGGTAGAATAGCTGCCGTACACTTTCCATCCTTTTTGTTTCCATGTACCGGCAGATGCATTATTAGTTATTACTGCAACTTCCTCTTTTGTAACAGAGAGCAAAGGCATTTGCCATGGGGTAATTAATGATTCTAACCCAAAAGCATCCGCACTTCCTTCTACCCACAGCCCTTTCTTCGCCAGTTCAAGCCAGGTTTTAGTTCCTGAAGCCCAAATCTTTTTTATTCCTAATTGCTGAATGAGCTTTTTGTTTTCAACAGCTTTGTAATTGGCGACATAAACAATGTCTTCTTTTATTTCAGTAACTTCCTCATTATATTGATATTCGAAAAAGCTTCCCATGAAATTGGTTGTGCTGAAAATATTCTTATCCCCTGCTTCTACCGATGGCAAGCCAATCCATTTAGAAAATATATTATCGTTACTGTCTTTACCCGCGGCGTAAATAATTTTTTTATCGCCATAGGCGATAGTGGTAACTCCAAAGCGTTGCAGGCAGCCAATGCCATACTCAACTGCTGTTTTCTTTTCATTTATACAATCATTCATCAAACCGGTATCATTGATAGCATTTAAAACATCAACAGCATTTTTGTTATGGGGGTTTGCTTCTGCTACAATGGCTCCCTGGCATGGTGCCGGAACACATTCAATGAGTGGAAGAAGCATTAATTTTTTGTCTTTTAATAATTCTGAGCATCCGCCGCCGTTATTTGTATCCACAGATATGGATGCTGACGCTAACAAACGATTTAACCCTGCGGTGGCTAAAATTATCCCATCGTATTCACCTGCATCCAGTTTTCTTAATCTTGTATCTACATTGCCGCGAATAATTTTTGTTTCTATTTTAAAGCTTCCACTTAATTGGGGCAGTGCTTTTTGCAAAAAACCAATAGCCATTTCTTCCCGTCGGGGTGAACAGGTACCGATGATTATTCTATCGCCTTTCTTTAATTTGGTTTGAATGTCTTTATTGAAAATGGCCACATCCCTTGTATCATCCCTATCAACGACTGCAAAATGGTTACTGCCAAAAAAATGTTCGCTGCTCATATCTTTTAATGAATGAACAGCAATATCGGCTTCATTATTTTGCAGGGCGTCAAAAATATCCTGTGTAAAGAAATCACTGCCTTCGACAGTTTGCAATGGAATATCCTGCAAGGCATCTCCACGGCTGCTTCTTGCTATTATCTCCACTTTTACAAGGGGGAAAGTTTCCGCAATTTTATGCTTCACTTTCTCCAGCTGCAAAAGGGATAGCTTCGAATTCCGCCCTATGAGCCTGATTGTTTCCATTAATTATTTTATTCAAACTAAATGCTAAGTGATTAATATGTTTAAGCTGGTGGCGTGCAGTAATAATAATCCGCAAACATTCTTCGCCAACAGGAACGGTGGGGAAATTGATTGGTTGTAGATAAACTCCCTGCTGCAATAATAAATCGCCTGCTACCTGCCTGCAACGCTCCGCTCCTTTTACCGGCACACTGGTGATATGAGAATTGTTCTGCGAAAAAATAATTCCGTTTGCTGTTAATGCCTGCCGCAGCAACAAAACATTTTCGTGAAAATTTTTCCGGTATGATGCATGCTGCTGAATTAATTGGATACTTTTATTAGCTGCACTGCAAACAGCGGGGGGTAATGATGTGGTAAAAATAAAACCACTGCCATAGCTGCGAACAAAATCGACAATGGTATCAGATGCTGCAATATAACCACCGTAAACACCGATTGCTTTTGATAACGTTCCGTTTACTATATCAATTTCATTTTGCAGAGCTCCCTGTTCAAGAATGCCTGCACCAGTTTCGCCATATAATCCTACGCCGTGTACTTCGTCGATATAAGTTAGCGCATTATATTTTTTTGCAAGGGCTGCTATTTCTTTTACCGGTGAAATAGTGCCATACATGGAATAAACGGATTCGAAGACAATTAATTTCGGTTGCTCCGCAGGAAGAGCAGCTAATATTTCTTCCAGGTGTGCGGTGTCGTTATGCCGGAATATTTTCTTCTCATTTTTACAGCCCCGTATGCCATCAATAATTGAGGCATGGTTGCGTTCATCAGAAATAAAAATAAGCCCGGGGATATTTTTACCAAGCGTTTGCAAAGTAGTAACATTAGCCGCATAAGCCCCATTAAAAATCAATGCTGCTTCTTTTTTATGCCATTGCGCTAATGTTGTTTCTAATTCTTTGTGATAAATAGTAGTGCCGGAAATATTTCTTGTACCGCTGCTGCCTGTACCGCTGCGATGTGTAACAAAAGAAAGTTTGGCTATTACTTCTTCGTTAGTGCTCATGCATAAATAATCGTTGCTACACCAATTAATAGCAGAACGTTGTACCCCTTCCGCATTTGTATAATGAAACTGCGGAAAGTGCTGTGCACTTTTATTTACCTCCAGGAAATAGCGATAAGAGCCAGCTTCTTTGAGTTGCTGAATTTTACCAGAGAGATATTTTTCGTAGCTAAACATATTCAAACTTCACTTAACATTTAAAGGCCAAATTTATCAAATTCCTACCGTTTTAGTAGACTAATTGGTGTAATTATTTATACCGCACTAACAGTAGTCAGTCTTGGGTAGTTAGCAGGGGGCTTTAGTCATCGTTTTCATTTATCTAGAGTGTTGATTACTAGGTTGGATAGGTGTATATATTCTGGTAACATAATTATCCCGAACTTTAACCACACAAACCAACATAATGAAACCAACTGTTACTATTGAATATTGCCCAAAATGCGGCTGGCTTTTGAGAGCTGCTTATATGGCGCAGGAATTGCTGACTACCTTTAACGATGATTTGAAAGCAGTAACGCTGCAACCGAGCGAAATAAGCGGTGACTTTCATATTACCATTGACGGAAAAAAAATATTTGACCGTAAGGAATATGGTGGCTTCCCGGAAATAAAAGAACTGAAACAATTAGTGAGAGATGTTGCGGCCCCCGGCAAAAGTCTCGGACACTCAGATACCAAACCTCATCATCAACAATAAACTATGCTAGGTGTAATCCTTTGCGGCGGACAAAGTACCAGGATGGGCACTGATAAAGGCCTGTTGAAATTACATGCAAATACATGGGCACAAACAGCTGTTGATAAACTTACTGAACTGCAATTATCAGTTGTTCTTTCTGTAAATAAAAAACAATACGAAGATTATGCGTCAATATTTTCCAGAGATCAATTGATAACCGATAATGATTTGCTGGAAATAAAAGGCCCGCTCGGAGGGTTACTTAGTGTACACCTTCAACATCCAGCTGAAGATTTTTTATTGCTGGCCTGCGATATGCCATTGATGGAAACCGAACTACTCAAAGAGCTTATAAATAATTATCAGCAATATACCACTGCTGATGCTTTTGTATATACTAATGATAATGAACCAGAACCGCTTTGCGGAATTTACAAAGCATCCGGACTGGCACATATTTTTCAATTATACGAATCTAAACAGTTACCAAAATATAGCATGAAGTATATGCTCGAACATATTACTACTTATTTTATTCCACTTACTGATGATAAAAAGAAATGCTTCCGCAATTTCAATGCGCATGCCGAACTAAACGGGTTGTAAACCGAGTTTGCTCTTCTCTGCTTTTTTGAAATTTTCTTTTGTTGCTTCGCACATGGGACAGGTATAAGTTTCGGGCAACTCTGCAAACAATGTAGCAGGAGCAATATTATTATCTGGTTCACCTACTGCTTCATCATACACCGTCATACAATCACTGCACTGGTATACAAACTCCTGTTTCTTTTCTGTTGTTATTGTGTCCTTTCGCTGCTGTTTTCTTCCTGGTGCCTTCAACACTTTTGCCTGGTGCTGATAAAAAGAAAGAATTGCCCTACGCATTTGTTCGGGCAGCCAAATCTTCAAATTGTTTTTGCTGAATATTACACCTGTTCTTTCATTGGGATTAAAATCTTTTGCAATCAATATGTCATATAAATAAAACAAACCCCATTTGCCAATAGAGATCAATGGTCTCTTTCTTATCAATACACTACTGAATACCTCGCTTTTAATTCTCGTTTTAATACCGATGCAGACCCCGAAGGTTCTTATATCATCACGACTAAGATATTTCACGAGATAACTTTTTATGGTCACAGCCTCTTTGCTGTTATCTTCTACCTGGAAGTTTAATTCGTTGGCTGCATGGCGAACATTCACCTGGTATTTTGCCAGTAAAATATTCCAGTCCTGTTTATCCTTCTCTTCAATACCTTTTACAATTACAGATTTCCATGGAGTGGAGCAAAGCAGACCTATTTTGGTTTGCAAACAAAGCATACACATCTCTTTCAGAAATTCTAAATCAAACATTTCATCCCTCCGGTAAATGCCCAGCCAGTATTTATTATTGTATTTATTCAATCCTTCATAATAAGGAAGATTAAAAGCAGGAAGTTTCAATGCGGTGTCGGCAGGTTTTGTAATATAAGTTTCCTGTTGTATCAATTCATACAACTCCGCGCCTTTTACTTCTTTGTTGTCGTAAAACTTTTCTTTGTTCTCAAATATTAATGTTTCAATCTGTTTCGACATACGGGCCACATCGTTGGTGTATACCATATCTTTCCATTCGTAAATCACATTTGTTTTTGGAAAGCGTACAAACAAATGCCAGAAGTGCTGCGCTATTGGTGAAGCCACCCAATTAATATTCCCGGTAAGTAAAGGGGTAAAACTCTGGTTACTGTCACTCACATTTATCTTCAACCGTGGCCGGTAGTCGAGTAAATCAAAAATATCTTTATACACTCCCTCGCCAAGCCATGTATTGGTAATAAAAACTTCTTCTGCGGGGTAAGAACTTACTACGTTCGGATATTCGTCGGTATCATACTCATAGTTAATATCCAAAGCAGCCAGTTCTTTTTTAATGATTTCTGCACCTAAGGCGTCTGTATCAATCAGCAATTGCTGGCGCAGACCAAACCGCACTTGTATAACACCCGCCTTGCCAATGGCAATTAGAATATTATACAAGGGGAAAG